>ORJL010077845.1_pt1 | contig 74453 bp, 60 predicted proteins | sample 1779941 | NCBI WGS metagenome assembly ORJL01 (sample SAMEA104232317, study PRJEB22302) | groundwater metagenome | biome: forest; feature: aquifer; material: groundwater | place: USA | collected 2011-08-07 | depth 5.8 m | reverse complement strand
TGAGGAACGCAAATTGAGTAGCCTTTATGCATTCCTGGATTCATTTCCCCTGAGAAATGGCCTGCTTGAGCATGTTCTGCAACATGCATACCAAAATCATGTCCTGTGGGGAACATTTCGCAGAGATGTTCGTTATTGTGTTCTGCCAAGACGAAAGAAGCTTGGGCTAATACAATTGATATTGCAAGAAAAGTGATGAATGTTTTTTTCATTTATTTTAAATGACGAGGATCTTTATAAACTTTATTGCAGAGCAGGCAACAGGTCTTGCCTTGAGGAAGATTCGTCTTGGGTACTTGTGTCTTGCCCAAGGCTAACGTTATAGGAGAAAGAGTCACATTTTCAAGCATGGCCGTTTATCGCACATGACTGGGACTATTCTGGGAGTTTCTTGAGAAGGTAAGAATTTGTATTTCGATCAAGAAGAGAAGTTTCCATTCCTTTTGCTGATGTAAATCTCTCAAATTTTTCTGCTTCTTCTTGCGGACAGGCTATATCAACTGCTCTGACGCTGGTGGTGGCTATTCTGAATCCATACCTTATTCCTTTGGTATTTATTTTGTAACCTTGAGATTCTAAAAATGGCTCGATAATATCTTGTATTACTCTTTCTTCTGAATATTGCTTAATGTCATAGATAAGAGAAACCCCATATAGAGAATTTCTTGATTTTCCTTCACAAAGATCTTCAGGAGCAAGTGCTTCATTCATAACGCTGAATATTACTTGCTCTTCTGGGGAACCTATAAATATTCCTTTTCTCACTTTTTGAGCAGATGCTCTAAGGATTTCTTCGAGTTGCTTCAGATTGGAATTTTCCTCCCTAGAAGGATTTGAAATGTTATCGATTGCCATGAGAGAATACTCGTTTTTATTATCTTTTATCACGAGCAAGAAGCTTGAATGCCCAGACGCTAAGGAGAAGCGTGATTACAAATGTTATTCCTGATGCCCAAATCGGGATTACGAGACTTCCTATTTGAGCTGGCCATTGATTGATGGTTCTTAGGAGCTGGAGAATTGCTATTACAAGAAAAATAATTCCTGTGACAAGATAATAGCTATTTTTTACCATGTTGCATATGAGTGATATACCTCGGGAAAGTTTTAAGGCTGCAAAGCTATCTTTTTTACTTCGCCCTTGCCTCGATTTCCTTAATCTTTTCTTCAAGGTGGAGGCGATCGAGGAGTTCTTTATATCGGTTTCTAATAGTAACTTCTGTTATTCCTGCGACGTCTGCGACTTCTCTTTGAGTTCTTTTTTCGTTATTGAGAAGGGCGGCGACATACAAGGCGGCGGCTGCAATTCCTGCCGGGCCTCTGCCAGAGGTGAGCTCTGAAATTTCTGCTTTTTTAAGAAGTTTTATAGAATCGTTTTGTGTTTTTGGAGAGAGGTTAAGGATTGATGCGAATCTGCTTGTGTAGTCTTTTGGCGAGGATGGAGTGACCTTTATTGCGAGCTTGCGGATGATGAATCTGTAAGTTCTTCCAATTTCTTTTCTTTCTACGTCAGAGGCATTTGCAATTTCGTCGAGGGTTCTTGGGATGTTGTAGGATCTGCAAGCTGCATAAATACAGGCTGCGATGACTGATTCCATGCTTCTTCCTCGCACTAAACCTCTCTGCAAGACGAAGCTGTATACCCGAGAAGACTCATCTCTTACAACGACGGGAAGGTTCAAGAAGGAGGCTACTCTCCTTAGTTCAGCCATTGCTAATCTGAGGTTTCTTTCTATGGAGGTTGAAACACGTTCTTGCCATTTTTTAAGTCTGAGAAATTTACGAGCTTGCCCTCCTTCAAGCTTATAGATATCAGAAATCTCTCCAACGTTGGTTGTGAGCCCTTTGTCGAATTTTTGCATGCTTAAAGGGGCTCCGCCTCTCCCTCTTTTTTCAGATTTTTCTCCTCGGCCTTGCATTTCCTGGCCTGTGTCGACCATTCTTTCTTCGACGAGAAGGCCGCAATCGTTACAACTTACTTCTCCCCTTTGTTCGTCATAGACCAGATTGATGCTATTACACTCAGGGCAGCGTTTAATGAAAGCCATTTTTTGGATTTTTGAGAATTTTTCTTGAAGAAAAGCTTTTACATGAGACTAAGGGAAAGCTTTATAAATTTATCTCTTCTTTAGTATTTAAATCTTTCGGTCTTACTCTTTGGTGACTACTTTAATGAAGACTTTCCAGGCATCCTTGAATGCAGGAGTATATTTTTTAGTTCTTTTTGGATTCTGAAGGTCTGCCTGGATTTTTTCTACCGGCATCCATAAAAGCTCCTTTACTTCAAAAGGACTTGGGAAAAAAAGACCTCTATATTGGGCAAGGAAAAGCTGGTTCCAGGTATATGGCTTTGTTGAGGAGTCCTTGAATTCTGCGATTTTTTTTAGCTTGATTTTTGGCAACGGCTGGTTGTGAAAAATCTCCTCTTGCAGCTCTTTATATGCTGCTTCTTCATACGACCTATTTGAGGGCACTGCTCCTGTGCAATCTCCCCATTTTAATGGAAAACGAAGCCACCATTGGCGTTTCTGGAGGAGAAGTTCTTTTTTTGTTTTGTCTTTGAAGATGAAAATATTCACTGCACGATACGGCTTTCGCAAGAGGAAGGAGGAAATGCGAGAAGTTTTTCCGATGATTCTGTTTTCTTCATTGATGATGGGGACTTTTTCAAAAAGCTGGGAGGAGAGCTCCTTGAAAAATTGGAGAGGGTTCATTCTAATTAGTTTCCTCGAGGATTATTTTTTCTTTAAATCCCCCCTTTGTCTCTTGCTTATTTTTCCTTAAAATTTCCAGTTCAGATTTATTGAATTTTCTAAATGTACATATTGCATTAAAAACTTCAAGAATGTCTACAAGCTCTTCCTTATTTTCTTCTTTGGCGAATTCCTCGACTTCTTCTCGAAGTTTCTCTTTTAGTTTTGTCCAGTATTCCTTATCGGATGCAATACGGACGACTGGAATTTTACCTTCTTTCCTAATAATCTCTGGTATTTTGTCTCGAACAAGCTTGTTGTGTTTCATAACTCAGAAATATGGAGGGTATCTTAATAAATTATTCTATGAGAACAGCCTGCACATTGCCTTCCTGGCTTGGGCGGTTGGTGATGCGGGCTTTGCCAAGTTCTGTTTCGATGATTGCGCTTTTCACGAGGATGTTCTGCCTTGCTAGGAATCTGTTGGAGGGAGTTTCAAGGACATTTTTGATCTTTGCTTTTTGCGTTTTTCCTGATTTGTTCCTGATATTCGCGATATCTGCCGATAGAAGAATGGCTTTCTTTTTTCCTGAGCGTATTCTTAAGAATTTCTTTTTTTCAGGGCCCAGCTTAGCTGCTCGGGACTGGCCTTTGCGTTCGTACAGCTTTTTCTTTTTCTGTTTATGATACTTGCCGCCTGAGATTTTTCTTCCTGTTCTCATGCTTCCTCCTTGTTTTTAGGCATTAAAAATGTTTGCTTCTGTATCATCACATTAACAATTTTTCTTTTCTTGAAACAACGACTCTTTTATAGAGATCATTAGACTGTTGTAATCTGTTATTCTATTCAGAACTGGTTTAATGACGTTTTTATAAGTGCAAGCACGAAAACTGCTCTCGAATTTCCATTTCCTTTAATACATCTCTGTGAAATGGAAATTCTCGGCTTTAGCCCGCAGATGAAGTGCCCATCCATCATCATGTCAAAAGCAAAGCTTTTGAGCACTATCAGAATTCCGTCTTCTCAAGAATTCTGAAGTTTTTAGGACAACATGCACAGGAAACCTCGCCCTTTAGGGCGAGGAGGATGTCATGGATATTGGATTCGTTTGTTATGTCAGAATTGAAAACCGCAGACTTTAGTCTGCGGTAGTAGCTAATCATGTTTTCAATTTTGAACACTTCAAAATTCAAAGAATTTTGAGATGACTCCCTGAAATCGATTTTTTGTTCTTTGCTTTTTTTATCAGGAAATTACTACTAAGAAATTACTAAAAAGAAAGATTTATATAATAAGAACGGCCTGCTAAAATATGGCCTCGTTAGAAGAAATTATTGAAAGAGCATTAAAAAAGGCAGAACTCTCTATACCTGGCAAGGCAATTTATATCGGCAGTGGCCCGATAGAACGTATTGAGGGTATTGCATGTTTCGTAAAAGCCAAAGAATACGTCCTTTCTGACTTTGGATTTGAACAAGAAAAAACATTTCCATTAAAACAATGCAAAGTTAGAGTGACAAATCGAGATGGTTATCGTGTTGCCTGCGAAGAAAAACCCGACTTTGTCCTCATAGACCTTGGATCAATGCATCAAGAATCATTCGAGAAGATGTATTTAACGCTATCTCTGGGAACGTATCTTTGTTTTGATAGACATGCTGAAGAATATACCCAGAACTATACTGAAAATAGAACAGGAATTAAAAGAATTTCAGATTTTACATATCAAAAAACAAAACACTGTACAAAAGAAGATCTTGAGGTAGCAAAATCAGTCTATCAATATATTCATAAAATTACTGGCTTAAAAGGCATCTCTGGAAGAACTAATCAATATGGCGAATTTTCTCGTTATTGGATGAAATGTTCGAATGATCAGGGATTTATCTTGGATTCGTGTGATCTAAAAGAAGAACTGATTAAATTAATTCCTCTTCTCAACGGAAATGAAAAAGAAGCAATAATGCAAAATCTGTTGAGTACATGCAGTGATTTAGACAAGAATCCAACTCAAACACATAAAGAAATAAAAAAGAACTTAATAGGTTTTTTGAATAAAATAAGAGTATGATTATTCTCATTTATTGTAAGTCATCTCTCCCTTTGGAATTTTTAAGGAAAGTTATTTATTGCCCTTTTTTGGGATTTTTAGCGTAAAATCCCTGTTTGGAGAGACTGGCTTTCCTTGTGATTTTTCAGATGCCAAAACCTTTTTTCACGAAAGGTTTTTAAAGGCATTTTTGATTGAAATTATACTCCCAAAACTCCTCCTGCAAAATGCACGCTTTCCAACAAAAACATTCCAAGCTAAAACCTGAAGAGGCTGCTGAACTTTTAAAGAAGCTGAATATTTCTTCGGCGCAATTACCTAAAATTAAAAGTACTGATCCTGCACTGCCGAAGGACTGCAAGTTTGGGGATATCGTTAAGATTGAACGGGCGAATGTTTTGGATGAGGAAAAGAAAAAAAACGTCTACTATCGGATTGTAGTTTAATATGGCTGAAAGAGATATTCTGATCAAAAAATATTTGGAGCAGCATTCCTTGGTAGAGTCGAATATCATTTCTTTTAATAATTTTATCGAGAGGAGAATGCAGCAGATTGTTGACGAGCACGTGATGAACCTTCAGGAAGGCGATATTGAGATTAAGCTCGGGAAGGTAAGGATAGAGCGGCCGAATATTTTTGAGGCAGATGGGTCGAGCAAGTTGATTGCCCCTACAGAAGCCCGCTTGAGAAATCTGACGTATTCTGCCCCGGTTTATCTGGAACTTAGCGTAAAACAGGGAGGAAGCTTTGAGACACACGAGGTTGAGATTGGGAGGATTCCGGTTATTGTGAAAAGCAAGGTCTGCAATCTCTATGGCTTGAATAAGGAAGAGCTTGAGAAGGATTACAACGACCCTTTAGATCCTGGCGGATATTTTGTTATCAATGGTAATGAACGAGTGATGGTGATGACTGAGGATTTAGCAGAGAACCAGCCCTTTATCGAGCGAGGAAAAGGTAAGCTCATGCTGAGATTTTTTTCCAAGAGGGGCGCTTATCGCATACCTGTTTCTATCACTGAAGCAAATACTGGGATTCTTGAGGTTTCTTTTTCCAAATTCAGGAATGTTCCTGCGCTTTTAGTGATTAAGGCGCTGGGGATGGTGAAAGATGCAGAGATTGCGCAGACTATTGGAAAAGAGACTGACAGCTTGATTGTGAACCTTTATGAATTTGTGAACATCCAAAACACCGAGGATGCTTTGCTCTCCTTGGGAGAGAAGACCTCTCTTCAGGGAACGAAGAAAGAAGTGCTTGACCGGATGAAACAAAGATTAGACGCATACTTTATGCCCCATATCGGGATTACCAAAGAAGAGAGGATTGAGAAAGCAATTACTTTTTGCAAATACCTGAAGCAGTTTCTTATTGCGAAGGAAATTCCTGGCTTGAGGACTGACAAGGATCATTATGCGAATAAACGAGTGCGATTGTCAGGAGATCTGCTTGCTGATCTCTTTCGTGTGAATTTGAATATTTTACTGAGAGATATTCAGTATTCTTTGAAGAAGACGGCAAAAAGAAAGAAGTTTTACTCAATTAAGACGATTGCGAAGTCAACGCTTTTTTCCCATAGGATTGAGTCTGCTATTGCAACAGGAAACTGGATCGGAGAGAGGACAGGAGTGACGCAGAATATTGACCGTACGAATTATTTGTCGATGATTTCCCAACTGCAAAGGGTTTCTTCTATGCTTCCTGGAGAACAGGAGAATTTTCTTGCAAGGACTCTTCACCCGACGCATTATGGGAGATTCTGCCCCATTGAGACTCCTGAAGGAACTGAAATTGGGCTGAGGAAGAATCTTGCTTTGCTTGCGAAAGTTTCCACTGCTATCCACCTTGATGAAGAAAGAATGATCCATCATTTCAAGAGCCTTGGGCTGGAGACTGACGCTTATGAAGGCCACGACGCTATTTTCAACGGAAAATTCATTGGAGTTGTGAAAGATCAGGCGAGCTTTGTCAAAGAAATGAGAATCTTGAGGAGGAAAAATGAGCTGCCTGGAGAGATGAGCATCCGCATTGACAAGACTTTTGGGACTGTTGTTCTCTCTACTGAAGTTGGGAGAGTTATGAGGCCATTGGTTATTGTTGAGCAGGGAAAGAGCATGCTGACTGAAGAGCATAAACAATTTCTACAAGAGAACAAAATCAGATGGGATGACCTGCTGAAGAAGGGAGTTATTGAATATATTGATGCGGCTGAAGAGGATAATGCGCTGGTTGCGTTTAGCGAGGCTGATGTCACTCGGGAGCATACCCATTTTGAACTCGGAGATATTGCTTTTCTCGGGCTTGTGACCAGCATTGTTCCTTTTGCGAATTTTGGGCAGCATGCGCGACTGATCCGAGGAAGCAAGACACAGAAGCAGTCGCTTGGCCTTTATACTTCGAATTATCCTATTCGATTAGATACTGACGCAAGTATTCTTCATTATCCTCAGAAACCTTTGGTAAGAAGCTTTGTCTATGACACCCTGAGCGTTTATCCTGCGGGACAGAATGTTGTAGTTGCCATTATGACCTACGGGGGCTATAATATCGAGGATGCAGTTGTCTTGAATAAGTCCAGTGTTCAACGAGGCCTGGCGAGAAGCACTTATTTCAGGCCTTATACGAATATAGAATTGAATTATGCCGGTGGCTTGTCAGATGAGATCAGTGTTCCCTCTAAGGATACCTCTGGATACAGGACAGAGGCAAGCTACAAGTATCTTGAGGACGATGGAATTGTTTATCCTGAGGCAAAACTGCATGAGGGTGATGTCGTTGTTGGGAAAACTTCCCCTCCAAAGTTTCTTTCTGAAGCACGGGAGATTACGATTAGAAATCGCAAGGATTCCTCTACGATTATCCGACAGGAAGACCGAGGAATTGTTGATGCTGTTTTCATTACATCTGACGAACAGGGAAACAAGATTGCGCATGTGAGAACAAGAGATGAAAGAATTCCCGAGCCTGGAGACAAGTTTTCTACGCCTTACGGGCAGAAGGGAGTTGTAGGCCACCTCGCTGATGAGAACGACCTGCCTTTTACCTCCCGCGGAATCAGGCCTGATATTCTTTTCAATCCTCATGGCATTCCGAGCAGAATGACTGTAGGATACCTCATAGAAATGGTTGCGGGGAAGGCAGGAAGTTTGTCTGGGAAAATTATTGACGCTACTCCTTTTTCCCAGATTAATATTGAGGAGCTGGAGCATGTACTGAAAGATTACGGCTTTAGATATGATGGGAAGGAGACGATGTATGATGGAGTTACAGGCAAAATGATGAGCGCGAAAATTTTCATTGGGAATATGTACTACCTGAAATTGAGATATATGGTTGCCAATAAGATTCATGCTCGGGCTTCGGGGAAAGTTACCTTGCTTACAAGACAGCCGGTTGAGGGAAGAGCGAAGGGCGGAGCGTTGAGATTGGGAGAAATGGAGCAGCAGGCATTAGTTGCTCATGGCGCTTCAAATTTGTTGAAAGAAAGATATGATTCAGATAAGGTTGTGATTCATATTTGCACGCAATGCGGCGCTGTTGCTATTAAAGACAGCCTCAGGAATAAAATCTTTTGCCCGATTTGCAATAGCACCGATATCGAGCCTGTGGAGATGAGTTACGCCTTTAAATTGCTTGTTGAGGAATTGCAGTCGCTGCATCTCAGGACGCATATGGAATTAAAAAATAAATATGAGTAAGATGAAAACAGAAATTCAAGAGAGTGTTAACGCGTACGAAGCTGAGATACCTGGAGGTCTTCTTCAGACAAGACTCGAAGTTTTTTATGATAGAAACACTCGTGCATATTCAAATAATCTCAAATTTTCTGCTTTTATTATTACTCAAAGTAGAAGTGATTCTCCTGTGATGTCTATAGAGATTAATGATCGATACCACGATCCTCTATCTTTTCTTGAGAAAGTTGAGCTTTCAAAAGCTACACTTGAATTTTTGCTAAGACCATCTCTAGCAAGACCACCACTTTTTAATCTTAGTGATAATGATGATATTACTGAATGCCTCCAATCATTACAACGACAAGTTCGGGAGGAAATATTAACATGATCCCTATACGAAAACAAGTGAATGCATTGAGGTTTTCTTTGCTATCGCCGGAGAATATTAAAAAATTGAGCGCTGCGAAAGTTGTGACTCCTGAACTTTACGATGTTGATGGCTATCCTGTTGATGGAGGAGTGATGGATCTTCGTTTGGGAGCCATTGATCCAGGGGTTCGATGCAGAACGTGCGGAGGGGGGCTTAAGGAATGTTTGGGGCATCCGGGAAGTATTGAGCTGGCAAGGCCGGTTATTCATGTTAAGTATATCCAGATTATTGAGCTTTTTTTGAAGGCTTTTTGCAAGCAATGCAGCAAACTGCTCTTGAGTTATGAGGATGCAAGCAAGTATACGCTCGTGCAGAGAATCAAGAAAGCGAAAGATGCGAAGAAGTGCCCTCATTGCGGCATAGCACAAGAGAAAATCAAGATTGAGAAACCGACGACTTTTCAGTACGGGAAGAAACGACTTTTTCCAACAGAGATTCGGGAGATTCTTTCGAAAGTGTCTGATGAAGATTGCAAGCTTTTAGGGGTGAACGCAAAGACCTGCAGGCCTCAATGGGCTGTGTTAACTTTATTGCTTGTTCCACCTGTGACGGTGAGACCTTCTATTACTCTGGAGTCGGGGGAGAGAAGCGAGGATGATTTGACCCATAAGCTTACTGATATTGTTCGGGTAAATCAGCGCTTGTGGGAGAATTTGAATGCAGGCGCTCCTGAAGTGATTATCGAGGATCTTTGGGACTTGCTTCAGTATCATATCACTACTTTTTTTGATAATAATATTGCTAACATTCCTCCTGCAAGGCATCGAAGCGGGCAGCCTCTCAAGACTATCACTGAGAGGATTAAAGGAAAAGAGGGGAGAATCAGGCATAATCTTGCAGGAAAAAGAGTAAATTACTCCTCGAGGACTGTAATTTCTCCTGACCCTTATATCCGGATTAATGAGATCGGAGTGCCTTTTGAGATTGCAAAAGTTATTACTGTCGCTGAGCATGTGACAAGCATGAATATTGATATGCTGAAACAATTGATTCTTCATGAAGGATATCCTGGCGCGAATTATGTGATCAGGCCTGATGGGAAGAGAAAGAAGATTACGCCTGAACTGAAGCAGGAGATCATTGATGAACTGCAGCCAGGCTATATTGTGGAGAGGCATTTAGTTGACGGCGATATCCTGCTTTTCAATCGGCATCCTTCCCTGCATAAACTGAGCCTGATGGCGCATTATGCGCGTATACTTCCTCATAAAACTTTCCGGCTGAATCCTGCTGTCACTTTTCCTTATAACGCGGATTTTGACGGAGATGAAATGAATATTCATTCGCCTCAAACTGAAGAGGCTCGAGCAGAGGCAAAGGTTCTTCTTGATGTGAAGCACAATCTCTTCAGCGTGAAGAATAACACGCCTGTTATCGGGTGCATTTCAGATGCGATTACTGGGAATTATCTGCTTTCTTTGGATAGTTTTGACAGGGGGCATGCATCCCAATTGCTTTATGAATCTGGAATTGAGATATCTTCACTTAAAAAAACTTTTTCAGGAAAAGATATTTATTATGAGCTCATGCCGGAAAAAATTGCAGACAAGATTGGCAGTGCTGTGGACAAGAACGTGTTTGGCGCTGAAGATGGGCAGTTGATCAAGGTTATTGATAAAGCTCTGGGAAGAGATATGACTTTTGATATTCTTGAGAAGATTTTCAGAATAGGATCTTTTTATCTTTCCCACGAAGGATTTTCTATTTCTTTTAGAGATCTTGATGTTGCGCGTGAAACGCGAAAGAAGACTGATGTGGTTATTCAGGATGCAGAGCGCCAGTCCCTGGAGATTATAGACTCGCATTATAACAATACTCTGGAGCTGATTCCCGGGAAGACAAAAGAGCAGAGCATGGAAATCAGGATGCTGAGGGTTTTGAATGAGGTGAGGACGAAGATCGGGGCAATTGTCAAGCAGGAGTTCCCGAAGGAGAATCCTGTGAATGCGATGATCCTCTCTGGTGCAGGAGGAAACATCTTGAATATTACCCAGATTGCATGCTCGGTTGGACAGCAAGCCCTTTTTGGAGGAAGAATTAATTTTGGTTATACAAATAGAACACTTTCTCATTTTAAAGAACATGACCTTTCTCCACAGGCAAGAGGATTTATTTACTCTCCTTATTTGAAAGGGCTGAGGCCTCATGAATTCTTTTTCGGGTCAATTACTGCCAGGGACTCCCTTATGGACACTGCGCTGAGAACGCCGAAATCAGGGTATCTTTACAGGCGATTGGCGAATGCATTACAAGATTTGAAGATTGAATATGACCGGACAGTACGCGATGCTTCTGAGAATATTGTCCAGTTCATTTATGGAGATGACGGCTTGGATATTTCTTCTTTGCATCTGGATAAAGAGATTGCTCCGGGAGAGGCTATCGGCATTATTACTGCGCAATCTTTTGGAGAGCCCTCGACGCAGATGGCACTGAATGTGTTTCACTTTTCCGGGGTGCAGGAAATGCAGATTACTGGAGGATTGCCGAGGCTGATTGAGATTTTTGACGCCCGCAAGATGCCCAGCACTCCTCAGATGGAGATTTATATGGACAAGGACCATAATAATGAGAAGGATGTGAAGGTCATCGCTGAGAAAGTTAAGGAGGTAAGGCTTTCAGAAGTTGTTTCCCAGCTGAAAGTTGATTTTGTAGAGAAAAGATTTGAGGTTATTCTTGATTCCGGATCTGTGAAGTCCACCCATACGACTGTTGATAAGATTGCTGAAAAATTAAAAGATAAAGGATATGCTGTTAAGTCAAAAGACCATACTCTTGTTATTCAGTCTCAAGAAACTGATTTTAAAGAGATCTATAAAACAAAGGAGAAGCTGAAAGATATGATTATTTCCGGAGTAAAGGGCATTAAAGAAATTCTCGTGGTGAAAAGGGACAGAGATTATGTGATCTTGACGTATGGATCGAATTTGAATGAAATGATTGTTTTTAAGGGAGTTGATTCTGAGAGAACGACGACGAATGATCTCCATGAGATTTCTGATGTTCTGGGAGTTGAGGCTGCGCGAAATGCCATTATTCTTGAGATTAACAAGGTGATTCATTCGCAAGGGTTTGATATTGACCTGCGGCACCTGAAACTAGTGGCTGATGCGATGTGCACTTCCGGCGATGTTAAGGGAGTAACTCGAATGGGAATTATTTCTGACAAATCGAGTATTCTTGCACGGGCATCTTTTGAAACTCCGATCAAGCAGTTTGTCAATGCCACTGTCAAGGGAGGAAGGGATGAACTGGAATCGGTTATAGAAAACATTATCCTTAACCAGCCTGTTCCTGTAGGGACAGGATTTCCAGGCCTCCTTGTTAAAGTGATCGGGCCTTTAGTGAAGAAAGAGAAGAAGGAGAAGAAAGAGTAGTTCTGATTTTCTTGAGGATGATTACCTTTAAAAAGCGCGGACTTCATGGAATGCTGGTTGAAAAAGATTTTGGAGAAGCAGTAACGTGAACTACTATACATTATATTGCCCTATTCATTTTGAGGAGGTAATGAATTTAACTTGTGGTGTATAAACTATACCTCGAAAATGTTGGAGGAAAAATTTTAACTTGAAAACTATTGACATGCGATTTATACGGTATTTGAATCTCTTTGAGAAGATCGCCAAAGTGAGCACCAAGTATTGCTTTTCTTACAATAATGAAGTTATTTTTGTTGTTCCCTCGCCCCTGCTTTCACGTGCAATTGGAGAAGAAGGAAGAAATGTGAAGAAGCTTGTTGAAATTCTTGGAAAGAAAGTGAAAATTGTTGCTATTCCTGGAAGGGACGAGGATGCTAGAGAGTTTATTCCTGCGATTATTTATCCTATCCGAGTCCATTCTATTGAACTGACTCCGACAGAAGTCATTATTAATGCGGGAAGGCAGAGCAAGGCGATGCTTATTGGAAGGAATAAGACAAGGCTTGGAGAGATGCAGGAAATTGTTAAGGAGTATTTCAATAAGGAAGTGAAGATTGTGTAATTGATGGGAAGGAAAATACTGGTAATAATGGAAAAACTAGCAGTTTAAGTGGCTATTTGCGGAATTCAGGTTTATAGAGGGTTTGGAAAAACCCCTCTTTTTTGATATTTTTAAAGAAGGACATCGTCGATAAGATTTTCTGTGAGAGGGTTATTTAAAGTCCTCTATAATCTATCTCATTTATCGTCCGCCAACTTCTTAAAATCATAAATACTTCTCAAACTCTTCTCTAGAACTTTGTAAATCTTTTTTGATTATTTTATTTAAAAGACCCGTTCCTATATCTTCGCCGGGATGTTTTGGAATAATCGTTGTCCTTCCATCAGAATGTCTAAAAAACATATGACTTCCTTCCTGCCTAATAAATTGAAAACCAAGTTTTTTCAAAATTTTTGCTAGCTCAATTGCTGATAAACGAGGCAATTTAGCCATTTTAAACCTCTATTTGCTGTAGTCCAAAAAATCTTCCATTTTCTTCAGGTTTCTGACACTTTAGATAGAGAGAAATTGCCTCTTTGGTTCTAGCGAGAAGTTCATCAAGAGTTTTAGCTTGAGTATGACATCCTGGAAGTTCAACTACTTCTGAAACAAACCATCCATCTTCATCCTGCTCTATAAGAACATTGAATCTTACCATATCTTAGCTATTTAACGGTTCTATTTAAAAGTTTCGCCCGCCAACTTTCTTGCGTTTGCTCGAACTTTTCTTTCAGAAAAGGCAACTAACAGAGGTTTCAAGGCTCATTGTGATTCGCCCAAAGTTCTCGCATATTTGAATAAATATAATTTGGCGAGTACCTTCTTGAAACCGCATACGTTCTTACCAGTTTTTTATTCCTTGCAATAAATGCGACAAATTTATCAAAATTGAAATTCATTGATTTTTTATCTCTGAACATATCTTTAACGATATGATAATGATTACTTCCATCAATGAAAATGATAACTTTTTCCTCTTTGTTTACATTATCACTAAAAGCCAGAAGACTCCATTTTTAATGCAACAAGAATTCCACTAGTCTAGGACTAGTGGTCGTAAAAAGATAGCTTTTTCTCTGGAAATTATTGATTATGATAGAAGCTGTTGCCGGCTTCTGGAAGTTCCAACAATAGCTGGGGCTTTCTACATATAAACTTAATGGAGTAAAATGTTAGCGAGGGCTAGCTCTTGTGTAGGCGATTCGTGGTGCCATGCCATGTTCAAAGTGAAGTACTGCCACAAGATCTTCGAGAGCGAAGAGATAAGATTTTTTGTTTCAGATCTCTTCCATAAGATCGCTGCGGAGTACGACATGCCTATCAAGAAGATTGATTTTGATGTAGATCACGTTCATCTCTACATCAATATCAAATTGAGAAGTAAGCCAGAAGCTGCCAAAATTCTGAAAGGGATTACAGGAAGAAATATTTTGAAGAGATTTCCTGCAATCAAGAATCAATTCTTTTGGGGAAGTGGTTTCTGGAATCCGTCGTATTTGATGGATAATGTAGGAAGAGATGAGCAGATCGTCGAGAACTATATTGGCAGTCAACGCTATTCGTGTTGAGGCGTACTAACATGCCACCAGTCTTTGACTGGTGGTTTTTGACAGAAGAGATTTGACATCGTAATAATGGGAAAGCCCGTTATCGTCTTAAAAACTTAAATCTGATTGGATTTAACAAAGGTTAATAGACCTTAAACTCTATCCTCCACCTGTACTTATACGGTGCAATATCTCCTGCTTTCTTGACATTAAGGATTTGAATTTTCTTTTTTGCTTTTTTTGCATCTGCTTCTAGTTCATGGATTATTCCTGCAAGTTCGTCTTCCTGGCCAAATCCATAATAGATGATCTCAGTACCTTTTTTTGATACCCCAAGGGCTTCTTTGAGAAAGGTTTCTTTAAGCTGGGGGCGAGGCATAATGATCTTATCGTATTTTATGAGCTTATTTTCTTTGATTAATTTTGGCACAACTTTTTTGATATCACCTTGATAGAATTTGATGTTTGTTTTATTTCTTTTATTGTTTTCAAGAGCATATTTGTGGCATTCTCTTCCTAGCTCGATGGCGTCTATGCGCTTTGGCTGGGCGAGTTTGCTGATAATGACAGGATAGACTCCAACACCAGAGAACATTACTAAAACAGCATCTTTCTTTTTGATTTTTTTTGCAACTTCTAATCTTTCATTACTTAAACGAGGAGAGAAATAGCATTTTTCTACATTTAGGAGGAAAGAGCATCCATTTTCTTTATGGAGTGCTTCTTTGGTTTTAATGCCGGTTATGTATTTTGTTTTGAGAGTTCTGAGCCGGCCTTTGATTCTTTCCTTTTTTTCTAAGACTGTTTTGATATTTTTTTGCTTTTTGAGCAAAGCTTCTGCGATTTTCTTTTTTTCTTTTTTTGTTTCATCACGGAATTTTAAAATTGCGATGGATCCGATGAGGTCGAATGAGGGCATAAATACTTAAGTTAAGAAGGGATTAAAAAGATATCCTTGGGAAGGCGTTCTCAGCCGATACTTTTATAAATTTGCTTTTTGTGTTTTTTATTATGAAAAAGAAGGTTATTAGAAAAAGGAAAAGTGCGGAGTTTTCTCATTTGCATTTTCTTTTCGTGTTTGTGATTTCCTTCGTGTTATTCTCTCTTCTGTTTTTGATCATTTTTTCACTTGCCCCGGAGAAACCAAGGGTTGCCCGGCTTTTTTCGAATCTTAGATCAGGAGGAGTTCCTTTAACTGGAAATGTTGTCTACATTAGCGATCCTGCACTAAAGGGATACTGGAATTTTGATGATGGAACCACTAAAGATTTAAGTGGAAGCGGAAATAATGGAACCGTAAGAGGAAGTGCATTTCTTGATCCCGCAGGAAAATTTTCTTTTGCATATACTTTTTATACTTCATCTGGAGATCGAATTGATTTAGGATCGCCGGATATTTTAGATGATTTAAACAACACAGGTATGACTATTTCTGCTTGGATTTATCCTTATACTAATGGTGCTGGTGCCTTTAGCGAAGGGCAGATTGTGAATAAGAATAATATTGCAACAACGACGAACGGGGCGTGGGCATTTTATATTGGAGGGGCAAGTGGGTTACAGTTTCAAAAGAGTTTTAGTACAGCTGTGTTAAATAGAAGAAGTTCTAACGTTCTTACTTTTAATAATTGGACATATGTTGTAGTGACGTGGGATGGATCTTCTAACGCAAGTAATATTCATATATATGTAAACGGTGTTGAGACTACTTATCTCACAACAACAGACGGTGCTGGAAATCCCGTCTCAGACGCAGCATTAAACTTGTGTATTAGTGATTGTAATTCCAATAGAGAATTTAATGGATCAATTGATGAAGTAGCTATTTTTAATAGAGTTTTGAGTTCAGCAGAAGTTCAAGATATTTATCAGAACGGTTTAAGCACAAATTCTTCTCAAGCAGTTTGCGGTAATTCTATAGTAGAACTTGGTGAAACTTGTGATGATGGTAATACAATTAATACTGATGCTTGCACCAATGTATGTGCAAATGCTATTTGCGGAGATAATGCAATTAGAACAGGAATTGAAACTTGCGACGATGGAAATACTGTAAATGGGGATGGATGTTCTAGCAGTTGTTTACTGGAAACTGGTTCTTTAGAGTGTACTGACAGTATTGATAATGATGGCGATAGTTTGATTGATTTAAATGATTTGAATTGCGCATATGAGAATGATAACAATGAGTCCGGGACAGTGTATTATGCTTGTGATTGTGAGCCGGGAGCTGATCCCCAGTGCGTAGCTGGAAATGATGCGAATGCTGGAGCAAGTATTAGCAGTCCTTGGAGAACATATGCTAAAGCAGTTACAACATTTAATAATGTTATGAATGCAGGAGATACAATAGCGTTTTGTAAGGGGGGTGTTATATCTCACTCAAATGCTGATGAGATAAGATGGGTTAATCCTAGATGCTTGGCAGATAACAGGTGTGTTGTTAGGGACTATATTCCTAATTGGGCATCTGGAGATGAAAATAAGCCAGTGATAAAGTCTATAGATGGTGTCAATGGATTTAATTTAGAAGACGGGGCAAATGCAGACCATGAAGAGGGGTATGTTTTTAGAAATCTTGAGATTATTGGCAACGGTACGGGGCAGAGGGGATTTTTCATTTATAATGATATAGATGATGTTCTTTTTGATAATCTTATTATAAGATCTTTTAGATTAGGTATTGATTTGGAAGGATTTAATACGCCAAATCCTGGTAGCGATGGATATAGTGATCGTATTATTTTGCGAAATTCTATAATACGAGATAATGTTGGTCAAGGTTGGCTTGGAAGTTGTGATAATTGTATAATTGAGAATAATTATTTTGAGAATAATGGGTTTGGCTTTCCAGGTTCTATTTTAAATAGAAACCATAACCTTTATTATTCAAGTACAAGAGAAAGTTATAATTCAATTATTAGGAATAATTTTTTATATAAGTCAGCTGTTGATTCAAACTCAGTTTGCCAGGGCGTGCCTTTAGTTGTTCATGGAAATCATACAAATCTTTTAATTGAAAATAATACTATCATAGAGGATATTGGAAAAGCAGGAGGGGGCTGTTGGGGTATTGTTGCTGATCAAGGAGGTAGCACCGATCAATTTCTAGGATTGATTATTAGGGGAAATAAAGTAATTAATGTGGGAAATCTCGGGATAGGATGTACTTCTTGCGAGAATGCGCTTATTGAAAATAATGTAATCGTGCAAGAACAAAATAATTTTGATGGAACAATAATCTCTATCCCAAGTAAGTCTATTGGAGACTTTTCTCCTGGTGATGCTCCTACATTTAATGTAACTGTGAGGCATAATTCTATTTTTGTTAATAGTTCTCGTGCTTTTACTGCTATTGGTCTAGGCGATGATTCCCAATTTCTTTCTCCTAATAGCTCGGCTATAGGAAATAATATTCAATTTGTTAACAATAGCGCAGGTAATTATTGCTTACGTATTGGCGCACCTTATTCTTTTTATAACATGATAGATTATAACTTATGTAATATAAGTGGCAATTTATGGGCACGGGACAATGGAACGCAAAGATCTTTGTCTTCATGGGTAAGCAGTTCTGGCTTTGATGCTAACTCTTTGGTAGGAGATGCTGGTTTCAAAAATTCTGCTAATTATGATTTAAGCCTTTTAAGTAATTCTCAAGCGATTAATAAAGTCCCTGTCTTATTCTGCCCCTCAAAAGATATTTTAGGAATTTCTAGGCCACAAGGAAGCATGTGCGATATTGGGGCGTATGAATATCAAGGAGCTACTCAATGTAATGACAGTATTGATAATGATGGCGATAGTTTGATTGATTGGCAGTATGATTTAGGGTGTGTTGGAGTAGATGATACAACAGAGGGTGGAATTCCATCAGGAAGTTTAGATAATGGATGGACTGTGTTTGAGAAAAGTGTTGATACTAGAATTGTGTATGTTAGTTCGAGTGAGGGAGATGATACCTGGAGCGGTCTGGCTTCTGGTTGGAATGGGACAGATGGGCCTAGAAAAACACTTCGTGCAGCTGTTAATCTAGTGAGAAATGGTTCTTCTGATTGGATGCTGCTAAAGAGAGGGGACGTTTGGATGAATGAGTCATTGTGGGTTACAAGTACAATACAGATTTGGGAAAAAGATAATAAAATCGGGCGTTCTCCTGATCAACCAATTATTTTTGCAAGTTATGGAAATAGCACTAAAAGGCCTTTGTTAAAGACGGGAAATCAAACAGGATTTTGGGCCTGGGGCACTGAAAACATTGCCATTCTGGGTCTCGAAATTTATGCTGATGAAAGAGATACAAACACTCCTATTTATACTAGCCCAGCTGGAGTTTGGTTATTATATGACAATAAGAATATCCTGATTGAGGATAATTATATTCATATGTATGACACAGACATTATTGCTCAATCGTCAACTGGAAAAAATGCCTCACAGATTACTATTCGACGCAATGTTATTACGGATGCATACAATATCAATAATAACCATGCCCAAGGCATTTTTACCAGCGAGGTGTATGGGCTGGTCATCGAAGGGAATGTTTTTGACCATAACGGCTGGCGAGATAATACTCCTGGAGGCGAGCCGTCGATGTTTAATCATAATATTTACTTGAATGAAGGAAAAAACACTCTTGTTAAAAATAATGTTTTTTTGAGAGCCTCAAGTATCGGCAATAAGATAGCCAGCGATAAGACACTGGGTCATGAGAATCTTACTATTGAGAATAATTTTTACCAAGCAGGAGAAATTGGAATCAGCTTGGGAGGAGTGGATGTAGTTTATCCAAGTTATAGAGATGTAGCTGTTCGTGGCAATGTTTTTATGTATGTAGGGGAGGATAGTCCTACTAATAGATCACTGGCATGGTATATTACAGGTAAAAGTATTGATGGACTAAATATTACTAACAATTATATGTTGGATCAAGAGAAATGGAATAACGCGTTTGCTTTACGGCTCATAAGAGAAATTAACAATCTTCAAATAAAAGATAATGTAATCTATAATTTAAAAGGAACAGGATTTATATTTGATGCTCAAGGGAATAATTGGACTAATATCTCAATTTTAAATAATCAGGTACAAGATAACCTGTATCCTTATTCCTTGATTCAACATACTGGTCCTTCTATAGGAATAACTTATTTTGGTAATCAGTATTTTAGTTCTACTGTTTCTACAAATTGGTTTAAAGTGAATGGGCTGACTATAGACTTTGCAAATTGGACTGCTTTCTCTGGAGAAATAAATGGAAAAGCTGAGAAAATTATATATCCTGATCCTTCAAGAAACCTTGTTTCTTATCAGGCTTCTTTAGGGAAAGAAGCAACACGTGATGCATTTATTGCAGAGGCAAAGCAACAAAGCAAATTTAATTGGAGGCAGGAATATACTGCTGGTGCTGTTAATAATTATATAAGGGCGGGATTTGAATTAAAGAGCAAACCAACATTAATTGTTACAGAACCTCGATCTAAAGAATACAAAAATGTTCCTGTAATTCTCAATTATGCAGCAGCAGGAGCTGATAATTGCTGGATTGAGCTAGATGGAGTTCGATCAAATAAATTATGCACTATGAATGGGATATTAAATATAACCTTGCCTGCATTAAATACTACAGATCAGCATTCTCTAACTGTATTTGCAAACAATAGCTATGGAAACGATAACAAAACTATTCAATTTAATGTTACAAGAACAAGAAGACTACTTGTTAAATACAATGAATTTGCAGGCATCGGAGAAACTACCAACATAGATAGTTTAGGAGATAATGAATTGGAAAATTTATCTTTGACATTAGACGATGGATTAAATGGAAAGATTAAATTTATTGATTTGGTGAACATAACCTTAGATGCCAATGAAACCCTAAATGAAACAGACATAGATTCAAATGTAAATATCTCCCAAGGAAGAATAGAAGTTAATTCTGCTAATTTGAGATCGTTAAATAAAAAAGCACAATTAACATTTAGAAATATTAATTTTAATACTCCTAAAGTCAAGAGAGACGGCGCTGACTGCACTGATTGTGCTGTTGAAAGTTATACTGCAGGAAATTTAATAGTCAATGTTTCTGGATTTTCAGTTTATAGTGTTGAAGAGACTTTGATTGTTGAACCGCCGATAACTCCTGGAGGTGGTGGCGGAGGCGGTGGTGGGCCAGGTACGCCTCCTAGAAATGCGACTCGAAATGTGACTCAGAATGGAACCAAGGCTGTTCCTGGAGAGAATAAGACCCAGGAAGAGGCAGAAATACCTTCTGGAGAAGGAGAAGAGGAGCAGCCGCAGGTGATTGAAAATGTAAAGAAGAATGGATGGAAGATTATTATTGCCTTGGTTGTTTTGCTGATGACGCTGGGAGTTGTGATATGGTTTGTCTGGTGGCACCAAAGGCAGGAGATGAAGAAGGTGGCTGAGGAGTTTCGGGAGCAGTTTGAGGGATAAGTTGTAAGGTTAGCGACGCCGTTTGAGGCGAGGCAAGGAGTGAAACGACGAAGCGTTTTTGGGGTAAGATAATTATAAAAACCTTGTTTGTTTCTCTTTTTTATGGATATTATTTATACAGATTATGCAGAAGATTCTATTTCTGACAGAAGCATTGACAAAAAGATTGTTGAAGATGCTCTTTTGAACCCTGATGAAATTGTTGAAGGCAAGAAAAGTAGAAAAATTGCCCACAAAATTATCGGAAATAAACTTTTGAGGATTATTTTTGAAGTTAGCCTAAAGGCTTATATAGTTATTACTGCTTATTACGCCGAACCTAAAAGATACTTAGGAGAATATAAATGAAAATTAATTTTGATCCGAAGCATGATGTTATGCGCATCAAGTTTCAAGATGGAGAATATGAAATTAGCAGGGAAGTAGAAGAAGGGATAGTTGTAGATGTTACTAAAGATAATCAGATTCTTGCTATTGAAATTATAGATGTTTCTAAAAGAATTCCGAAGAGGAATTTGAAAGATTTTGCTGTGAGCATTTCTGATTAGTGTATTGTCAATTATGACTAAACTCCTGAAGTTGTTGATAACTGGATTTTATCCGTGTCCTTGGGATGAATTGTTCCAAGAGCGCTGCGCAGGCAAGCCCTTGATGACGGCAAACTCTTACTCCTTCTCTGAAAAATACTTCAAGAGATATTTTTCCGTCTATTTGGAGACAGCGTTTTCTTACTATTTCTTCTACTGCTTTTTCATCCCATCTTAGCTGCTCGCTGATTTTTTCATATACTGATCTGAGGGCTCTTTCTCTTAAAAAAACAGCATTCTGAAAACATCTTTCCCGCGCCTCTTGATATGCTTGCTGCAAGCGCGGTGATCTTTGGAAGTCAACCACAATAGCTTCTCTTATTCCTTCCCCTAGATAAACTCCTCCGTCAATCGTGGAATCTCGACAAATGAAAGGACGGCCTTCGTAGAATAATCTTCCATCTATTGTTTTGATTTTTCCTTTTTGGATAAGCCTTTCTACTGCACTTTGTGTTTTCCCCCACCATCCAAGAGGCCGTTGTATTTTTGGCATACTTGTAAAAAGATAGAAATAGCTTATAAATCTTACTATTCTTAAGGAGTATCTTTTTTAGGGAGATAGATCTATTGGAATGGAGTTTTTTGGGTAGTGTTGTTGTTCTTTTTCTTTTTGGATATGCTTGTTTATAAGTGCAAGCACGAAAACTGCTGACTTTACAGGCTGTCCCATAATTACTCCAAAAAAGAGGGTTCGTCCTCTTTGTAGGATGGATCATAACCTTGCTATATCTTCAACATTAAATAAATTGATGTGAGGCAATGATTTCTTATCAGTCAAAATTCATGAAGTCTTATAATCCTTTTAATTAAGTCAGTTTCGAATTGTGACTCAGCCTGTTTAGTCCGCCAGATGAAGTGCGTCCTGTTCAGTTTTAGGGGTAAATGCACAGGAAACCGCGCTATTTATGGCACAGAGGAGGTCATAGGAATGTCGATATTTTTATAAACCCTTTCCTCCAAATCTAGGTATGAAAAAGAAGGTTGTTCTAAAAAGAAGAAATGCGGAATTTTCTCATTTGCATTTTCTTTTCGTTTTTGTGATTTCCCTTGTACTTTTCTCTCTTCTGTTTTTAATTATTTTTTCACTGGCTTCGGAGAAACCGAGGGTTGCAAAACTTTTTTCGAATCTTAAATCAGGAGGTGTTCCTGTTGGCGGAGCTGTCATTGCGGGACAGCAGGCGGGAGGCGGAGAAAAAGGTTTGGGTGTGCTCGAGGGGAATCAGGGCGGAGTTTTGCAAGGCCGGGCTATTGAGCCTCTCGCCCATTTTGGCGACTGCAGTCCAACTTCCTGTATGGGATTTACCAGCACATTTGATATTTATCCCACTTCTACCCTTTCTTCTGCTGGTTCTGGGAATTGGGAAACCCCTAGCACTTGGAATGCTGGGCGAGTTCCGCAGGCAGGAGATGTTGTTTTGATTAGTGCAGGGCATACTATTACTTTTGATTCTGCAAATACGCCGAATATTAAAGCAGTTAATATTGATGGGACTTTGAGTTTTTCTCGAGGGCAGAATACAAAACTTAATGTAGGGTATATTTATGTCAAGGAAAGTGGAGTGCTGGATATTGGCACTGTTGCATCTCCGATTAATGATCCTTATACTGCTGAAATTCGCTTTTATGATGGATATGTACCTGTGGGAGATATTGATCCCGGGCTTTCTTCTTTTGGAAATGTGACGATGCATGGACAGGCACGGCAAGATACTTTTGTGAGAACAACGGTTGCACCAATGACGGGAAATACGGTTATTACACTTGAGAAAAATGTTCAAACTGGCGGAGCAAATGGAACTGGATGGAAAGTTGGAGATAGAGTTGTAATTCCAGAATCGATTGACAGGTTAGGTCCTGGTTATGTTTCCGGACAAGATACAGAAATCGCTAATATTACTGCTGTGAATGGAAATCAAATTACTCTTGATAAAATCCTGGCCCATGATCATCCTGATGGATGTAGATATGATAATCCTGCGACGTGCACATTGAAGCCGCATATTGCAATACTCTCTCGAAATGTGAAGATTACGAATAATCCTTCTATGACGAGAGCTACGATGGGTTTTTTGGGATATAGTTATGTGGATCTTCGTTATGTTGAGGTGAATGGCTTGGGAAGGACATTTCCTCCTGGAAGGTATGCGATTCATCTTCATCATATGCGCCATTACGGGCAATGGGTGAATATTATTGGCAACTCAATATGGGATTCTGATTCTGTTGGAATCAGGGTGCATTCTACTGACTTTGCCCTTCTTAAGGATAATGTGATCTATGATGTTTTTGGATATGCAATTGGAACAGAAGATGGAGATGAAAATGGAAATGTTTTGGACCATAATTTTGCTTCAAATGTTGGTGGAAGCGGTAAACGCCCGGAAGGGAGTGATCGTTTTAATGGGATTTCTTTCTTTTCTGAAAATCCTATGATCAGCATGCGGAATAATGTTGGTGCAGGCGGGGCGAGAAGGTCATATTTTGGTATTGTTATGCCTGGAGCTACAGGAGTACAGACTTTCTGGAATCGAGATGGAACAACACGCCAGCAAAATCGGCAAAATGCGACTCTTACAGAGTTTAATAATAATGAGGATTATGGATCTAGCATTGGACTTGACATCTGGAGAATTTTCTCTCCTTTAGGCACATCGTATGTTGCAAATTATCGCTCGTGGAATAATCAAGGAGGTTTGAACATTATTTATCCTGTTTGGAATGTTGTCTTTGTAAATTATACAGGAAGGTGCAGTTATTTGAGCCAGTACTCAGGATTAGGATTTTATTCATGGGACTATCTCCAGTCAAATGTTGTTATTGATAATGCGGATATTAGAGGGTGTAATATGGGACTTGATCCGGGAGTTGCGATGAAAGATGCATTTACAGTTAAAAATTCGTATTTTGCAAATAATAGTGTTGCTATTCGTTTTGCCACAAAGTGGTTTAATCAGCAGAGCAGTACGAATCAAATTGCCGAGAGAACTCTTGTTTTTAGAAATGTTAGCTTTTATGGCAATCGAGATGATATTAGTACAGATAATAGCCTTAATAGCGGTGGTTATGATGTTATTCATCCTGATAGGATTTTCTTTTTTGATTATAATGGTATAAAGGGAGATAACTTTGAATTGTTTTATAATGATAGTGTTCCTATAACTTATGGGTGGCCAGTGCAAAATGTCTGCAATCCTTCACAGTGGGGATGCGGCGGTTCGCCTTATCCTTCTTCAATGCCAACATGTAATACTACAAGGAATAAGATTTTTGGATATGTTTGCCCTGTGAATTTAACTTGCAAAGATAATGACGGAGATGGATATGGTGAGGGATGTTTGTATTATAAAGACTGCAATGATAATGATTCTTTAATTAATCCTATGATGCCTGAACTTTGCGGAGGCAATAGTGTTGATGAAAATTGCGACGGGAGAATTGGTGTTGATGTAGATAATGATGGGTATGGGCAATATTGCAGCAAGGGAGTAGATTGCAATGATGCTAATGTTGCGATTCATCCTGGTGCTCTTGAAACTGGAGGGAGTGATGTGAATTGCGATGGGAGGGTAAGAACTAGTTCGTCTGCTTGCCCTACAGATGATCCGAGGAAGGTGCTCTTTATGACGTTTGAGAATTCTTTGAATGATGTTTCTGGAAATGGGAATAATGGGGCAGTGGTTGGAAGTGTAGGTTATGCTGCTGGAATCAGTGGTAATGCGATGAGCTTGCCTTCTGGGAATAATAATTTTCCGGTGGCAAATTATGTTACTATAGCTAATACAAATGCACTTGACTTGCAGGAATTCACCGTTGAAGCGTGGGTGTATCCTGATTTTATTCCGAATACAGCGTATTACCCTCCTGAAACTATCCATTATACTATTTTTGCGAGATCTTCACAAGTTCCTTACAATAATGGATTCTTACTTTATATTAATGGTGAGAATCGTCTTGGGCTGCGAGTGGATAATAAGGAGTATTTAGGACAGTATCTTCCTCAAAGACAATGGCATCATGTTGCTGCAACTCGTAAAGCTTCAGGAGAACTTCAGTTATATGCTGATGGGATTTTAGTGCTTTCTGCAAAAGATACGAAACCTATTCTTTTAGTTGAGGTTGCGAGTGTTGGAGCATCTACTTCGCGACCCGTTGATAATCCCGGTTGGGTTAAGGGATTTGAAGGGAGAATTGATAATCTTGCTTTATATAGTGAGGTTTTACAGCCTGGAGAAATTTTAGCGCACAATAGAAGCGGGATTTGCACTGCTTATTCTGCTTCACAATGCACCGATGCAGATGGAGATGGATATGGAACGGGATGTTTGCTTGGAAATGATTGCAATGATGCTGCTGGATCAGGAGGGGCGATTAATCCAGGAGCAAGTGAAGTTTGTGGGGATGGTGTAGATAACAATTGCAACCTTCAGGTTGATGAATGTTGTAATGGACAGAAACCTGCGTTATGTTCGAATGAAGTTGCTCTTTCTTCGCAAGTTTTATTGAGTACTCCTGTTGTTGTCTATAATAATCCCCAAGAATTATTTTTTAGATATTATATGGGCTATCCTGAATGGAATAAATTTTGGTGGCAGCAGGTGTATCTTGATGGAATTGTGCCTCAAGATGCGACAGGAGCTTTTATTCGTGTGCAGAAGAATAATTATCAAGTTGACTGGGCAGGTGTTAGGCCTCGAGTGATGTTGAAATCTTTTGGAACTTATCCTCGAGATCCTGTGGATCAATTGTATATTCATCGCCAGCCTAGGACATTGACAACGTATATCCCCTTTTCTACAGGCAAGAAAGGATTTGATTATGCTGGAGAAGGCATCTGGCTTGATTTTACATTTCCACTAAAGATGGAAGTTATAGGATATACGCAACCGAGTTCTACTACTTATACTCGGGTGTTTAGTCCTCCTGTTCGTGCTTTTAGTGCTACGGGTTTAGGAAATACTGCTGGGTGGGTTGATGTAGATTTATCCTCGTTTGTGCCTGCTGACGCGAAAGCTGTTTTTATGCAGGTTATTAATTGGAATAATAGAAACACTAATGGGAATCTTGAAATACGCTCCACAAGTATACCTACCTTTAACTTAAGTGTCGGGTATCATGGGGAACCTAAATCGCCAGCACATTTCATTCCTCTTGGTGCACAGAAAAGTATTCAATATAGAATTAGTGGAGTAACTGCAAGTCAGGTTTCATTGAAGTTTGATCTTTTGGGGTATCTTACTGATACAGATGTTTCTGGTTACAAAACTACTTATTTCAGTAATCCTGTTAAAGTTTATGAGGATTTTGATTTAGGGGATAAGAATTGGCCACGGGTTAATGTCAGTAGATTCGTTCCGCCTTCAACCCAGGCAGTGTATGTTGTTTTAGACTATAAAGGGGGAATGAAGGGCAGCAGCGTGAAATTAAGTGCTCCTTCGCAAACCCCTTCTGCTAAGGTAGAACTTTGGGGGCATAATGTTGATCAAGAAAATATGTATCTCGTTCCTTTAGAGGATGGGGAGTTTTCGTTTAATATTTCTGGGAATGGAGTAATGACTGATGGAGAACATTTGAAATTAAGCTTGAAAGGATATTTGACAGGAACAGGAGCTGCTCCGAATTGTACTGACGCTGATGGTGATGGTTACAATAATACAGGGGGGTTCTGTGGTTTGTTAGATTGCAATGATAATCCTGGAGCAGGAGCTGGGATTCACCCCGGCCAAACTGAACCTTTGACGTGTGATGGCATTGACCAGAACTGCAATGGGGTGGGGGATGAGCCTTATACTACCTACTATAATGATAGTGATGGAGATACTTATGGTAATCTTACCATTAGGGCCTGCACACAACCTCCTACTGCGGTCTTGGTTGGAGGAGATTGCAACGATAATAATGGGGCTGTGAACCCTGGGAGGAGTGAAGTTTGTAATGGCATTGATGACAATTGCGTTAATGGCGTTGATGAAGGCTTGCTTATAACTTTGTATCGAGATTTGGATAATGATGGATTTGGAAATAGCTCTCAATCATCGCAGGTTTGTCCAGGCACTGCAGGATATGTCTCTAATGGCAATGACTGCAATGATAATAGTCCCTTAGTCAATGCTATCCTTACCTGCACGAATTATGCAACCTGTGCTTCTGCACCTGCATGCGTTGCATCCTGCCCTTTGCCTCCTGTTGAGCAGTGCGAGGATTGGATCGACGCTAATTGCAATTCTGCTGATGAATTGTGCGCTGCTCCACCTCTTTTGAATGTACGGGCACCATCCAACAGAACGTATACGAATCAGCCTTTGCCGGTTAATTTCACTTCGGTGAATGCTTCCTCTTGCTGGTATATTGATCCTTCTGGAGGCATACAAATGTTTTCAGTTTGTAGCCTGAATACTACACTTTTCTATGGAAGAGGAAATAAGATTTTTACATTGGTGGTGAACAACAGCAAAGGAATTGTTCAGGCGAATTTTAATGTTACTTTGAATATTACAAATCGGTTCATTATTCGCTATAATGAGTTTTACAAGAAAGGGCAAACGACTGATCTTGACGTGCTGAATGACACTGGGCTAGAGAAAGTTTCTCTGGTTCTTCATCTTCCTGGATTCGGGAAAATAGAATTCCTGGATTTTGTGAATCTGACTAAGGATGCAGATACTGTGACTAATGTCACTGATCTTGATGCAGGAGTGAATATTTCTTTGAATAGGATTGAAGTGAATCCAAGCTTGCTGACTGTGTTGAATACTCGAGCGAGGTTGAGTTTGGAGTTGCAGGGGCTGAATTTAAGTGACCCTAGAATTTTGAAGGACGGAGCTGTTTGTGGTGCACCTGCATGCGTAGAGGAAAATTATAATGCTACGACGCAGGTATTTGTATTTAATGTTTCAGGATTTTCAGTTTATAGTGTAGAAGAGACTCAGATTATTATTGTTGAACCGCCGATAACTCCAGGAGGCGGCGGTGGAGGCGGCGGTGGAGGCGGCGGTGGTGGAGGTCCAAGTACACCTCCTAGAAATGCGACTAAGAATGTGACTCAGAATGGGACCAAGGCTGTTCCTTTTGAGAATAAGACCCAGGAAGAGGCAGAAATACCTTCTGGAGAAGGAGAAGAGGAGCAGCCTCAGGTGATTGGTAACATTGTGAGGAATGGATGGAAGATTATTCTTGTGATTGTTATTTTGCTGATTGCTTTAGGGGCGATTGTTTGGTTTGTCTGGTGGCATCAAAGGCATGAACTGAAGAATGTTGCTGAAGAGTTTAGAGAACAGATGAGCAATTAAAGGATGATTTCTCGAAGACTTTTACTCTATGGTTATGCCAGAATCGAAAACCGCAGACTTTAGTCTGCGGTAGCAGCCTACGAGGTTTTCAATTCTGAGCACTTCAGAAACTTTTTTTCTGAGAGCTCTCAGAAATCTTCGATTTCTGAAGTCCGAAAATCGAGGGCATGCATCAAACCATGCACTTTACAGGTTGTCCCATAATTAGTAAATTTTAAGCAAAAAAGTAGAAGAAATTATGCGATATGATGAGGTGTTGGGTGGTTTTAATCTTTCAGCAGAGCAGGAATTTTGGGAAAAGAACGTGAGGTAAAATTGAGTAGGCTGAAAGAAATTGAAGCTTGTATAAAGAATAAATAGGATATTTTTATAAACTATTGCTGCTTTGTAAAAACATGATTAATAAAAAGAGGAAAAACACAGAGTGGACTAAAATTTTCATTTTTATAATAATTTTCTTGTTAGTTATATTATTTATAATATTTATTCAGTCTAGGATAACAGGCAAGCAGATCTTTGACCCCGGATTTGTGGCTGCTCTCATGTTCGGGGTCTCAGAAACTCCCCGAGAGAACTTCGATGTAAACTCGACAGCAGGAGAGGTGAGATATAGGCCACTCAACGAAACCTCAGTTACAGTGGACGGCATAGATGATTATGTTTCAATTCCAGATAGAGATGTGTATTCTCCCAATACTACAGGGGAACTGACTGTAAGCTTTTGGTTCAAGATTCCCAATCACAAGTACATTGGAATCTCAGAAGGCTATGTCAATCCAGTCAACAAGAATGACTTCTCCCCTGTGAATACCGAATGGACATTCAGAATGTACAATGATTCTTCCTCAGACAATAGGCCATGTAGAACCTCGTTTTACATATTCAACATCACTGCAGGTTTTGGAATAGGATCTTATTTTGAGGATAATCAGTCTGCAAACAATTGTACAAATATGGACAACAGATGGATTAATGTCGTTGGCATGATCAATAATACAAATACCTTTATCTTTAAAGACGGGGTGTTCAGATCAACAAATTCCTATGCGGGGAAGATTTTTCCTGAGAATGGAAATGCATCAGTCAAATTGGGTTACGATAGTCAGAGCGGAGGTTCCTTCTTCAATGGATCCTTTGACACTGTAAGGATCTATAATCGCTCATTGACGTATCACGAAATCGCAGACATACACAGTGCAGGGGTTACTGAACGAATAACCTCGATAAACACCTACAACAGTTCTCGCCTGAATTACTCTGGATATGGAGGATATATCGAAACCGGCTTCTCAACTTCTGTTTTGGGAAATGAGACTACTTACGTTGGGTGGTTCTATAGAGACAACAATAATTCAAACCACGTCATTATCGGCTCTTCTACAACTCAGGCTTTACTGCTTAGACTGGCTTCTAATAATGCACTAGTATTCTGGACTAACAGTAGCGGTGCATCAGCTTCGTTCTCGGGAGCTTCTACAAATAATAACTGGACTAACTTTGCTTTGGTTTTCAACAACTCAAATGGAAATGCCACTCTTTACATTAACGGGGCTATTGGGGGATTTGCAATCATAGCAACAAGATATACTAATCGCGGTACTCTCTGGTTGGGCAAAAGAACTGCAGTAGCTGATGGCATGGTGGGCCAGTTAGATGAGTTTAGCATCTATAATTCCTCACTAAATGCAACTGACATAGCTTCAATTTATGATGCTGGAGTAAATAGCAATCCCTTGAATGCAAGTAGAGTGCTGCATTACAATATGGATGAAGGTTTTGGAGTAAATGTGGCTGATTCTGCTGGGTCTTACAACGGAACCATTCTGGGAGAATTAAGAAGTCGGGAGGGTGTGCAATGGAGCAACGATGGAGTAATCACTGGAAACAGGACTCTGAGTTTACCGTCAACAATCGGATTGGTGGGGCATTGGAGGTTCAATGAGAATCAAGGAACTACTGCTTATGATATTTCAGACTTTAGAAATAATGCTACATTATTTAATGGAACGTTGTATGAGAACGACGGAATCAACCTCACCACCTTGGGATACAATGTAAGCATATCACTAGTAAATATAACTAACGCTCTTGTCTATTGGTCAAATCTGTCGTTGCTGAGTTTTAATTATACAGGCAACATAACTACCCAGTTCTTGAATAATGACTCCCTGTTCATCCTCGACAACTTTAACCTTACAGAAGGAACCTCCAGACTCCATAGCCCAATTTACTTTACAAGCTTATCAACCAGTGAAAAGAGAGCAACATCCAATCTTTCAGATCTTGTTAATGTAACGACTACTGTGTTAATGGATTCTTCCTTGGGATGCAGCAAGACAACTGTTGTTAGGGTTAACGGTTTGGGTAGAGGCTACACAATATCTCCAAGCTTCACATGCAGTGATACTTCATTTACAGTTGAGTTTGTTGCTATGTACGACAATCAAACGATTATATCTATCGATTACCAGCAGGCCGGTCCCGGTGCCCCTGCAGGAAGTGGTGGTGGAGGTCCAAGTACACCTCCTAGAAATGCGACTAAGAATGTGACTCAGAATCGAACTCAAATTGCTCCTGTGGAGAATAAAACTCAAGAGGAAGGAGAGGTTGTTCCTGGAGAAGGAGAAGAAGAAAGGCCACAGGCTATTGAGATTTTTCAGAAAAATGGAGGGAAGATTATTATTGCATTGGTTGTTCTGCTGATTGCTTTAGCAACGATTGTATGGTTTGTCTGGCGGCACCAAAGGCAGGAGATTAAGCATGTTGCTGAGGAGTTTCGGGAGCAGTTTTCTACTGCATGAACTGATTTAAGGTTGGCTGCTCTCGCATTTCTTTCAGAAGCTGGGATTTTTCTGTGAAGTTTTTGAGAGGGATGGTGATTCTTGCTTGGATGTCAGCGAGGGCTTCTTTTATTGTGTTGAATTTCTTTGGCTTATTTTTTAGAGCTGCTCTGCAGGTTTCTCGCAAGATTCCGACGCCACAGGGAAAAGCGTATTCTGGCTTGACTTCTCTGAAGATGAGAACTGAAGCCTGCCTTCTTTCTTTTGAAAGATGCTCTGCTATTGCTAAACGCGGGGCATAATATCCTCCAGTAACATCATCTGCATACTTTTTTCTGGGAAAGAAGGATTCATAATCCTGCCAGAAATGTACGGTGTTTGCGTGGTTTATGACGCTCCCTGGCGTTTTTGCTTCAATAACTTCGTAACTCCATTTTCTTGGGATAAAAAGGATTTCGTAATGATTTCCTATGTACTCTCCTGAGAAAACCTGATACTCATTTACTGACGGATGAAGCCGGATTTTTTTGAGAAGAGATTTTGAAATAGTATCGTCGGCTGCTGTGATGCTCCATCTTGTAGGAACAAGCTTTCTGTTGGACTTAATGCCGAGCATACCTGCACTTAGGATTTTGATGATGCTGCTTACTGGAATGCCTGCTTGATAGAGCTCTTGCATTGCGAGAGAGGACTTTACTTCAGTGTCGTTCACAAGGTAATCTACTTTCTTATCTATTTTTGGATTTTCTTCTAGGCGGAGAAATTGGAGAAGGGCAGGATTCCCAATTATTTGCGTATGTGTTGAGAGGTTTATTTTTATTGCAGGTTTTTTCTTGAGAAAGAATTCTGTTGAGACTGATTTTGAGGCAAGCGCAATTTCTTGCATACCTTCGATGAGACGCTTTTTTTCTTTGATGTTTGCTTTAAATCTTGAGTAGACCATTCTTGATCTGTAGGAGATAATTTCATGAAGCGATGCATTTTGCTGGTGCCAGAGCTCGGGCATGGAGTAGATTTCTGTTTTTCCGTATTCCTGCGGCGCTAGAATTCCTGTATAGACCTCTGGATATCCTGCTCTTCCAACAAAAATCTCTGGAGGAGAAGAACCTGAAAAATGCTCTTTTACTTTGGGAGAAGCTTCTTTGAGAAGAGGAAGGAGAGGGCATTTGCTTTCATGATGGGGAAGCCTGCAGATGGAGCATTGAAGTTTCATTTTTACCTCTTCTTTTTACAAAATAACTTCTATTAATATTTTTTGATATTCAGACATTAAGAAGAAAGAGTTTTATCCTTTCATGTCGCTGATGCCGAGGAGGATGAAGAGCGCTCCTATTCCAACGAGGAACCAGAAGATTCCACCTTGGAGGACTACAAGAGCTTCTTCCCCAACGTGCCACCAATTGCTTGGGCTTCCGACCCAAAATCCGACAAGAATCGGTGCAACGACGAGGACAATCCCTATCAAGAGTTCCATCCATTTATTCATTATGGGAGCAGGCAGGAGAGATTTAAAAACCTTTCTGAAAGAAATTTTTTCTTTGATAGTGGGAAATTTTTGGCATAATTTTTATAAACACGTTTTTCCTTGTTTTCTTATGAAATATCAACGATCTTTCTTTAAGAAACGAAAGCATTATCATGCTTCTTTTTTTCTTCAACGATCAAGGCCACTTGAAGCGCTTACCGGGCTTCTGGAAGAGCAGGTTCCTGATTATGACCGGATAGCAAAAAAATATCGGGAGATGCACGGTTCTGAGAAGATGAAGCTCTTGCATTGCTATGCTGATGACTTTCGTTTTTTACACTGGGAAATGGCTTTAGAAGATTTAAGTGAGGAGCATCCTGAATTGTATCTTTTAAAAGCAGAGATGCCTTGCGAGAAAAAATTTATTTGGCATGACTCGCAAAGAGGAATTGAAGCATATTTCAGGAAGTCTCCTCGGGAGAATGGGGGGCAGCCTATGGCTTCTTACGAACATTTTTGGACAGTGCATGGAATTCCAACGATTCTTGAGTCTTGCCACTTCCCGAGATTGCAAGAAAGATGCAATTGCGGGCTGTATACCTTAAAGTCCGGAAATAAGATTAATGTCTTGATGCGAGAGATAAAGAGATCTCCGGGTTATATTATGATTTCTTCCAGAAGAAATCAAACTAATCCTCACCAGCAGTATTTTCTGCACATCGGAGGATTTCTTGCATTTTCTTCTCTTTCCAGAAAAACATTTACAGAAGAGGTTGGCGAGGCGGTGAGAAAGCATGGATTTCCCTTTCTGGAGGAAAGTGCCCTACCTTCGCGGGAGTTTTCTTTATGACTGTGAGAAAGATTGCGATGGTTTATGACGTGGATAATACCTTGGTTGATGGATATCATCCTAATATTATCCTGAAGAGGAAAGGGGTTGATGTAAATTCTTTCTGGAGAAAAATTGAGGATCTTCAGGGGTTTGAGCAGGGAAATGGGATTAAAGCAGGGCAGGATATTCTTTATCTTAGTTATTTTCTCTTTGAGGCGTGGAAGGGGAAATTGAAAAGACTGCGCATTTCTGAAATTGAAGAAATGGGTGCTGATCTTGAAAAAATGCTTTATCCAGGACTTCCTGCATTCTTTGACAAGATTAAAGAAGCGAATCCTGCTTTTGATGTTTCTCATTATCTCCTTAGCAGCGGGATCCAACATCTTCTTGAGGGTTCCTGCCTTGCAGATCATGTTGCCCGCATTATCGGGTATACTTTTTTTGAGGAAAATGGGATGCTTGGCATTTTAAGCAGCTGTTCTTCACGGGAGAAAATTCCCTTTCTGGTAGATATTAGCTATGGAGCATATGCAGAACATGGCCCTTCGAGGGCAAGGGGGAGATATGAATATCCTTTTGAAGATATGATGTATTTTGGAGATCAGCAGACTGACAGGCCTCTTTTTCTATTTCTCAAGAAAAGGGGCGGAACTACCTTTTGTGTTTTTGATTCTCAGAAGCCTGGTTCCTATGAAAAGGCAAAGTACCTTGAGAACGACGTGCATTATCTTCTTCCTGCGGATTATCAGAAAGGAAGCGAATTATGGGACTGCGTTGTTCAGGTGTTTAAGGAAAAAGAGAAGGCTCTTTAGTTTCAATTCTTAAGAAGTAATCAAAAAAATTTGCAAAATCTCCGACTCCGCCATAAATAGCGAAGTCTGTTCGGAGATTTTTTCCACAGCAAATTTTTAGGCTCATAAAAAGTTTCTATTCATCTCCATTTTCAAAAATGGAGTCTTCTGGCTTTTCGTGATAATAAAAAAAATTTGTAGAATTTCCGACTCCATTATAAATCTCAGAACTTCAAAATTCCTTGAATTTTGAGAGCTATCAGAAATTCTTGAAGAATTTCTGAAGTTCCAAGATGGAATTCTGATGATGCTCAAAAACCAAGGGTTTTTGACAAAGCAAAGTTTTCTGTTTTTTCCTGATAATTAATTTCTTTCAGTTTCTTTTCTTTTTCCTTCTATATACTCCAGAGCTATCCCTTCAAGTGTTTTCATATCTAATTGATATTCTATTTGATTTTCACCTCTTTCTATCTCCCTGTCCGCATAACCGCAGAGATATGCTTTATCGGCAAGATATAAAACTGTGTCAATTAATTCCATGGGGATTCCATGCACTAGAGCGTCTATAACTAGATTACTTGCTTGTTCTTTATACAATCTTAACTTCATGAATATGAATATCTTTTAAGATTTATAAAAATTGTTGTGATGCACTTCACATACTTTCTCGCTCTTTCGAGCTTGAACTTTTTCTTATCAGAAAAAGGAAATTACGACTTCCCCAAATTGCTCGCAAGCTAACAACTTCTCTAAATCGCATATTTGCAATTTTTTAGAAACTACGCTTCTTAGAAATTGTTGGTTCCTTTGTTTGGATTCTTATATCAACTCGCGCTCGGAAATTAAGAAGAATATTAGTTGGCGGATTCTTTCTTTACTACTTTAGGCCTTTCTCTTTTGACGAATTTCTGCACGACAGGAATGGACCTGGGAAACTCGAGTCCTCTTTGGAAGACGTTTTTGTCTGCTTTTTTGGCATCGAATTTTTCGAGCAAATACCTCTCTGCTTTTTCTACATCAAAATTCTTGCAGGAAAAAATATCCACGAAAGCGTGCTCTTGTTCGGTAAACGTATGGATTGTAATATGGGAGGTTGAGATCAGGACGAAGCCGCTAATTCCTCCTTTATCAAAAGTTCCTTCGCTTCCTCCGTAAAAGATCACATTGGGCGGGGAGATCTTTTTCATGTCTATAAAACCCGGCAGTTCATCAAGCATGTCGTAGATATACTTCAAGTTTGATATCTTTTCTTTATTACATCCATATAGATCCAAGGTTAGATGTGGGCCAAAGCCCAGTTCAAACTGTTCACTCATTTCACATACACTCCTCAGGCATCATCTGAGAATTCGCTTGATTGTGGAAGGCAAGGATGTGATGATTCTTGGTCATCTGCGTTGATTGATCACTCTTTTTTCAAATATTTACTGATTTTATATTATTTCTATTTTTTTCTTATATTTAAATCTTTCCCTCATGTTTTGCCGTCGATTTTTCGACGGCAGTATTTTCTTTTTCTCTCTATTTTCTTTTTTCCTTCATTTTTGAAGGGTACTATATCTTTAAAAAGATATTTTGGGATTGAAACTAATTTTTGAATATTACCTATATACCTCAGGAATTAATAGGGTAAATTGCTCGTTAACTTGATGTATATAAACTATACCTCAAGAATTAAGAAGAGGCAAAAATTACTCACATAAACTTTAAATAGATTCAATGCTTTACACAACGAAAGAGGATAACATGAGAGGCGAACTTGAGAAAAGAGAAGAGCATGCAGTTGAGATAGACCAAAGAAAGGGATCTGATGAGCTGATTGATATTCTCCGCTTGATGGCTCCCGGGACGCCGCTCAGAGCTGCAATAGACGACGTGGTGAGAGGGAAGATGGGAGCATTGATTGCAATTCATTCTGACGGCATTGAGCCACTTTTCGAGGGAGGATTTAAAGTGGACTGCAGGTTTACTCCTCAGAGATTGATGGAGCTTTGCAAGATGGATGGAGGGATTGTTCTTTCAGAAGACCTTAAAAAGATTCTTCACGCAAATGTTCTTTTTGTTCCAGATCCGACGATTCAGACGAACGAGACTGGGACAAGGCATCGGGCTGGCGAGCGCATTGCAAAGCAGGTTAATACTCTTATGATTGCTATTTCTGAGAGGAGAAATAAAATCACGCTTTTCTACAAAAACCTGAGGTATGAACTCGTGAATACTGATGAAATCCTTAGAAAGACGACGGAAACTCTGAGAATTCTGGAGAAGCAAAGGGAATTGTATGACGAGCTCCTGACGAATCTGAATGTTCTTGAAGTGACAGGCATGATTGCAGTAAGCGATGTGTGTTCTATTTTACAGAGAATAGAAGTTATTTTGAAGATGAGCGAGATTATTAAGAGAGGAATTGTTGAACTTGGAAAGGAGGGAATCATTGTCAGAATGCGCCTCCGCGAACTGCTGAAAAATATTGAAAGAGACCGCGCCTTGATTTTGGAAGATTATTTTGGATCTGAGAGCATGAAGTCTGAGCAGGTTCTTTCTCAGATGGATTTTGACAGCCTTTTAGACACGACTAATCTCGCGCGAGTTTTGTTTGACCAATCCCTTGAGGTTCAACTTTCTCCCCGAGGATTCAGACTCTTGGGAAAGACTTCTTTGCATGAAAATCAAGTCAATTCTATGATCGAACAGTTTGTGAACTTGAATGGAATATTTAATTCTACAAGGGAGGATTTTACCCAGGTTTTGGGTGTTAAAAGCGAGGAATTTCAAAGGGAATTACTTCTTTTGAAAGAGCAGATCATGGTTGGCAAAAAAATCTAGCTGAAGATTTTTTGAAGTGAAGATCTGGATTTTAAAGAAGATTTGGAAAGGAATAGAAAATGAATACTGACTATATTGCTGACGCGAGATTTCAAAAAAGCGAGAATATTGGAGCACTGATTCGTGATTGGAGATGCAACCAGACGATGAAGCTTGAGGAGATTGCAGAAAAAGTCTGCCTCACTTTAGAAAACGGGCAGAGACTTTCTTTAACAACACTTATTAGATATCTTATGGGGATAGAGCAAGGAAATTTTTATGGCCAGCCTTCTTTGCTTGCGCGCAAGGGGAAGCGGGGTGAGCAAAATCTGAAGAGGACTGCATTGTATCTTTCTCTGCTGGGAATTCCTCGAGAACACCAGATTATTGAGCAGATGAGTGAACTTGATACAAGATTTAGGACTCTTTATGATTCAGTTCATCATAACGATTAAAAACCCTTCTTTCTTCACGGAAGGATGCTTAGCCTGCAACAACTTCTTGAGATACGAGAACATCTTGAAAGAGCTCAAAATCCTCTTTTCTTTTTTGATAACGATGTGGATGGATTATGCAGCTTTCTTCTTTTGAGGAGGGCTATTGGGCGGGGAAAAGGAGTTGCTATCAAATCTTTTCCAGAATTGCAGCTCTCTTACCTGAAAAGAGTTGATGAGTTAAATCCTGATGCTCTTTTTATTTTAGATAAAGCCCTAGTTGCTGATGCCTTTATTGAGGAAGCCTGGAAGAGAAATATTCCTGTTGTTTGGATTGATCATCATGATGTGCCTACTCCTGTGATGAGAGAGAATCTGCATTATTATAATACGTTTTTTTCAGGAGGTACAGAGCCCACTACTTCCCTTTGCTTTCAGGCTTTTCCCCGGGAGGAGGATCTTTGGCTTGCTGTGATTGGATGTATTTCTGATGGATATTTTCCTGATTTTTATGCCCGATTTAAAGAAAAGTATCCCGAATATTCTGATGATGCTACGTCTGCATTTCAGGTACTTTATGAGAGTAAAATCGGCGAGATTGCGAGGATCTTGGGATTTGCGCTGAAGGACAAAACAAGCAACGTTGTTCAGATGATCAAATTTCTCTTTAAGGTGAAACAGCCGGGAGATATTCTCGTCGAGGGCAAGGAAACTGCGATTATTCTTGGGAGATTTAACAAGATTAATGAGAGACATCAAAAGTTGATGGAGAAAGCGATGCAATACGCGAAGAAGGAAAAACTTCTTTATTTCCAGTACAGCGGCGATTTAAGCATTAGTGCTGACATCTCCAACGAACTTATTTATCGATATCCTGATAAAATTGTTGTAGTTGTTTATATCAAAGGAGCTAAAGCAAATGTTTCTATTCGAGGAAAGGATGATGTTCGGGAGATGACTTTGTTCTCTATTAAAGATATTGATGGGGCTACAGGCGGGGGGCATAAGCATGCAACTGGGGCACAAGTTCCTGTGGAGGATCTGCCGAGGTTTAGGGAGAATATGCTGAAGATTATGAAAGAGAAGGGGTTCGGTAAGTATATAGCATAGACGACAAGATTTTTTGCTCCTATCTTTATCGATGAGAGAATTATTGCCTTATTCCATAGTGTGTCTCTTTCAATATAGTCCACGATGAACTATATACTTACAAAGGATTTAGATAGAGTTTATTATCTCTAAATAGTAGTAACAAATAGAAATGTTTAAATACTAGTAAATATCATATAATATTATGATTGAGGATTTGACTTTTTTAGAAGATGGAGAATATACGACAAGGAGTAATGTTATTAGAAGTATTTCTGAAGAATTAAAACAATCAACTAGAACACCTTGGGGAGCAGTAAGCGGATATGTTGCAGATTTGCGGTATGATAATTATAATAAAGATAATGCTTTTAGAAAAAGAATTGCATCAGACATTTTAGAATCGGGTTATGTGGCTGGATGCACTGATGTAGCATTAGCATTTATTGTTTTGGCAAGAGAACTAGGAATTCCAACAAGATATGTTGAAACATTTGACGAAAAATGGCTACAAGATACAAATGCTCATGGAATTCAGGGACACATTTTTGTGGATGTTCTTGTTGATGGACAATGGAAAGCTTATGAACCTAAAAAAGGATTTACTAAAGATAATAATTATACTATGAATGGAAGGAGATATATTGAAGTTGGAAAAGGATTAGATTTTTCTGGAGTATATATCAAGGAAAATGGCGTTTATAGGCCAGAACCAACAAGTCTTCAGTCATTAGAACAAATCTTCAATCATTGGATGAAGCATAGAGTATTGAAGCCCAAGATCCCTTCTATTCATTAGCTGATTTTAATTGAGTTTGATTCGATGTTTTACGCAGTTTATTGCGTAAAACACTTTGCCTTAACAGTTTCGTACTCTTCTTTGCTTGATAAATAGACTTTTATACCATCATCTTCTCCTTTTTTTATGAAGCGTCCAAATTTTAAGCCAGTCGAACATATTGAAGTGAAGAAAGGCATAAAAGTTTCTGAACTTATTGAAGAATTTCAGAAATCAGGAGTTATGGGTGCTGGTAAAATAGGAAGGGCTGCTGAAATTTTAGAGAAAATGTTCCAAGACAAAGAATGCAAGATTTTTTTTGGTGTTGCTGGAGCGATGGTGCCTGGGGGGATGAAGAAGATTATTTTTGATATGCTTTCTTCAGGCAGAATCAGCGCATTTGTGACAACGGGGGCGAATTTGACTCATGATCTTGTTGAGGCTCTTGGCGAGAGTCATTATATCGGGCATGAGAGCATGGATGATGCGAAACTTGAGAAAGAAGGGTATGTGAGAATGTTCAATTCTTTAATGAAAAATGAGGTGTATGTTCGATTGGAGAAATTTTTTGAAGATAATTGGGAAGTTATCTCAAAAAGCAAGAATATCAAAGATTTCTTGTGGGCTATCGGAAGCTGTGTGAAAAGTAATGAAAGTATCTTGCGTTTGTGCTGGGAGAAGAAGATTCCTCTCTTTTGTCCAGGGATTGCTGATTCCGGTATTGGATTGATGGTTTGGGGAAGAATTGCGCAAGGGAACAAGAAAGAAATTCATGTGGATGTGTTTGATGATATGAAAGAGATTATTGATCTTGCATGGACTTCTAAAAAGTCTGGAGTTCTGTATTGTGGTGGAGGATTACCAAAGAATTTTATTCAGCAAAGCCTTCAGTTTTCTAAAGGGGCGCATTATGGAATTCAGATTACGACAGATAGAGCAGAACCTGGCGGGAGTTCTGGAGCGCCTTTAAAGGAGGGGATTTCTTGGGGGAAAATGGAAGAGGCGGGAGAGTATGTTGATGTTTTTTGCGATACGACGATTGCTTTGCCATTAATTTGGGGGTATGTGAAAGATAAACTTTGATCATGCCATGAACTTTCCTAAATTTTTTGTCGTTGGTTTTTTTGGTATATGTGGATGCGCTTCTCCCGAGCCTTATATTTATCGCGAATTCCATTATGCCGCTGAAGAGGAAGCGATGAGATCTCTTGGGTTGGAGAATAGAGTAGAAGTATGCTGGCTTCCTGAGGGATATAAGACTAGCTGGAGCGAATTTGGAAGTTTAATTTATCTTGCAGGAATCTCTTCTGGAAATTTTTCAGTCACCTTTAGAGATGGTAAGGAGAGAGTTATTCCTTACTATTCAGTTTTTGAAAATCCTGAAGCGCTGAAGAGAGTCGTGGAAGAAGCTGATGTCAATAAGGATTACATCCTGACCTCCTGGGAGATTGCACGATTGAGAAAAGAAGTAGGGGCGATTCTTTTTGCGACTGGGAGTCAGTAGCTTCTTGCAATAAGAATTACATATTTTCCTGATTCCTGGCAGTTGACGCATTTGTCCTGCTTACCTGGTTTTTCCTCTTCGAGGATGCAGATAATCTTTGCTCCACTGGTTTCGCTTTTCACTTGGTCTTCACATGCCTGATTTCCACACCACATTGTTTTTACAAGCTTTTTGTTTTTGACTGCTTTTTTTGTTTCTTCAAGATTTTTGGTTCTTGCAGTACTTTCTTTCAGATAATTTTCTGCTTTTGTGCAGAGATTTTGGTGGATTTTTTCGAGGAGTTGTGGAATCATCGACAGGAGCTGCTGCACTTTTATGTTTTCTTTTTCTCCTGTATCTCTTCTTGCTACTACAACCTGATTTTCCTTGAGATCTCTGGGGCCTATCTCAATTCTGAGAGGGATGCCTTTGAGTTCAGCGTCGTTGAATTTGAATCCTGGTGTTTGCTCCCTCGAGTCTATCTCTATTTCGACTTCATTCCCTAGCATTTTCTTGAGGTTTTCTGCCTCTTTCATTACCTCTTTTCTTTCTTTTTCTTCCTTGAATATAGGAATGATCATTGCTTGAGGAGAGGCTACTCTTGGCGGCAAGACGAGGCCTTTGCTATCTGAGTGCATCATAATTGCGATGCCGATACTTCTCGTTGAAATGCCCCAAGAATTTTGCCAGACGAAGTCCTCTTTTTGGTCTTTGGTTTTGAATTTAATGTTGAATACTTTTGAAAAGTTTTGGCCAAGATGATGGGAGGTTGCGGCCTGCGCAGATCTTCCCGAAGGGAGGAAAGCTTCGGTCGTTAAGGTGTAGAGCGCGCCTGCGAATTTTTCTTTTTCTGTTTTTCTGCCTTTGATGATCGGCATTGCATACATTTCTCTAAAAGTGTCTGCGTAGAATTGCTGTATCTTGTATGCCTCTTTTTCTGCCTCCTCTGGATTTGCGAATGCGGTATGGCCTTCTTGCCACAGAAATTCTCGGCTTCTTAATAACGGAAGTGGGTGCTTGAATTCCCATCTTACGACGTTGCACCACTGATTCAAGCGGAGAGGCAGATCTCTATAACTGCGGATCCATTTTGCATACGCTGGGTACATAATGCTTTCTGAGGTTGGGCGTATGGCGAGCCTTTCACTGAGCTTGGTATTTCCTGTCTGTGTTACCCATGCGACTTCTGGAGAAAATCCTTCAACATGCTCTTTTTCCTTAAGAAGGAGAGATTCTGGAATAAAAAGAGGAAAATAGCAATTTTTTACCCCATCTTCTTTTATTTTTTTATCAAAATATGATTGTACTTTTTCCCAAATTGCGTAGAGTCTTGGTCGTAAGATGTAACATCCTGAGACTGGGGAATATTCAATGAGTTCTGCTTTTTGCAAAATCTGGGAGTACCATTCTGAGAGCTCGTCTTTGTCTGCTGTTAAGCCAAGCTCGGATTTTTCCTTTTCCTGCTCTTTTCCTGCTTTTTTTTCTTGAACCTTTGCCATGGTCTATCTATATGGAGGGGTTTTATAAATGTATTTTATAGCGGGTATCTGCCTGAACGTAATTTTTCAATAAGGCCTTTTATTTTGTCTCTCCCACTTGCGAAGTGGGACTGGGCTTCTAGATGAGTGAGAAGATCAGCAACCTTTATGATATCGTCTAGGCTGACTACGGATTTTTCAGCTTCATGGATTTGATTCCATGCTTTTTCGGTAATATAGATTGGATGATTTTTTTGCCGAATAGCAAAAGGCGTTTCTTTCTGAGTCTCGTTATCGAGGCTGTAAAATCGGCTCCCTTTTATTTTTCCTTCCCGAATGTCTATTGTTGTGGGGAGCCAGTATTTGAGCCCTTTAAGCGCGTCAATATCTCTTAAGGTGTTTTCGGAGTAGATGAAAAATACTCTTTGCATTCTTTTTCTTGAAAAGGCTAGTTTAAAAAATTAGCTGTTTTTAACTGCTATAACTGAAGACATGGATGATACCTCGTAGAGTCTAGAGAGATTGTTATGGCTATTGTTTAAAATTAGAGTCAGGCTCACAATTTTATCATAGCAACTATAAAGTGGTAAGAACCTAAAGTTTTATATACCTTACTAACTTAAAACTAAAATGACGCTATTAACAAGATTATCTGAAACGGAAAATTCTGAAAGTGCGGAGGCAAAAAAATTAGCTGTCCTGAGTTTTGAATGTGATGAAGGTCTAGCAAATCAAGCAGAAGATTTAAAGAAAACAATTTCTCTTTCAGGAAAGGAATATCAAGTTGCAAACGGATTTAATCTCTATATCGATATTTCATCTGCCTGTAATGCTTCTTGTCCATTTTGTATTGCTCCAACTATTGGAAGAAAAGATGGCTCAAGATTTTTTGAGGGGGTAAAATTTGCCCTTAATCTTACGGAATCAATAGACGGAACTGTACAAGTTGTTGGTGGTGAGCCCCTCATTAGCAAAAGATTAATACCTCTTCTTTATGAATTCGGTAAACGTAATTACAGAAGAGTTGTCATTAATACAAATGGGTCTTGTCTTTCAGATAAGATCGTATCTGCTATGAAAGAGAATGGCGTTACTCATGTTAATGTAAGCAGACATCATTATGATGAAGGCAATAATCAAGAAGTTATGAGATTGAAACCTGAATTGTCTAATAAAGTATTTGCCACAGGCTTAGAACGCGTTGCTTATTCTGGAATAAAAACGAGGACGCAATGCAATTTAATTAAAGGGCATATAGATTCGTTGCAAGAAGTAATTAACTATACTGATTGGTGCAGCAATGATATAGGATGTAAAAATATTTCTTTTTCACAAGTATTTCCTCTTAGTCTCTTTGATTATCAAATACCGATTGAGCCAGGTTATGCAGAAAAAGTGCAGATAGATTTAGGACAATTAGTTTCAGAGATAGATAACTGCGGTATGTTTTCACAAATTCCTACAAATCACCTTGATGAAGAAGGACCGTCCCCGTGGGGCACAAGTAGATGGAACAGACCAGGTATTGGTGGAAAGAGGAGGTTTTGGTTTGGGCCAAATGGAACGTATATTTCTTTAAAAACTCTTTCCGGTTATGACGAATCTGGCCTTCCAAAAGAAGCAATATATAACAAGCAAGATGACCCTGAACTTCAAGATGGAATACTAGAATTTGCAGTTCTACATTCTGATGGATTGGTAACTGCATCATGGGATCGTAGAGAGAGATTATTATTTAGTCCCTATATGAGATGAAGTGCAAGGCATTTCATTCCGAGGGTAGATACCCCAAGGTCTTGCCTGGGGGAAGATTCGTCCGTGGGACTTGGGTCTTGCCCAAGGGTAAATACCCTTTATTTTTGAATTGGTCTCTTTTAAGATGGGGTTGCTGGGAATTGAACCCAGATCGCAACCTTTTTCTGTTTTCTATCACCCGAAGGTTGAATTCTGCCAAGTTATACCACAACCCCTTCGAGGGGGCATTTTTTTCCATACTCTTTCTTTCATGACTTGAGGTAAAGTATTTAAAATATCCTCTCTTCCTGAAACAATGAAAAAGAGAGAGCAGAAAAGGGCATTTTGGCTAATAATTATCCTTTTACTTCTCGCTATTATTTTCATTTTTCTTGTTTATAAGAGACCTTTGGTTGTTGGGCCTTTGGTTGCTCCTGAGAATATTACGATCTTTTCTCCTTCACAGACGTATTATCCTACTTCGAGTGTTATTCTTAATGTGTCACTTACTGATATTGTTGTGCAACTTAACATGACTTTGAATGGAGTTGTTTCTGAGTTATGCCAGAATTGCAGTGGAAATTACACTCTTTTGAATTTAAGTGACGGAAATTATTTTTTGACAATATCGGCTTACAATGGTGAAAGCAACGCAAGTAAACCATTTAATTTTGTTGTGGATACAGTGGCACCTGTGATTGCTCGTTGGTTTCCAGTGGCAGAAGCAAATTATAATGATTCGGTTCCTATTCAATTTGAGCTCATTGAAAGTAATTTTGCTAATATTACGTATTGGCTGTACCGAGTCAATGAAACCATGAATGAAACTGTTTTTTATAGCGAGGAATGGTTGGGTGTAGCCTATCTTCCAGATGAGAGTGGCCTTTTTTCAGGACCTTATTCTCCACCACGTCTTTTTCGGGAAAATGGCACTTATCTTGTGAATGCGAGTGTTTTGGATAAAGCTGGAAATGTTAACCTTACTGAGACACGAAGGTTTTATGTGATGATAACATGTGTCTGGGATTGGGTATCAGTTCATAGCACATGTAATAGCTCGGATGTGAATATAACCAGTTATGAATATCTTCCGAATTTTTGCAATGTGAGTTTGGAAGGGCAAGGGATAGGTGGTATGAGCAATACTTCAACTTGTGATTATTGCATTCCTCAATGGACAGATCAATATACAATCTGTGCAAGCAATCTTAGGACAAAATATCCGACTGATTCCAGGAATTGCTATGCGCAGACTGGCCTTGCTTCAGATCTTGCAGGAATGCTGGCAAATGAGACTGAGGAATGCGGAGTTTCTCCTGAGACTCAGACTAATACTCCTTTACAGAATATTACCCGTAATACCACTCAACCACGGTCAAATGCTACGAAGATTTTTCTTAATGAGTCTCAGATTTCTTCTGGATTCATTGCTACCCTTGCTTCGAATGACGTTCTTGAGATCAATTTTTCAGGAAAGCATATCTTGAAGGCTGTTTCGATTCTTTCAAGCTCCCTGATCATTATTCTTGATGCAAACAGCCTTCCTTTTTTTGTTGATGATATAAAAGACTTTGATTTTGATGGCGATGAAAATCCTGACATGAGCATTAAAGTGAATAGCATTTCTGGCGGGAGAGTTTCCCTGCTTCTGCGGGCAATTCCCCGACAAAATCTGACGACAGTAGTTCAGAATAACACTGTGAACGAAACTTTCGAGTATGCCGATCCTGGTCCTGAACTGAACAAGGCTTACCTCATTACGGGGATTGCTGTCGGGGCTTTGGTTCTTTTGGCAGGAGTTGTTTTTTTTATTATCTGGCTTCTTCGTTCCCAAAAGAAGGAAGGGAAGAAGGTTGTGAAGATTGGAAAAACTTCTAAGGGAGAGATAGCATATGGCTCTTTGCAAAGGGCGAAGGGGAAGAAGTGATTTTTTGGTGGAGGAAGGAGAGGGATAGATTGATAAATATTTGTATATAACTTATATTGCTTTGTTTATTGATGAGAGGATTATGAAACCAAAATATTTATATCACGGAAGCGTGAGAGAGATTGATGGAGATAAGTTATTACCTAAACAGGCTACTGACTTAGAAGAGAGGCCTGAAAATTTACATTGCGCAGTTTACGCAACGAGTATTAAAGATATTGCAATTGCTATGGCTTTGATAAGTTGTAAAGGTGTAAACTGCTCAGGTTTAGGATTCAAGAAAAGACCTTTCGGAATAATTTATGAAGGTTGGCCTGAACAAGAATATATTTATCTTTACACGCTTCCGAGTAGAACTTTCAAACAAGAAGGGGGGTCTGGAAATCAATGGCGCTCAATAGAACCTGTAAAACCATCTAAAGTTGAGAAACTAAAAACAAATGATTATATTTTTCTTGTCAGAAAATCAACAGATCGGGAAAATGAAAAATTCTTTAAGAAATATAAGAATCAGTTTAATTGAACGCACGCATTATTTGGAGCTGGAGAGAATTCTTAATTTTGAGTGCCACGACTTTCTTTTTTTCGGTCATTTACATATTCCAAATAGAGATTTTTAGTTGTTTTCTTTGAAAAAGGCCGCAATTTTGGCTTATCATTATCTTCTAGATATTCAATCATTTCTTCCTGAGTCTTGTTAAGAATTTTCATTAGTGCGGGAAAACCTTTTGGTGTTGCCATCCACATATAGTCTAAGTCATTAAACACACTAAGAAGAGTATCATTTTTGTAAATATCATTATCACCAAAAGCCCAATTATCATGAACAGAGACAAAATAGATTATTTTCTTAGTCTTATCTTTAGGGTATGCAAGTTCATCTAGAATTATTTTGGAGATTATTGCGCCTGCTTTCATATGTGCTTTCCTGAGATTCAGCTTAAATGGGTTATCTTTAGGAACCTCTGCATATCCTACGTCATGTAAAATAACTAGCGGAAGCAATAAAGAATCATCAAGGTTTTCCTGCTTGCAAACAAAAATTGCGTCTTTCATCATCCATTCAATATGATCAATATCCATCGGGCGACCTCTTTCATAGTAAGGTTTTGCCAACTTCCAAATATCCTGGTAAATCTTTTTCATGTTATTAACTAAACATTGTTCTTGATTATGTCAGAATTGAAAACCGCAGACTTTAGTCTGCGGTAGTAGCCAATCTTGTTTTCAATTCTGAACACTTCATCATCGAAGATGATGAGAGCTCTCAGAACTTTCAGTTCTGAAGTCCCCAAAATCGAGGGCCTGTCACAAACCACACCTTTTAAGGTGTGGTGGCCCATCGATTTTGTGATATACTTAACGGCACTCAAAATTAATTGAATATAACCAGTGTAAATTAGTATTCTTACAGTTTAACGCGAAAGGGAAATGAGTTAAATGTGTTTGGTTTGAGATATTTTCTTTTTTTTCACATTCTTTCTAAGGTCCTTATGCGCTCGTCTACAGGAGGATGCGTGGAGAAGATCGAGGAGAGTTTCTCTCTGAAGGGATCGCTCATAAAGAGGGGAGCTACAGCTCGCGTAACTTTCATAGGCTTGTCATGCTTGATTTTTTTGAGGGCGTTGATGAGGCCTGGAGGATAGCGCGTGAATTTTACTGCAGTTGCGTCTGCTGCGTATTCTCTTTTTCTGGAGACAGCGAGCTGCACTAGTTGAACTGCAATCGGGGCGAGAATAGCGAATGCAATACCGAGGATGAAAATCCCGACGTTTACCCTGCTGTCTCTATCACGGTTTCCGCTGAGCCAGAGTGTTCTCAAGAATATTTCCGCTGCTATTGCGACCATTCCGACAAGTACTGTAACTAAGGTTATGAATCTGATGTCGTAATTTGCGACGTGGCTGAGCTCATGGGCAAGTACCCCTTCTAACTCTTGCTTGTTCAATTTTTCGAGGGCTCCGGTCGTTACACAGATTACTGCGTGCTCTGGGCTTCTGCCTGATGCAAAAGCGTTGATGGAATCGTTTCTCATGATGTAAAGTTTTGGCATGGGAATACCAGAAGCAAGAGAGAGACCTTCTACTGAATGATAATATTGCCGATGGAGATTTTGATCAGCTGGTTTTGCTCCAACGCTTGCGATGGCAATTTGGCCAGAATAGTAGTAACCAAGCCAGATATAGAGGAGGGAGAAGATGATGCTCAGAATCATGATGAAGAAGAAGTAGATAGGATCGAGTATCTGGGAGATAAAATAACCCAAAATCAGGAAGGCAAGGAAGATGGATGCTATTAAGATGATGGATTTTACTTTGTTTCTGGAGATCTGATCTTCGAAGTTAAGGCGTTCTGGCATGTTTTCAAAACGTTAAGGAGATTTATATATTTAAGGTTTTAATGAGAAGTGTTTGTTTTATAAGTGCAAGCACGAAAACTGTGGGCTTTACAGGCTGTCCCATAATTACTCCAAAAAAGGGGGTTCGTCCTCTTTGTAGGATGGATCATAAACTTGTTATATCTTCAACATTAAATAAATTGATATGGGGTAATGATTTCTTATCAGTCAAAATTCATGAAGTCTTATAATCCTTTTAATTAAGTCAGTTTCGATTTGTGACCCTGCCTGTTTAGCCCGTGTGTAGTTTACAATACCTTCTTTTCTAAGTGGTTTTTTCTTATGTCATAAAAATTTGCAAAATCTCCAACCTTTCTGTAGAACACGAACAATAACCTTAAATAATCCTTTTCCCCCTTCTAGAAATGCCCTATGATATCATTATCGGCAGAGATGATGCTGATAAAAAGAGGTTTGGAGAGAAAGGACTTGTCTTTTTCGGAAAAGGATATGTGAAGATGGGAAACTATGCTTCCTTATCGAATAGGATTCTTCTTGATGTTGCTAGGAGCCATGTGATCTTGGTAGCGGGCAAGAGGGGGTCGGGAAAATCGTATTCGCTGGGGGCGATTGCAGAGGAACTTGCAAATCTTAAGGGAGAGGAAAGAGAGAATATTGGCAGCTTGATTTTTGATACTATGGGAATTTTCTGGACGATGAAGTTCAAGAATGAGAAGGAAAAGGAGCTTATGGGTGAGTGGGGCATTAAGGCGAAGAATCTTCCCTGCAAAGTGTTTGTGCCTTTCGGCTACTTTGAAAAGTATGAGGAGAAAGGAATTCCTGTGGATAAGCCTTTTGCTTTAAAAGTGAGCGAGATCGGCATTGAGGATTGGTTGATTACGTTTAACCTGTCTTTGATAGACCCTATTGCTGTTGTGATTGAAAGAGTTCTTGGTTCTCTTGAGGGAGATTATGATCTTGACGCTATTATTGAGGAGATCGGGAAAATTCCCGGGAGTGCTGAGGTGAAGGAGGCTGCGAAATCTCTTTTTTATGCTGCGAAAACTTGGGGAATTTTTGCTGAAAGAGGCGAGAAAGCGACTGCTGTAACTGATTTAATCACTGCTGGCATGACCTCGATTTTGGACCTGTCTCCTTATAATTCGGTAGGAGTTTTTAATATTCGCGCTCTTGTCATCGGACTTATTTGCAGAAAACTTTTTCAGGAGAGAATGAATGAAAGGAAGAGTGAAGAAGTTGAAGCTGTGCATCATGGCGCTGACTATTTGTCTTTTAAGCAAGAGCGGGGGATTCCTTTGATCTGGCTTTTTATTGATGAGGTGCATGAGTTTATCGGCAAGGGCGAGAAGACTGCGGCGACTGACGCTTTGATTCAGCTGTTGCGAGAGGGCAGACAGCCCGGTATCAGCCTGGTCATGGCGACGCAGCAGCCCGGAGCGCTCCATAGAGATGCTTTAACGCAGTCAGATATTGTGATTTCTCATCGAGTAACGGCGAAACCTGATCTTGAAGGATTGAATGAGATGATGCAGTCGTATTTGCTGGACAGCATTAAGAAATATTTAGATGATCTTCCTAACCTGAAAGGATCTGCTATTATTCTTGATGACAATTCTGAAAGGATTTATCCGATGCGGGTACGCCCGAGGTTTACGTGGCATGGAGGGGAAGCACCGACGGCGGTGAAGGTGGAGAAGAGGATATGATTCGAATTGAGCACCCTATTCTATGATTGTCAAAATGAGAGAGACAATTCCTAGTACGATCAAGAATAAGGCTAAAAGAATGTTGATACGGACGGAAAAATAAAAACCTCTTGGTTCGCGATTTCTGTACACCGTTCCTCCCTATTCTCCGTGGAAGTATCCCTTTTTGAGATCTTTTTTTGCATCAAGAAGAAAATAAAAATCCCAACCGACCCAGAGGGTCGGGGTATTTTTAATCCTCCAACTGGGAACGATGACCGAGGCAGAGCCTCGGGGTATTACACCCAGTTGCAGGAAATAAATGCCTGCGAGACATAAACGAATGCTTTTGAAAATATCGAAGTTCATTCATTTCATAAGAACTCTTTATATAAAAATTTGATGGATTTTAATTGCGGACGAGAGATAATTCTATAAATCCCTTATTTATATTACTTTTATGGTAAATAAGTTATCTGAGAAGAAATGCGTTGCATGTGAAGGCGGAGTTCCTCTCCTGAATTTGAAGCAGGTTAATGAATTTATGAAAGAGCTTTCTGCGGGTTGGGAGCTGCAAGATGGGCATTTAGTAAAGGAATGGAAATTCAAAGATTTTAAAGAGACGATGAGATTTGTGAATATCATAGGAGACCTTGCTGAAAGTGAGGGGCATCATCCTGATTTTTTTGTTTCATATGGCCATGTGAAGATTGAATTGTGGACACATGCAATTTCTAGATTAAGTGAGAATGATTTTATCTTGGCGGCGAAGATTGATGCATTAAACGGATAAAGTTGCCAGATGATTAAAAATTTTGGGGTAAAGATTTATAAATAACTCTTTTCTTGGGACTCTATGGCCATGTGGACTTTGTGGATTGTTTTAGGAGTTGTAGCATTGCTTATTATCATTGTTGCAGGGTATTACAATAGATTCAAGAGACTTGAGAACAGGATTGATAATTCTTTGTCGCAGATTGATGTGCAATTACGAAGAAGGGGGGAATTGGTTCCAAACTTAATCGAGACTGTGAAAGGTTATGCGAAGCATGAAAAAGCAATTATGGAGAAGGTTTCGAATGCTCGGGCTGCGATGGTTGGTGCTGGTGATATTCAAGAAAGAGTAAAGGCTGGTAATCAACTTCAAGAGGCTCTTAAGTCTATTTTTGCAATTGCTGAGAATTATCCGCAGTTGAAAGCGAATGAAAATTTTCTGCAATTGCAGCAAGAGTTGGCCGCAATTGAAGACAAGATTGCTTTCTCAAGGCAGTATTACAATGATTCTATCTTGACATACAATAATTCAGTTGAAACCTTTCCTGGAAACTTTTTTGCAGGGATCTTCGGGCATAAGGAGAAACCGTTCTTGGATATTCCTGTGGAGACCCGGGCTGTGCCAAAGGTGAAGTTTGAGTAAATTTTATGCATTTTTTAATTTTTCATGAAACAACATTCTTATCAAGAAAATTCTCGTGTTGAGATGATCTCTGAAGCGTGCAAGAGGGATGTTTATAAGTCTTTCATCTCTCGTAATGGAGTGAGGATTGGCGTTTTCCTAGCACTTTTTGGAGCAGGACTTTATTTGAGCTTTCTTCCTTATGCTGAAGAGCAATCTCGCCGAGAGGAGAGCGCTTTGCTTAAAAAAACAAGCGATTTTTTTCAGAAAATAGACCTTAATGGGGATGGAGCCATTGAGAGAAGCGAGTTAGAACGGGCGATGAAGATGGAGTATGGGCAGTAATTCGGGATTTTTCTAAACCTGATTTGAGACTTCAAAAATGCATTTTTCGCACCCTACGTGGTTTTAACCCGCAGTAAGAAAAAGCATTTTTGACAGCTTCAGAAACTTTATGTTTCTGAGAAGGGTTGAAGCTGTACTAAGCGTTTGTTGAAGGATAAAGGAGAAAAATTCTTCTTCTATTTTATATTGAGCTGCCTATGATCAAAATAACAAAAATCCCTGTTGAATTCAGGATGAATGACAGGGGGGCGAATGCTTTGATTGGGATTTTTGTTGCTGTTGCTAATAAGGCAATTCCTATTTCATCGGGAAGGGGCGAGGCGATGATGAAGCTGGCGAGAACTGGGAGGAGATAGAGCTTCAGCCATGATGGCATTTCCTTATTCATTTGTTTTACTATTTTTTCTTTAGAGAGCTGCCTGATCTCGTCATTAAAATTAGTTCTGATGAATTGAAAGATAATTATGTCAGAAAGTAAGGCTCCTGCCCCGCCGATGAGGGTTGCCAAGAAGATGTTAGTGCTTTTTGCGAGGATGAGGAAGAGAGCTGCTGCAGGAGCTGAAGTAAAGCCGTAGGAGAAGAGAAGTCCTGAAATGAAGATTCCTATATATCCTGTTGAGATGATGAAGTTGTTGAATGCTGGAAAATTTTTTCCATGAAAGAGAAGATAGGCAAGAATGAATGTTGCTATTAAGAGAGTAAGCTTTTGATATTTCCACTTCAAGAGTCTCTTTTTCATTTCTTTTTCAGGGGAGGGAGGTTTAAAACACTTTTGAGAGATACTTCCGAATAGAAAATAAATCCCCACAGATCGTTGTGGTTAGGAGTGTGCTCACTGAACTCTCTTCGGGCAATCATTCTCACACCTGTGGAGATATTGTTGAGGGCAATAATGTTTATATACTCCTTGCTCTTTTTTTAGAGATGCATCAAAAATGGTTATTCCTGATTGCATGTGTAACTTTGTCGGTGTTTGCTGCAAATTTTGCTCTTGCTGATGTTACCTTTATTAGGGGAGATGCGAATTTTGACGGGAAAGTTGATTTAAGTGATTCTATTTTTTTGAATAATTATTTATTTAAGGGAGGGTCTTCTCCAGGCTGTGATGATGCTGCGGATACGAATGACGACGGCAAGATTGATATTTCTGATTCTATTTATCTTAATAACTTTTTATTTTTAGGCACGGGAAGCCCGCCTCCTGCGCCTTATCCTGATCTAGGTGTTGATCCTACTGTTGATGGTATTGGATGCGGGCCTGATGGAGCAGGGGGAGCTTGTCAATCAAGCTATTGTGATGCAGGGATTAGGGAGTCTGCTGAAGGACCTGGGGGGAATCTTTGTGCATGTAATAGTAATGGAGATGATGGATTTGAAGAGTGTTATGATTACAAAACGAAGAGTACTGCCGCAATCCCTCAATTTAATTTTGATCCGCCAAAATCAGATACTGATTCTTGTGTTGATTCTCAAACATTGAGAGAAGTAGCTATTGACTGCGAATGGCTATCACAAGATATCTTAGTTTATGAAGACAAAAATTGTAATGGTCTTAATGTACCCGGACCGTGGTCGAATTATTATTGTGAAAATAATGAGGTAAAAAGAAGAAGAGCACTGCCTGATTATGACTGTGGCAACGGGGCTTGCTATGTTGGTGGAGGTGGTTTTGAAGAGGAAGTCTTGAGTCGGTTAGGGTCCAGTGATTATTGTGTTGTTAAGAAATCTAAATGCGGGGTTGGCTGTTCTGAAGGAGAGTATGATTGTGATTCTAATTCGGAGTGCTCGACAGGGTTGGTGTGTCTTGGACCAGCAGGAGGGGCTGCTGATGGTTGCTGCAAAGATGGGCAAATTTGGGATACAACAAATTTTGAGTGTGATGATTGTGTACCTGGAAGTGGTCCTTGTTGCAGGTCAGATGGGAAATTCAAGCCAGATACTGTTGTCTGTAACAATAATCTCGGTGTTGAATATGCCTGCAGAGATGGGAATTGTGTTGAGGATGGTGTGTTTAAGAGAGTAAAGATCGAGTACTGCTCTGGGAGATCTTCTACTTGCAATGGCGGAACAGCATGGGCGACATCTGTAGAGACTTTTTGTGATTCAACTCAATTCTGCTCTGGGAGCACAACATGGGGATCAACAAAACCTTCTTGTAAGAATGCGCAATGTACCGAGGGCGAATGTTGTGACAATACTTGTGGAGTTTATGCTTTCAAAGGAAATGATTGGATTTGTGATTTTAAATTGGATGAAGGCTGTCCTTGGGGAACTGATTTAGGGAATGATGCTGGGAAACGATCAGGGGGAATTGTTTGTAGTGGAACAACCAATACCTGCGGGGACGGACCTCTTAGATGGCGTGATTGGCTTGTAAAACAAGATTGTTCTGGTACACAGTATTGTGATCTTAGCAATGGGATTTCTTCTTGCAGGACGATTGTATGTTCTCAGAAATCTGAATGCGGAACTGATGGATGGCTTGATGAGAGATTCTGCATGGATAATAATGTCTGGGACAAATGGAGAATATGGACTTGCAATAATGCTGGGACGAAGAGTTCTTCATGCAGCTTTTCTAATCCTGGCAAACTTCGGGTAGATTGCCAAGAAAGCTGCCAAGATGGATCTTGCGTTGTGACTCTTTGTACTGATAATGACGGCGACGGATATGGTACGCAAATAAGCTCTCAATGTCCTAAACCTGGAATAGACTGCAATGATAACAATGCTAAGATTAATCTCGGAGCTCCAGAGATCTGCGGGAATAGTGTAGACGAGAATTGCAACGGAAATGGAGACGATCCTTGTGGGGCAAATTGTAGCGATAATACAAAAAATCAAGATGAAACTGATATTAACTGTGGTGGAACAATATGCGGAAAATGCGCAAATTCAAAATCTTGTAAAATTAGCAATGACTGTCAGTCAAATTATTGTAATCCTATTACCCTAAAATGCGAGAATCTATCTGCTGGATGCACAGACAATGACAAGGATGGATATGGGGCTGCTGGAAGCAGTGGATGTTCTAAGACAGGAGCTGATTGCAATGATAATAATGCAGCTATTAATCCCGGGGCTGTTGAAGTTTGTGATAGCGTTGATAATAATTGTGTGAATGGGGCAGATGAGGGATGCCCAATCACGACTCCAAAACCGGACCTTACTGCGACTTCTCTCGTTGTACAATCTCCTTTGACAACGCCTACTGCAGGGCAGAATATTACCATGGCATTTACTTTGAAAAATATTGGAACTGCAAATGCTACGGGGGTTTTTTGGAGATTAGACACGGGATCTTCTGATCCCGACCCTGTGAATACCCTCGGATTAAGGATTGATGCTGGAAAATCAATTACTGTGTTTACAAGGATACGCTATGCTTCTGCTGGCAGTTATACTGCTAAGGTGATTGTTGATTATCAGAATACTATTGTTGAATCAAATGAAGGGAATAATGAATTAACAAGGGGTATCACCGTTAAATGACTGAAGAAAAAATATTTACGAGACGAGATTTCGGAAAAGTTCTTGTAGCGGGAGGCTTAACAAGTGTTTTTGGATGCGGCGGTGGAGGTGGAGGAAAAAAGAAGAATAAACCTCCGGTTATAGAGTCAGTTGTGCGGGATTTCAAGAATGCAAAAGGAGAGTATGATGGACAGGTGCATTATAAGATTGTTGCAAGGGATCCTGATGGTGAGATTGATGAAATATGCATAAGATGGAATGATGAAGACTTACATTGTTACCTTGGACCTCCTGTTGCTGAATTCTCTAGAAAGATGAGGGAGGGGATTAATACGCTGATGGCAATTGTTTATGATAATAGGGGAAAATCTTCTTCTACAGCAGATCTTTTTGAGGTTCATATCCCTTCATATGACGAGGCATATCGCCATATTCGGGGGATGATTGAAGAGGATATCAGGTCAGGAGAATCAATTCAACTTAAAGACGCGTCTTCTCTTGATGAGCAGAAATATGATGAATTTCCAGGGAAAGTGGTAACTGCTTTGGATGATCTTCTTGTGCCTTCTGATTTTAAGATTATAAAAAATAATGGAAGTATTGCACTAGTTAATTATGCGAGCGCTGAAGAAGATTTAGAAAAAGAACTTTCATACCACCGAGTTCTTCAGAATTATCATATTAACAATCTTTATTTTTTTGCTACACCTCTTGATGAAGTGCATAATGCAATGAGCGGGTTCATTCAGAAGTATTATACGACGGATTTCAAGGATTAGACGTTTTATGCGGATAGGATGGTCTCCTTTCCTGATAGTCGTGAATTAAATAAATTTCTCATGTCAGAATTAAAAACCGCAGACTTTAGTCTGCGGCGGTAGTAGCCAATCTTATTTTCAATTCTGAACACTTCATCATCGAAGATGATGAGAGCTCTCAGAAATCAAAGATTTCTGAAGCTTCAAAATTCAAAGAATTTTGAGAGCTGTCAGAACTTTCAGTTCTGAAGTCCCCAAAATCGAGGGCTTGTGACAAACCGCGCCTTTTAAGGCGCGGTGGCCCATCGATTTTGTGATGTTTTAATCTTGGTGCTTAGTAAAGAGCAGCAATTGTTGGCTGAGATTAGAGATTTGTTAGCGAAAAAAATGATCTTTTTTTCTTTACCATAAACCTTGGTGTATAAATTGTATCTCAAAAATATTGAAGGCAAAATTTTAAATTGTTTTTTCAAGATTTTCGGAACATTTAAATAATGCATTTTATTTAATTTATTATGTCCTGCGGAAGTCATCCCAACTGCACTAACGAATATTGCAACTGTACTTTAAAAGGATGCCTCCACTATCTGAAAATAGAGGCGCATGTACCTGAATTTGCCCAGCTGTATTCTCAAGAAGAACTTTTCCGCATGTACACGGGTTATGAGCATGATAAAAAAAAGCATCCTGTTTTACGTTTCGTTCTTGACCATGTTCCTACCCTTGGGTTAAGTTCAAGAGATCGCCATGACATTGCAGGGAAAGTATTGCATCAACAAGGGCAAGATTTGAGCTTGCTTGAGATTGTTTGATTTTTAATCAGAAAGAAATCCCTGTAGCTTGCCACGGTTGGACATATGTTTACTGACTTCTTTTTCCTTACGGGGAGCATGAAAGTTTATCCTCTGTTGAGTCGATTCCTGCTTCGGGATAAGGTGTAGCAATTCTTTCTCCACCTTGAAATAAGAAATTCAATATTCTAACGGCATCAGAAATATCTATTTTTCCATCATCATTCGCGTCTGCACTATCTTGACATGAAAGAGGTCCTCCATTAAAAAGATAGTTGAGGATTGTGATCGCGTCGGAAAGGTCGACTTTTTTATCATGGCTGGCGTCACCTCTTAGGAAAAGCATAGGGAATTCTTCAACGATTTTTTCTATACAGGACTGTGATGCGAATTTTACGGCATCTGCGTTGTAACTTGCTCCGTCGGCTTTTGCAGTTAAGACTACTTTACCTGTGGTTGTGAGGTCATAGGTTCCTAAAAGGTTCCACTTAGCTCCAGAACCCGCTTCTTTTTGGTTTTTGGTTACAGTTGCGACGCCGGTTGCGTGAGTAATAGTATAAGGTGCTGCAGTTGGCCGCGAGGACCATTCTGTCCACCATGCATAAACATCATATTTTCCTGCTGTTAACGGCGTTGTCCATGTTGCAGTGCTGCTGGCTGTTTTTGAGTAGATAGATTGTGTGACATAGGATCCTGTTGCAGAAGAAAGGGACCATGAACCTGATTTTGAGAATGTAGGGGTATTTGCGGCAGTATTATCGAGGATTATTTCTTTTGTTCCTCCTTCAGTTGAAGGTTCGAGCACTTTTTGATCGCAGTTATTGTCGATTCCGTCGCCACAGATTTCGGTTGCACCTGGGTTGATTTCAGGATCGATGGGATCGCAATCCCATTGGGGAGATACACATCCACTCAAGTCGTCTAGTCCCCAACCATATCCGTCATTGTCTTCATCAGGGCAATATTTGACTCTGACTAATTGTACTGCGTCTGCATTATGACTATATGTATTTTCTACCTTTAAGACAACTTTTCCAGAGGTTCCAAAATCATATTTTCCTAAGGAGTACCAATTTTTTCCTGGAAAGAATTTGAGATCTCTCTGGTTCACACGCACAGTTTTTGATGATCCTTGGTAGGAAATAGTGTAAGGAACTGAAGTTGATCTCCCAGAGGAGACTGTCCACCATGCGAAAACTTCATAGGTTCCTGGGTCTAGGTTAATGAATTGCCAGGTTGCAGTGTTGCCGATGGTTTTTGAGTATATTGAGTCTACTCCATAAAAACCAACTATTCCTGATTTTGGCCAACTTGATGCGGTTCCTGTTGTTGAAAATCCAGGTTTACCATTGTCAATGATAATTTCGCTGTTACAAATATCGTCTTCTGATTTACAGTTATTGTCTTTTCCGTCGCCACAGATTTCGATTCTTCCTGGTGCGATAGTAGCATCTTTGTCATTGCAGTCTATAAGTGTGGTTGAAGTGCATGCGGAAAGATCTCCTATTGCGTATCCATCGCCATCGCCATCAATACAAACAGGTTGGGGAGTGTAACTTTGATAGATATCCTGGATTTCTGCTGGGTTTAGACCTCGCGCATAGATTTTGAATTCATCGATTATGCCATTGAATCCACCACCGGTTCTTGTTCCTCCAAGGAAATTGAGATTATTTTGTGGATAGAGTTTAGTGAGAGGAAAAGCCTTTCCATTTTCTGTAACTGAACTGATCTTTTTTTCAACACCATTGATATATAATTTTAATTCATTGTCATTATAGACGGCTCCAATATGATACCATTTCCCTATTTGGAGTGGAGCATCACTTTCTAGAATTGCCTGCATTGAATAATAAGTTGTTGGATTAATAAATAATGTTTCAAGAGCTACTTGGCCATTGGACCTGAGTCCTAAAGTGCTAGGGTAAGATAAACCATATATTAATGCACTATACCTTGGGAAACTAAAAGCGTTTATCCATGCTGAAATCGTAAATTGATTATTTTGTCTGATAAATGTATTTGGAAATCCTGGAGGTACAATATAATCATGGGAAAAATATTGCCCGTATTCATCAAAATCACCATTTTCATAAAAAATAATACCTCCAGCGGTATTAATTGGGGCAAGGGGATTCTTTCTGTAAACAGTTCCACCGCTTACATACCCTGCTTTATCTCTTAGTTTATTTCCTGCTAATATTATGTCCTCAAAATCATAATATATCAGCGGATTCATGAGATTTGGAGATTCTAGTTTAGGAATTTGAGTTACCGTAACTTGGGCAGTTGCATCAGCACCTGTTCCTGTAATGCTATCAAGAGTGATTTTGTAACCGTTGATATCATCAATGAAACTTTTTCCTGGAGAGAGCCATAGTTTGAAATCTCCTGTTGCATCAAGAGTGATGAGGTTCGTTTGTCTATACTTTTGGGCTACGCGTATCGACACTCCTGAATATACTCCTGGATCAAAGCCCCGGTCATAATCGAGAGGTTGTCTAAATTCGATGGTGTGAAAGAGACTAGATGAAGGACCATAGAAGCTGGTGTCAATCGCAATCGGAATTCTTATCATCTGTATAGTTCCTGAAGGAACTACTATTTCCTGCGGGACAAGAGTGTAGGTACCTTCTGTTACAGTAAGTATATTCTCTTCAGAGAGCCAGCTTATTTCCTTTTTGTGTGGTGCAGTGAGATGTCCCGTAGTGTACTGTCCCATGATGCTAAACGGGTCTCCATATTCAAAACTTCTACAGTCATAAGAATAACTTTTTTGAGATCCGGTGGCTGCAAAACATTTGTATTGATTTGCATGATGTACTCCAAAATTATGCCCCAATTCATGTCCTACTATTCCAAGATCAAAATAGTGATCTTCAGAGACGCTCATATATACGGTTTCTCCTGTTGGAAGGTTTACTCTTGTTTTACCAATCGTTGCACCGCCTGCAGGACATCCTTGGTAAGTACAGGGTTTGACAAGAATTAAACGGTCATAGTCTGCAAGTTTTTTCCCTAATTTTTCAACATCAGGTTGTGCTGCAGTAAGCAGTGTTAAATATTGATCATCTGATACTGTATAGGGGCCCATAACATCTCCTGTAAGAAATGCTTTATTGTAAGAATTTTTTTTATAGTAATCTTGGACAGTTCCTTCAGTATCTCCAAATATTAATTGTTTTGCTTGTTCAACTGTAGCAGGCGATTGTTTCGTTCCAATGTTAGCGACAATAACAAGAATCTTTTGTTCGCCATAGTTTTCATCAGGACTTCCGTCTCCTCCTAGAATTTCATACGTTTTTTCATCTTGTTCTTTGTAAGGTAGAATTTTAGAATCCTGGAGATTATTCTTTGTATTAATTTGACTGAAAGAATTGAGATCATTCGTTATAGAACTGAAAGTCACTACAGCAAGAAGGTCATCAACGGCAAAACCCTTTACTTTAATATGTGTTCCTGACTGAAGTACTGGTAATTCGGTAGAAGAAAGAAGTTCATATTTTTTATTATCTATGAGGAGATAGAAACGAAAATATGATTTCTCGGGATCCTCAAAATCATCAACATGCCAGGTTTCTATTGGGCCTTCAAATTCGCCTCGTTTTTCAAGGAGTTGCTCTTGCTCGATTGTAGAGAGTTTTACAGTTATTGTTTTTGGAAGTTCGGGTGTAAGAAGTGCTTTTTCAGGAGCTTCTTTGATTGCTTTGAGCAGAAGCTGTTTTCGATTTTTGAGGAGATTTCCGAGTTGATTGTCTAAAACTGATTTTTGCTGAGGACAAGAACTTTCTGATATTTCTATGATTTTTGTTGTCAAGGCGATAACATCGTCTTCACCTTCATCGAGGAGAGAGTCATAGCTTAAGCATTTGGAATTTTGAGTGGTTTGACTCAGTACTATGGATGAACTGAGGAAGAAGAAAAGAGATCCGATGATAAGAATTATAGGGAATATTCTACTATTTCTCTTTTTTTTCATGTTTTTATATGGCGAATCTTCTATTTAAGTTTAACTTGAACTGTTATAATTTATACTGCCCTGTTCATGTTGAAGAGTTAATAAAATTAGCTTGTTTGTTTATTGCTGATTACTACTGTTTTGATGTTGGTGAATTCCTTAATTCCATAGATTCCAAGTTCTTTGCCATATCCAGAGTCTTTAATTCCTCCGAATGGGAGGCGAGGATCTGATTTGACCATTCCATTGATAGCGACGGTACCTGCTTGGATTTGCTTCGCTAATTGTTCTGCTTTTTCCAAGTCTTGAGTCCAAAGACTTGCTCCTAATCCGAAATTTGTGTTGTTTGCTACTTCAATTGCTTCTTTTTCGTCTTTGACTTTTACTAATGTCATTAGTGGTCCGAAAGTTTCTTCTTGGAGTATGGGATTATTTTTATTGCAGAGGAGAATAGTGGGTGGGAAGAAGAATCCCTTTTTTGGCACTTGGTCTTCTTGGTACTGTAGTTTTGCTCCTTTTTTTATTGCGTTTTGTAATTGTTTTTGCAAGTTTTGGACAAGGTCTTTTCGTGCAAGAGGGCCAATTGTCGTTGTTTCTTGTAAGGGGTTGCCAAGTTTTTGATTTTTCATTGAGATTATGAGACTGGATTTTATTTCGTCATACTTTTTTTCTGCAACTATGAATCTTTTTGCAGCGATACAGCTTTGTCCATTATTGATTATTCGAGATTGAATTGCTGTTTCGCATGCTAATTGGAGGTTGGCATCTTCGAGGATAATATAAGGATCTGAGCCTCCAAGTTCGAGAACTATTTTCTTAAGCATTTTTCCAGCTGTTTGAGCAATATTTCTCCCTGCGTCTATTGATCCTGTGAGGGAGACGCCTTGAATGAGGTTTTTCTCGATGATGTTATTTGTTATTTTTACGTCGATAAGAAGATTCTGATAGACGTTTTTAGGTAATGCTTGCGCAAAGATTTTTTCTAAGAGAATCGAGCATTGAGGGACGTTTGAGGAGTGTTTTATTAGGGTGGTATTCCCTGCTGCAAGCGCAGGTATTACAAAACGAAAGACTTGCCAGAAGGGGAAGTTCCAAGGCATGATTCCAAGAATGACGCCTAAAGGCTCAAAAGTAATGTAGGATTTATAAGCTTCTGTTTCGATTTCTTCATTTTTTAGGAATTGCGGAGCGTTGTCTGCAAAGTATTCTGTTGTCCATGCACATTTTTCTATTTCTGCTTCTGCTTGTTTGATAGGCTTGCCCATTTCTTGGGAAGTGACGGTTGCGTATTCTTGTTTATTTTTCTTGAGGAGGTCTGCAATTTTACGAAGATGATTGCAGCGCTGTTCAATGGAGAGGGATGACCAGGTTTTGAAGGCTGATTGAGAAAGTTTTGCTTTTTGCATGGTTTTTGCGAGAGAAAGAGAAGAGAATTTTTTCATTACCTCTTCTGTGTAGGGGTTGAGGGAGATGATTGCTGGCATTTTTACTCTTTTTTATTCTGATGTATCGGGGGTTTATGAAGATTGTGGTTTTTGATTTTGGACGTATCCTTCGAGAGCAGCTGTGTTGCATTAATCATGCAACACGGTATCGAGAGCAAAGAGTTTATATATCTTAAAAATTAGTTAATCGTATGAAAGAAAAAATCATTTTGCCGATTGCGTTTATTATTCTCGTTGGCTTTGCTGTTCTGGTTTTTGCTTGGGTAGCTGAATATGCTGCGCCGATCAGTAAGGGATGGAATTTAGTTTATGGTTTTATTAGCCCAGATCAGCTTGAGGGACAAAGTTTTGATAAATCGCATATAAAGGCAATTTACGCATTTATTCCGACTACTCAACAATATTTAAGGGCATGGCCAAATCCAGATAAAAAAGCATGGCAGAATTTAGATAGTACTCTGGATGATCGCGAATTATTACAAACTGCTTTTTGGGTGTATAGTGATTCAAACGTTGAGGGATCTTTAAACGGTCTTAGTGGTTTTACTGAATATTGGTTAGATGATGCTCCAAAAGCATATAACGAGAGGCCGATCTATAAGGGCTGGAATTTTGTGGGCGTAACTCGTGATATGAAAGGTGTACTTTATAAAGAGTTTAAGGGAAATTGTAATCTACTTAAAATGTGTGTATACCAAAGACAAAATTGGGATTGCGGGGAAGAAGGTGCTTTGGATTCTAATGAAGTATTGATAGACTCAGATTATGATTTGGGACAAGGATTGGTGATTAAAGTTTCAGATAATTGTAGGCTGGGTGTTAGTGAGGGAGCTGTTCCTTCAGTTCCACAATTACCAGATACAGCTGGAACAGGGTGTGTTGATAGCGATGGAGGCCTCACTTATATTACTAAAGGAAAAGTAACTGATGGAAGTGAAACTTTAGAAGATTTTTGTGTTAATACAATAAAATTATCTGAGGCACTATGCAATAACGATGGAAGAGGAGCATATGCACAATATGATTGTTCTGATGGTTGTTATGGGGGCGCTTGTATTGTGCCTTTATGTGTACTAAATGCTCCTTTCAGTTGCAATCATGCGAATGTTAAAGCTAATAACATCGATATAGAATTGCGAAATGTAGAAAGTGAATCGTTCAACATAAAGAATGTTGTTATCAATGGCTGTGGATCTTATTCTACTACGACTTCCATAAACGCAAACGAAGTAAAAACCATAAAAGTTCCATGCAGTACTGCTCTAGTTCCAGGAAACAAATTTATCGGAGACATTTCAATAGATTATAAGAAGATGAATGGCAATTTTGATCTTAGAAGCAGTGGTAGAATTGTAGATATGGTAATGTAAGATGAAAAAACAAAAAAGAGGGAGAAGTGCATGGATTTGGATTTTAATAATCTTAATTCTTGTAGCTGTTGGAATTGGAGCTTACTTCCTACTAACTAGCGGAAGCGATGGCGGAATTCTAGGTGGAGGAAATTCGATACCTCAGCCTCCTGCTTTGCCTTCTGGATAAATAGAAAATTGTTGAGTCATAGGCAGCACGAAAGTGGGAAGCTATCTTTTCCCAAAGGGAAAATACCTCGGAGCTCTGCTCCGGTGGGAGAGTTTATTTCAAAGACAGCACTGGAGCAGGCAGGAGATCTAGCATACATCTCAATCCGGGTTGTGCTTCTACCACTTTTGGGATGAGATTGACCGCATGAGAGGTTGTTGTAATATGTCCTGAAGGAACGTTCATCCATTCGGTAATGTCGGGATCGCCTTTTATCTGGATGATGTTTTTGTATTCGAATTTTGGGTCAACTCTGCCCAGCTCTTCTAAAATTATTTTGATTTTGCCTTTGTAGAGGCCGAAGGAGCAGTGGTTGAAACCTGCGACTTGTCCTTTTTCTACTTTCTTGTAATCTTTTACTGTGAAGCTTTTCTTTGCGATTACTGGATCACGGGTTTCATAGACTTTATCTAGTTTCCATTGCAAAGCATGGGCGAGCATGTAAGTTGATTCGGGAAGGCCGATGTGGAGAGGAAGTTTTTTTGATTTTATCCCTTCTTTAAATTCTCTGATTGACAGGCCTATGCCAATGTTTTTTTGGATTGATGGGCCGAAGGGAGAGAAGTCAATGTACCTTGTTACTTTAATACTGTCGACGCTTTGGCAGATACCTGAGATTATTGCAGGAAGAAGATCCATTGCAAATCCGGGATTGATTCCTGAACCTAAAATAGAGACGTTGTGTTTTTTTGCAGTTGCATCCATCTGTTTGCAGATGCCGGGATATTTTTTGAATGGATAGCCCATTTCTTCGGCTATTGTGATTACATTTACGCTGGCCTCTACTGCAGGTTTGATTTGCTCCCAAACTTTTGGAACATAGGAGACTGCGGCATGGAGCATGATGTCGGGTTTGGTTGCTTTTATTGCTTCTCTTAGACTTGAGTAGGCTTTGACGCCTGTTTTTTGTTTTAATTTAAGAATTTGTGAGAGGTCTTTGCCTTTATCTTCTTCGTTTCTGACGACGGCTCCGACAAGCTCAAGGTCTTTTTTTTCGAGCATGATTTTTGCCATCATGCTACCCATATTGCCAAGGCCGAATTGCAAGACGCGGATTTTTTTCATGTTCTCCTCTTTCTTTATTTGAGTAGGGAATAGATTTTATAAAGGTTTGGGGAGAATTGAACATAATATTTTTTTGGTGTTTTATGCTTCCTCTTGCACGAAATTATTACTCAGAGAACGGAGAAAAATATCTCAATAATCTTAGGGTACTTTAACATTTATACCCCTCAGGTTTTTCAGAAGACCATTTTCCGTCCATTCCTCTGGTCCACTCTTTACAATTACAGGAAATTAATTTTGCATAGTTGAGATCGTCCTCAATACTTTTTCCTCCAGCGCTCATTTCGATTTCAAGTGTGCACTCCCATTTTTGATTAGCTTTTTCGTTTTCTGCAATGGCAATGAATTTATTCAGAGTTTTAATAATTTCTTTCGCATCGGATAATATCTCCTTTCTGTTGCTAGAAGAAATACCCATATACGGATTGTCACGCCATAACAAAATACCTTTAGAGGAGTCAAGATATTTTGCCAACTCGGGTTTTAAATCCTTTTGTGCAGGATCATATTTTCCTCCTGTAAAAATTCTATTTGACCTGTCACTTCCTCTTGCAGTGTTATAAATGTAGTAATCATCTTGGCAGATGGTGTTTGTTCCAGTTATGCAAGGCCCGCCATAATCTAGGGCTTTACCTCCTTGCCTGAGCTGGGTAATGATGTGTACATAAGTTTCTAATTTTTTAGCTCCTTGGACGCCCTTGATGAGTTCTTCAAGACTTTTTGAATCTTTTCCTGATACTAAGTTTAAAGGCATAGGAATGTCTTTTACTCCTCGTATCCGTGTGTCCTGTACGATCTCTCCATTGATGATTTTTTCTTTTTGTTGTTTAGCTTGCCAGAATTGATACTCTCTACATTTAAGAGGGTCTCCAGAATAAAGTCCATAGGCGATGAAGCCATATCCAATTTTTTCCGTCATCTGATTGTCCAGTTCAAGGTACGGATCTTCATCTCGTGTTGCAGTCGTATAGCCCTTATTTGGACCTATTCCTGGGACTCCAGAAGTCTTCCACGCATTTAATGGATCTACAAAATTGAATCCCATTCTTTCCATGCCATCAGGAACGGTAACCTTTCCGATCTTACCGCATTGAGAAGAAACCATTCCTTGTTCGTCTCTTTTATGAATGATTGTGAAACATCTGAGTTTGCATGAAGCATCTGGTGGCGAGGGAAGATCTGGTGGCGTGGACTGGAGTGGAATAAATTGATCTCGAGGTAGAATCATTGTTTTGGTTATGCCTTCCTGTCCTCTTTCGTCTTTACAAGTGATGATCACTTCATAAGGGGGTTGAATTTCTTGTGGTATATCCATAAAAAGCTGTTCAGAAGGAGTTCGGTCATCTGCTTCTCGTTTCAGGCTGAAAAGTTCGATTTCTCCTGTCGATGTTTTTGCGATAGCACGGCATTCTAGAGCATCTTCTCCAAAATGAGAAGGCCATAACTCTACAAAACGAATTTTTTTTTCAAGGGTAATCTTAAACTCCTTATAAGGGGTTAATGAAAGATATGGAATATGATCGATGTCTGCAGGGGTAATAGTTTTGGGAGCGTTACCGCCCTGAAACAGATAGTTCAGAATGAGAACCGCATCGGTTAATTGAAGAAGATCGTTCCCGTCTGTGTCTGCCATTTTTAAACAGAGAGGGGATTGTATCTCAAGAAAAAGATAGTTGAGAAGATTTATTGCATCTGCGAGGTCTATTTTTTGGTCACCATTAACATCTCCTCGTGTTTCAAGATTGCTTTGGCATTCTGCGAGGTCGGAAGGAATCTTTGCTGAAACCCATGATGGAACTAAGAGCATACTTAGCACTATCAGGTAAACTATTCCGCTTTTTTTCATGGTTCATCATGGAACATATTCTTTAAATAGATATCTTAACTTAAATTGCCCAGGGGTTAAGTGTTTACTTACAAAGACACAAGCCAAGTAATTTATGTACAAAAATTTATAAGCTCTTTCTTGCTGGTTGACCTATGAAAAGAGTGAAGTATAAGAGTCAGAGGATCTGGAGATGGATTTTTCTTATTTTAATTTTGTTTGTCTTTTTCTTGTTTTTTCTTCGTTTCTTTTTCTTTACAGGAAAGATTACTTTCCAGGCGGAACCTATTGTTGAGGGAGGTTATGCTTCATTGACAAGTGTTGTGCAAGGAGAGAATATTGATTTGCATATTTCTACGCAGAGGGGAACTTATAATCTTACGATTTATCGTGAAGGCGCAACTCGAGAGACGATAGCTCAAATTTTGAATCTTCAGGGTGCTGCTTTGAGTTGTTCTGATCCGGGGTATCGCACAGGGTGCGGATGGCCTGTTAGCTATACATTATCGATTCCACAAAACTGGAAAAGCGGTGTTTACTTTGCAGAGTTTTTGGTAGGAACTTCGGGAACTAGCAAACGTGCTGTGAGATTTATTGTCCGAGAGGATACTCCAGGTTCTACGTCGCCTTTTATTGTTGTTCTTGCAGAAAATACCCATAATGCTTATAACGATGTAGGTGGTAAGAGCTTGTACGATTCACTTTCTGCTACTGATCCTGAAATCGGGAGAATTGTTTCCTATAATAGGCCGTATAAGGGGTATGGAGATGGTTCTTATTACAGAAGGGAAGCTCCTTTTATTCGCTGGGCAGAAGGAAAAGGGTACATTTTGGAGTATGCGACGAGTGTTGATCTTCATCGTGATGCCGGACTTTTGAATCCCTACAAAGTATATATTACTGTAGGCCATGATGAATACTGGACGCGTGAGATGCGTGATCATCTCGATGCGTTTGTTGCGCAGGGAGGAAATGCTGTCATCTTGAGCGGGAATACTGCCTATCGCCAGGTGCGATTGTCTAGTGATTTAAGAACGATGTATGGATATAAAGAAGCTGCGCTGACTCAGGATCCGTATGCGTTGGATAATGATCCTTCTAATGATTACCTGATTACGTTTGAATGGTATAAATCTCCGGTAAACTATCCTGAAAGCCTTACGACAGGATTAGCATGGATGTACGGAGGGTATCATAATTCTGGCTCAAGTTTTTTAGAATCCAATGGTTTTGGAGGGTATAGGGTGTATCATACTGATCACTGGATTTTTAATGGAACTGGTTTTGAGGAGGGAGCGTCCTTGGGGCAGAAAGCAGCTATTGTGGGGTATGAAGTGGATGGCACTCTTTTAGAGTGTTTTGATGCTCAAGGTGCAACAGCATGGGATAGTGATCGTTATTATTGCGCGCCTGGAGCACTTCCTGCAGTGGTTCAGACAGAGGTAAGCAAGACTCCTTCAAATTTTCTTATCTTGGGGTTGGCTCCTGCTGCGCAGAATGGGAATAATCAGCAACGCGCTGTTATGGGAATTTTTGGGAAACCTAACGGCGGCAGTGTGTTTAATGCAGGAACTGTTGAATGGATTCGAGGTTTATCAGGAGATGCAACCCATCCAGCAGATCCTTTTGTTCAGATGATAACTGATACTGTCTTAAGAACATTTGTAACCACTGCTCGTGATCCTATAAGTTCTTTTTCAATAAGTAATGTTACCGTAGCTAATGTGACTTCTGAAAGCAGCGTTATAAACTGGGAAACGAGTGTACCCTCTACGTCTATGGTGGAATATGGGCTGACAACTGCATACGGCCAATCGACTCTTTTGAATTCAAGCTTGGTTACGTCTCATCGAAAGATGATCTCGGGATTAAGCGGCGGAAGCGTGTATCATTATCGCGTTATTTCTGTAAATGCTTCGGGAGAGAGTGTTGCATCAACGGACTTTGTGTTTACGACGCTACTTCCCTCTTTGGGGAATGCAAGCGAATTCATTCTTGATAATTCTGATGCTACTGTATTTACGGCAGAGGGTACGTGGTTAAAGTCAGGGGCTTCTCAACCGTATGGTAATGACTCAGTTTATTCGAGAGTTAGAGGGAATAATGCGACGTGGACTCTTGCATCTCTAGAATCTGGAGAGTATGATGTGTATGCGTGGTGGACGGTCTGGAATTCACGATCAACATCTGCACCTTATCTTATCTATAACAATCAGACATTTTTAGAAGAAAAACGTGTTGATCAGATAGATCAGAGTTTTGGTGGAACATGGAATCTTTTGGGAAGATATTATTTTGATAGCATTGGGAAAGTAGTTTTACAAGCAGAGAGTAATGCGAGTTATAGCGCTGATGCAGTTCGCTTTGTGAAATTTGTTAATGTTTCATGCACTCCTCGGGCTGAGATTTGTGAAAACAATCAGGATGAGGATTGCAATGGAAGAGATGAAATCTGCCCGGTGGTATTGCCGGTTCTTGGAGTGATATCGCCGCAAAATACAAGTTATACTAATGAATTGGTTCCTCTTATTTTTCATGCTGCGAATGCTTCTTTATGCTGGTATGTGCTTGACAGCCAGAGAGTTAATACGTCGTGTTCTGTTGATCTTCGGCTTGATGTTGGGGCAGGTTCTCATGTTTTGACTGTTGTCGCAAATAATAGCGCTCAAGAAACACGGCAGTCTTTTCGTTTTGATGTTCTGATTACTAAGACCTATCGCTTAAGTTATGATGAATTTAAAGATAAGGGGGCGACAACTAATTTAAGCGCGTATACTGATGAACAGCTAGGGAATGTATCTTTAGTTCTTGAGATTCCTGGAGTTGGAAAGATTGTTTTTCTTGAATTGATTAATTTGACCCGCAACGTATCGGGAGGAATTATTGATCTGAATACATGGGCAAATATTTCTCTCAATCGGGTTGAAGTTAGAGCAGATCTTTTTTCATCGCTTCAAAAGAAAGCGCGCATTACTTTATATCTTGTTTCTTTAGGCTTTAATAAAGCACGTGTTTTGAAAGACGGTTATGTTTGTTTTACTCCTGATTGCGTCATTGAATCGTTCAATGATTCTGATGGTGTTTTAGTGTTTAATGCATCTGGGTTTAGTTCGTATCAGGCTGAGGAGGCTCCTGTTGATATTTCTGATCCTGCGTCTGATGAAAAGAATGAAGACCATTCAGGGGGAAGCAATCCTGGCGGGTCTATTGTAAATTCGCCTGGAGGAGGCGGGGCTTCGCCTCCAGTCAAGAATCAGACGCGCAATGCAACTGCCCCTGTGCAGAATGCGACAAACTCCTCTGATGATGTTGGCCCTGGAGAAGTGGGAGGGAATACGAGCATACCTCTTTCGCTTCAGCCTGAAAAGAAAGAGCCCTTTTCCTCTTTTTGGATCATTATTTTTACTTTAATTTTCATAGCTGTTTTTGTTATCGTATTTGTGCTCTTTTTAGTTTTCCGGATAAGAAATCCTGTTGGAGAAGTTGTAAATGACACGGCTGGACCTTCATCAGGACAAGCTTCTGAACGAGATCCTGCGAGTTCTGGATCTTAGTTGAATTTCACTTGTGAACGAAAGCTTTTTTTGAAGAAAATTGGTTTAAAGAGCCGCAAGAAATCCGCAGCACTTTAGTGGGCGGATGAATTGCGCCAATTTATGTCAGAATTGAAAACCGCAGACTTTAGTCTGCGGTAGCAGCCAATCTTGTTTTCAATTCTGAACACTTCATCATCGAAGATGATGAGAGCTCTCAGAAATCAAAGATTTCTGAAGCTTCAAAATTCAAAGAATTTTGAGATGCATAAAATAGGCCTTGCAAGAAAAATATATTTGAAGAAGGAACAACTCTCCCCAGCCACGCTATTCTATATGCATCTTCCATTACTGCAGCTGGTTGTTCCATTCAAGCATTTTGCCGTCGCATTATTTGCGTAGCTTCCAATGCAGTAGTACTCCTGCAACGTCGTATTAGTGATGCAGGTATCAGTATTATTGTAAAGAGCGTTGTTCAAGTACCCACTCACGCTGCCCTTTACCTTTTGGATATTTCCGCCGTCGCTATCAGTGCAGGAATCTGGAATGCCGCATCCTTCGTCTACCAACCCATCGCAGTCATTATCAATATTGTCGCCGCACTCTTCTGGAGAAGGTGAACTAGGAGTGCAGGTTTGCAATACTCCTCCGACGCAGTTTTGCACAGTTCTCTGGCAGACTCCAAGACCGCAGGTTGTTGATCCAAGGCCATTGTCTATCTGGCTGTCGCAGTTATTGTCTATGCCATCGCAAACCTCAGGTGTACAATCCGGCGCTTCCTTATTATCGCTGTTGCTTGAGCATTGCACATCTCCTACTTGAGAACCATCCCTGCATCTTTTTGTAGTAGTGTAATCGCATCTTCCATCTCCGTCGTTATCAATGGCATCGCTGCATTGAGGCTTGTTTGCAACCGCCTTGCCAGTCATATTTGTTGTATACAGTGCAACTCCAATAATAGCAATCGCTAGAACAACCACTGCAATAATTCCTACAACTTGGGCTTTTTTATCCATTTTCTTTTTTAAGTGAAATAGTCGATGATGGCAAGGATCAATCCCAATACCGTGAGGATCACTACCACCCATCCTGCGAAAATAGTGAATGCATTTGGAACAAGCGGGATCGAAAGCGTACCATCTTTCATTCCTGAACCAACTGCTAGAGAAACAAGTATTCCAACAATCCAAATTAAGAACTCCCAGAATACTCTCACCGCTTTCCTCGCCTCTTTTGCAGTTTTACCTGCCATACCAATACCATGGAATATGCCTATTTAAATATTATGGTTTTGAAAATTTTGATCACAAAAAAATACCTCCTCGATAAAGAAGATAATTTTTGGAGAATCACGAGAGTTTATGAATGAGTTAAAAAAATCTACTGGGCCGTAAACGAGGTTCAGGAGAAATATGAAATCATGCAGGGCACCTTAAAGGAGAATGCTTCTTGAACTCTAAAAAGCCTGCGCCTCAGGATTGACGATGACAGGCTCGTTTGTTTCCCTTTCTTTCAATTCTCTTTTCTCTCCTAAGTCTCCTGTGAAATCTTCGAGTTTGATTTTCTTGTCCATCTTATGGAATTTGACGAGCTCTTGGGCAAAAATATAGAAAATAAGTCCAAGACTTTTCTCTGATTTGTTGTTGCAGGGAACGATAATATCCGCTCTCTTTGTGATATTGTTGGTATCACAGAGAGCAAGAATTTTTTTGTTGGTTATCTTTGCGTCATTCATCGCATTTTTGTCAAGCCAAGGATCGCAGACAAGAACAAGCTCTGGCTCGAAGAAATTTGTAAGCTTGATATTGGTGACAATGCCTGCAGGATATTTCTTGGTGAATACGCGAATGCCTGTTATTTCTGAAAAGAGTTTCACCGCTTTCCAGCCTGCTTCTCTCTTGCAGACGATGATGATGTCTTTCGGATCGAATTTTGTGATGTATTCCGCAGCCTCTTTGAGCTTTGCATCAATAAGCTCGGTGTTAAGGATCGCGAGGCCGTCTGCTCTTCTTCGGTAGACGTATTTTCGCATATCAGGCATAATCACTTTGGTTCCAAGATGAATTCCTGACTTGACATATTCTTCAAGGGAAAGGAGCGTCTTAACATCTTTCTTTGCTTTCAGATGTTCTTTAAGAGCATCGACTGTTGACTCCTTTTTTTCCTTTTTCTTCTTTACCGATTCTGTTGCTTCTGCCTTGGAGGGCGTTTCTTCTGAAAGAGCTAATGCTTGAGCATCCGGTTCTTTAGACTGCCCCAGATTTTCTTCTATAACTGGCTCTTCAGATTTCATTTTTTTGGACTCTTTTGGATCTTCCTCTAATGAGGTTCTTTCTTCCATTTTCATTTCCTCAGTGTTTTCTTTCTTCCTTGGCATCTTTCCCCAAGAGGAGGCAGGTTTTTAAAGGTTCTCCTTCTGCAGGATCTATGGGAGACGACGCTGGAGTCCCAAAGATTTCTAAGGAAAGGGTAAAGAAATACCAGAATGCTGGATATCGTATTGTAGGAGAGCACAAGCATTCAGGAGTTGAGATCTGCAGGTGGACGAAGTCTCGATTGCAGGGAAAAAGGAATTGTTACAAGGCAGTATACGGAATCAAGAGCCACAGATGCGTGCAAATGACTCCTTCTTTAGATTTCTGCACGTTCTCATGCAAATTCTGCTGGAGAAGTTTTGGGCCTGATCGGAATAAGGCATCAAGAAAATGGGACTCGCCAAAAGAGCTGGTTGATGCGATGATTGCTGCCCAGAGAAATCTTCTCTCGGGTTTTGGAGGGAATCCCTCTACCTCTCAAGGAGACTATAAACAGGCAATGGACCCTGCTCATTTTGCAATCTCTCTTGATGGAGAGCCCACACTTTATCCGCATATTGCCGGGCTTATCCAGGAGATTAAGTCACGAGGATGCACTGCTTTTTTGGTAACAAATGGAACTGTGCCTGAAAAACTCCAAGAACTGATTGACAAGGGCGCCCAGCCAACAAATATTTATCTTTCAGTATATGCGACAAATCCCGAAGACTATCAGAAGGTAACCAACGCATTTATCGAGAAGGCTTTTGAGAGGGTGATGGAATCTTTGAAGTTGTTAAAGAAGTTTGATGAGGCAAGGACTATTTTCCGAATGACTTTGGTAAGAGGTGAAAATTTGAAAGATCCCGAGGGCTTTGCGAGACTTGTAAAAATAGCTGATCCTGATTTTATTGAAATGAAAGGATACTCGTGGTTGGGAGAGTCAAAAGAGAGGCTCACGATGAAGCATATGCCGACAATTGAGGAGATGGATGCTTTTGCGTTTGTGATAGCAAAGGAAACAGGATATCTTTTGAAGGCAAGAGATGTAAAAAGTAGAGTTATTATTCTTTGCAAAGACGAAGAAACATGGAAATGGAGTAAGGAGAGAACTCAGGAGCAGGATAAGATTTTTGAAGAGACGAGGAAAATTACAACAAGATAATCCGCTATCATAATTCTTAAAAACAGATTTTTCTTTCTGGAGCTATGAAAAAGAATGGATCAACAATCGAAGAGAAGAGGAGCATTGCTGCATCTACCTTAGAGAAAGCATCTGACAGAAGTTTATGCACAAGAATTCAGAATGGCCTTCAATCTGATGAAGTTCACTTATGGAGCGATGTATGGATACCACTTCTTTTAGACCAGCTTGATGAGAAGTATTCTTTGTATGGGATATTAGGGGCGTGCGATGTTTTAAGAGCGAGATATGGGGAAGAATTTGTCAGAAAATATGTGCAACATTATGTGAATGGAAATGCTTATTTGGAGAAATTGATGATTCTAAGCTAATTTTTTCATGTCAGAATTGAAAACCGCAGACTTTAGTCTGCGGTAGTAGCCAATCTTGTTTTCAATTCTGAACACTTCATCATCGAAGATGATGAGAGCTCTCAGAAATCAAAGATTTCTGAAGCTTCAAAATTCAAAGAATTTTGAG
>ORJL010654759.1_pt1 | contig 74745 bp, 63 predicted proteins | sample 1779941 | NCBI WGS metagenome assembly ORJL01 (sample SAMEA104232317, study PRJEB22302) | groundwater metagenome | biome: forest; feature: aquifer; material: groundwater | place: USA | collected 2011-08-07 | depth 5.8 m | reverse complement strand
TGTGGCTTGGGGGACTGTGGTGATGCTCTCCACCTTCTCCGGCGTGTACTCCTTCACGCGCTCCTTGAGCAGTTGGAAGGCGGGCTGGCAGGCTACCCCATTGACCTGGTAGTTTCCCTCCAGTGCCGCCCTGGAGGCTGCCACATCGTCGTTGAAGAAGTCGTACGGTTTGGCTTGCTTGTCTGTGCTGTCCCAGACCAGGGGCTTGCGGGTCTGGGGGTCCCGCACGCAATAGCCATCGGGGCCAACGAGGTACGGTGCGTTGGTGTGGCGTCGCAGGTACTCGGCGTCGTAGATGCCGTATTCGTTGAGCAGCAGGTTGACAATGCCCAGTGCGAAGGCGCCATCTGTGGCCGGGCGGATGGGCACCCACTCGTCGGCCTTGGCCGCGGCATGGGTGAATCGGGGGTCTACTACCACCAGCTTCATGCCGCGTACGCGGGCGTCGGCGATGCGCTTGGCGTCTACCGGTATGGCCCGGTCGGACTCGAAACCGGTGTTGGTGCCGATGAACAGGGCATACTTCGTGTACTTGTACTCCGGCCAGTCGTGGAAGGACCCCCAGAGCTGCGTGCCCAGTGTGTGGCCAGCGTTGCCGCACTGGACACCACCCCCGGTGCCCGCCGACAAGTGGATGTTGGTGGTCCCAAAGGCCAGCCCCCAGCAGAAGAAGTATGAGAGGCGGCTCAGCTCCATGGAGGGCATCTTGAGCCCTCGCCGGTTGGCCTCCCGCTGTTGCTTGAGCTTCTCTGTGACGGTGTCCAGGGCCTCGTCCCAGGAGATCTCCTGCCACTTGGGGTCAACGCCGATGCCCTTCTCCGGGTTGGTGCGCTTGAGGGGCACCTTCAATCGGTTCGGGTCGTAAACGCGCATCAGGGCGGCGTTGCCCTTGGGACAAAGCCTGCCCTCGGTGTGCGGCGCCTTGGCATTGCCCTCGATCTTGGTGATGACGCCGTTCTCGACCCTCACCGTTACCGGGCAGTTGTTATAGCACTCGATGCAAAAGGAGGGGACCTCTTCGACTTGCGTTCCCTTCATAGGCTCTACTCCAACTACATCCTCGCCTGTGCCCAATGTTCTGAGTCGAAGTGGGTGAGATGCGAGCTCGGGCAAGGCGAGTGGGGATGATGTCCCATTCTTGCCTTTGTAGGCTGGTTTGTCAAGGGCCGCCAGGTGCCCGTAATCGGTGGACTCTGGCATCGCAGTGGCTATTGACAGCCTGGGGCCAGACTGATACATTTCATGCAACCCTTCAGGGGCCAGAGGTTTCCCTGTGCTCTTGTGGATGCTCCCGGGGAGGCTTTCGCTCGGCATGCACAGGAAGTCGGTTCATGGAGGTACAGACATGAGGAACAAGTGGCTGGCTGGATTCCTGGTCCTGGGCTTGCTCCTGGCCGCCTGCGGTCCGGCGGCGACAGCGACGCCGGTGCCCCGGGTCCCACCCACCAACACCCCAGCCCCGCTGCCGCCCATAAAGCTGGGCGTTATATTCGCTGCTACGGGGCCCCGGGCGGGTGTGGGTGGCCCCGAGCGGGACGCCGTCATTTGGGCCATGCGCCAGATCAATGTGGCCGGGGGTGTCCTGGGCCGCAAGATTGAGTTGGTCATTGAGGACGACCAGGGCCAGGACGTGGTGACCGGCCCCATAGCCAAGAAGCTCCTGGAGCAGGACAAGGTCGTGGCCATTATCGGCAGCACGGGCCTGGCCTCCTCCCGGGTGCTCTCCGCCGCTGCGGAGCAGGCCAAAGTCCCCGCTTGCATCACCATGAAGTGGGACGTCATGGCCCTCAAGGAAGCGGCCCACTACAGCTTCTCTCCAGCAAGCGACTATGCAGACGACTACAAGCCCATGGTCCAGCCCATCATTGATGCCGGCTACAAGAAGGTGGCCATGGTGCGCAACAACGTGGGCCCCACCATCACCGACGCCAAGGAAAGCCAGAAGCTCTTTGACGCCGCCAGTGTCAAGTATTCGGAAGATGAGTATAAGATAGACGACGTCGAGTTCAGCGCCCTGGCCATCAGGGTGAAGGCTGCTACCCCCAACGTCATCTATGTCATGGGGGCGGTAGTGCCCCCGGCAGCAGCCTTCGTCAAGGCGGTAAGAGACCTGGGGATGACCACCCCCATCATAATCCAGGCTGACCTGGCTACCTCAGACTTCCCCAAACTGGCCGGTGACGCGGCCGAAGGGGTGACGGTAGTAGGTGTCAAGTTCCCTCAGGACCCGTCCATCCAGTCACCAGTCCAGAAGGTCCTGACTGCCATCGTAGCTGCGGAAAAGCCGGGGCAGTATCCCAGTCAGTACCATGGCTGGTCCTGGGACTGTGTCAACCTGCTGGCGGAGGGTATAAAGCGATCAGGCAGCACCGACAGCGAGGCCATCAAGAACGCCATTGACAAGATCAGCAACTTCGACGGAGTTCTCGGCCGCCTTAGCTTCAGCCCGGAACAGCGAAGGGGACTGGATGCCCCTAAGTTCTACACGATGCTGTTCAAGGGCGGCAAGCTTGTGGCGAAGTAGAGTTGCTCGTAGGCGCAAGACGCTAGGCTGTATAGCACCAAACAAGTGGAGGGTAGCAACATATGAGGAACAAGTGGCTGGCTGGATTCCTGGTCCTGGGCTTGCTCCTGGCTGCCTGCGGTCCGGCGGCGACGGCGACCCCAGTCCCCCAGCAGGCTACCAGCACGCCGGTACCCCTACCGCCCATCAAGCTGGGGGCCATCTTCGCTGCAACCGGGCCACGGGCGGGCGTTGGCGGACCGGAGCGGGATGCTGCCGTGTGGGCCATGCGCCAGATCAACGCATCCGGTGGCGTCCTGGGCCGCAAGATTGAGCTGATTATCGAGGACGACCAGGGCCAGGACGTGGTGACCGGCCCGTTGGCCAAGAAGCTCTTGGAGCAGGACAAGGTGGTAGCCATCTTAGGTAGCACGGGGCTGGCCTCTTCGCGGGTGCTGTCCACGGCTGCCGAGCAGTCCAAGGTACCAGCTTGTATCACCATGTACTGGGACGTTATGGCCCTCAAGGATGCGGCCCACTACAGCTTTGCTCCGGCGGGCGACCAGGCTGGCGCGTTCAAGCCCATGGTCCAGCCCATCATTGCTGGTGGCTACAAGAAAGTGGCTATGGTCCGCAACAATGTGTCCTCCACCATCACGGATGCTAAGGAGAGCCAGAAGCTCTTTGACGCTGCCGGGGTCAAGTACTCGGAAGAGGAGTACAAGATAGACGAGGTGGAGTTCAGCGCCCTGGCATTACGGGTGAAGGGCGCAAACCCGGACGCTATCTACATCATGGGCGCTGTGGTCCCGCCAGCGGCGGCCTTTGCCAAGGCCGTCCGGGACTTGGGCCTTAAGGTTCCCATCATCATCCAGGATGACGTGGCTACCCCGGACTTCCCCAAGCTCGCCGCAGAGGCGGCTGAAGGTGTGACCGTGGTGGGCGTCAGGTTCCCGCAGGACCCTGCTGTGCAGTCCCCAGCCCAGAAGGCCCTGGCCGCAGCCATGGCTGCCGACAAGCCAGGGCAGAGTCCCAGTCGCTACCATGGCTGGGGCTGGGACTGCGTGAGTCTGCTGGCGGAAGGCATCAAGGGCGCCAAGGGCACCGACCCCGAGGCCATCAGGAGTGCCATTGACCGCATCACCAATTTCGATGGGGCCACCGGTCGCCTCAACTTCACCCCAGAGAAGCGAAGGGGTTTGGACGAACCGACGTTCTACACCATGGTATTCAAGGGTGGCAAGCTGGTACCAAGGTAGCACGCCGGACCACTGTGCAACGGGGACAGAGCTAGCGACTATGTAGGGCACTGGGGCCGCCTTTGCGGGTGCACACCCGAAGGGGGCCCCAGTGCCCATATCCATGCGAGGTGTGTAGGAAAACGTGGCCCAGGACCTGGCCCTTCTCCTGATCGGCGGCATCACCAAAGGGTGTATGTATGCCCTCATCGCAGTGGGCTACCAGCTGGTGTTCGTCTCCACCAGGGTGTTCAACTTCAGCCTGGGGGGAGTGGCGATCCTGGGTGGTCTCATACTGCTGTCGCTGCGTGACGACGTGGGTCTACCCTTTCCCGTGGCCCTGGGCCTGGTGTTGGTTGCCGGCCTGGCCCTAGGTTGGTTCTACTTCCAGGTGCTGTTGCGCCCGGTGCGGCACCGGGACGGGGCTACCCAGATGCTGGTCATCTTCGGCATGGGGCTGATTATCGAAAACGCCTATGCCCTGGTCTGGGGACAGCAGCCCTTGCCTGCTCAACCCTTCCTATCCAAGAAGCTGCTTATGGTCATGGGGACCCCCATCAAGGTGCAGGCCCTGTGGGTAATTGGGTTGACGGCCCTCACCGTGGTCTTGCTCAAACTGTTGCTGGACCGCACCTGGACGGGGCGTGCGCTGCGCGCCAATGCCATGAATGAGACGGCGGCCCGGCTTATGGGCGTCAGCTTGACGTCGGTGGGCATCACGGTCTATGGGATCACCCTGGGCCTGGCGATGCTGGCTGGGGCAGCTATCAGCCCCATTACCTACGCCGGCGGCTATATTGCCGTGCCCCTGTTGCTCAAAGGGTTTGCCGGACTCATTGTGGGCGGGGCCGGCAGCCCCTTCGCGGCGGCCCTGGGGGGGCTTATTCTCGGCCTGGTGGAGGCGGGCGGCACCAAGTTCATCAGCCCTTCGTACGTTGACGCCATAGGCATGGGATTCCTGCTTCTGTTTCTGTTGGTCAGGCCCCAGGGGCTCTTCGCGGCCCGGGTGGAGCGGTGAAAAGATTGCTTCGGCCCCGCAACCTGGGCTTGCTGGTGGTGGCGCACCTCTGGTTCCTGCTGCCCATACTGTACCCTAGCGGCTACGTGGTGAGCACAGCGGTGCTCTTGGGCATCTACGCCATTATCGCCCTGGGCTACAACATCGTGATGGGCAATACGGGCATATACTCCTTCGGACACGCGGCTTTTTTTGGTGTGGGCGGCTATACTGTGGCCATTCTGACGGTCAACCACGGCCTGAATCCCTGGCTGGCCTTCGCCGCTGCACCGTTCCTGGCGGCCCTGGCGGGCCTGGTGGTTGGGCTGACCTCGATCCGGCTGAGCCACTTCCACCTGGCCATGGCCACCATCGCCTTCAACGTTATCTTGACCAACCTGAACTTCAACTGGAGTGGACTGTTTGGCAGCGAGTCGGGCATTGGGCCGATGGGCAAACTGAGTCTGGGTGGGATCAGGCTGGACACAGACCTGCGCTATTTCTACCTCACCTGGGTGTTCGTGGCGGTGGTGCTGTGGCTCACCCACAACTTCGTCCGTTCGCACTTGGGTAGGGCCATGGCCGCGGTCAGAGAGGACGAGGTGGCTGCCTCAACCTCCGGCATAAACGTGGTGGGCGTCAAGCTAATGTCCTTCGTGGTCAGCGCCTTCCTCGCCGGTGTGGCCGGGGCGCTGCTCGGTTTCTACATGCCTTATGTGGGCCCCCGGCCATTCACCGTGAGCCTGTCCATCATGCTCTTCGTCATGGTGTGTATTGGCGGCCGGGGGAGCGCTTGGGGCTCGTTGCTGGGGGCGGCCCTGCTGACCGTATTGCCGGAGTTCTTAAGGACTGTCGCGGGGCTGTCGGCCATCCCCCATGAAATGCGAATCGTGCTGAGCAATCCCTCCTACCACCTGGTGATGTACGGTATTATCCTCATCGTCTTCCTCGTGTACCTACCTCAAGGGCTGGTCGGCATACGGCTGAGGCGCCGCAGGCGTCCCGGCCTGGTGGGACAGCCAGTTGTCGCGGTGGAGGCGGTAGAGAACCGTGGCTGACGCCCCGGTGCTGGAGGTCCAAGACCTCACCCGCGACTTCGGCGGACTGAGGGCGCTGGACCACGTCTCGTTCTCGGTCCAGCCGGGAGAGATCAGGGCCATCATTGGGCCTAACGGGGCGGGCAAGACCACCCTCATCCGTACCATCAACGGCTTGCTCTCTCCGACCTCGGGACACATGGTGTTCGCTGGCAAGGATATCCTGTCGCTTGCACCGTCCGCTCGCTGCCGCGCGGGGATTGCCTCCACGTATCAGGTCCCGCAGCTCTTCCCGGCGATGACTGCGGAGGAAAACGTGATTGTGGGCGCCCACCGGCACTTCCGCTCGGGGATACTCTCCGCTTGCTTGGGCCTACCCTGGGTAGGGCGCGAGGAGAAGCGGCACCAGGATAAGGCCCGGGCCGTCCTGGACTTCTTGGGGCTGGGTGACAAGGCCGGCGATCTCGCCAGCAACCTGACGGCGGGCCAGCAGCGCTTGCTGGAGATGGGCCGGGCCATGGCCAGCGAGCCACGACTTTTGCTGCTGGACGAGCCTGCGGCTGGGCTTAACTCCGCGGAGCGGGAATGGCTGGCTCAGACTATCCTCCGCATCCGCGATAGGGGCATGACCATTGGCTTGATCGAGCACGACATGGGGATGGTGATGAGGATCTCGGACTCGGTGCTGGTGCTGGACTTCGGCCAGGCCATCGCCGACGGGCCGCCGGCCCAGGTGCAGCAGGACCAGAGGGTGATTGACGCCTATCTAGGCGTCGAGGCGAACGGTGCTTCAGGTCCTGGGCGCTAGCACCTACTACGGCAACCTTCAGATCCTTCGCAACGTGTCCATGGAGGTGAAGGCTGGCGAGGTGGTCACCGTTATCGGGGCCAACGGCGCAGGTAAGACCACGCTGCTCAAGACCATCATGGGCCTCGCTCCCCCGCGCTCGGGGCAGGTCGTCTTCCAGGGCAAGGACATCAGCCGCAAGCCAGCCAACGAGGTCGTGGGCCAGGGCATCAGCATGGTCACGTCAGACCGGGACATCTTCCCCGAAATGACCGTGCTGGAGAACCTGATGATGGGCTACTACCCTCGCCGCAAGGACAAGGACGGCCTGGAGCCGAGTCTGGAACAGGTGTACGCTTTGTTCCCACGCCTCAAAGAGCGCCAGAAACAGGTCTCACGGACCATGAGTGGCGGCGAGCGGCAGATGCTGGTCATTGGCCGGGCGCTGATGTCGGCGCCCAAGCTGCTGCTGCTGGACGAGCCCTCCATGGGGCTGAGCCCCCGTCTCATCGCCGAGATCGCCCAGTCCATCCAGCGACTGCGTGAGCAGGGGATGACTGTCCTATTGGTGGAGCAGAACTGTAGCCTGGCCCTGAGCCTGGCCGACCGGGGCTACGTGCTACAGACCGGCCAGGTTACCATGCATGACAAGGCGTCGAACCTCATGAGCGACCCAACTGTCAAGCGCATGTACCTTGGCGGATAGAAAGAGAACACCATGCGAATACGGTCCACATTGGCCCTGGTCTCTGTAGCAGCAGCCCTGGTGTTGGGGCCTGCATGCGCCTCGAAGGGTGATCTGGAGAAGGCCCAGCAGGGTCTGGTCTCCACTCAGGAGGAACTGACCAAGGCCAAGGCAGACCAGGCAGCCGCTGTCCAGAGGCTGGCGGCCCTGGAGGACCAGCTCAAGTCGGCACAGGCGGATAGCCAGCAGAGCACCAGGCGGCTGGAAGACGCTAACAAGGCCTTGAAGGACCTACTGGATTCGACCACCAAAGACACAGCATCCCTCAGGACCTCTTTGACGACGCTACAGGGCGACCAGGCCAAGCTGAAGGGCGACGTTGCCGCGGCAAGCGCGGACGTGCCCAAGCTCAAGACCGATCTCAGCGCCACGGCCGCTTCGCTAGGCGACTTGAAAGGCTCATTCCTGCTCACCCGGGACGATGTGACGAAGCTGAGGGAGGATGTCAACTCCGTTAAGCAGGCACAAGCCAAGCCGACTCCCACCCCCGACCCACGCGTGCTGCGGGCCAGCTACGCCATCCTGGCCCTGGACCTGTACCTGCTGGCCAAGGAAGTCAACGATACAACTTCCTATAGGAACGTCGCAGCCAGGGTTGGGGTTGTCGCCAACCTGGCGGGAGACAGCGCCCTGAGCGATGCTTGGACAAGGCTTGATAGTACCTGGAACACCCTGGTGGCCACTGCGCCCGGCACCCTTGAGCGCGATGCCGCGGCCCGCGACTGGAACCTGGCCGAGACCGCCTTTCTCCTGCGCCTGATGACACTGATTACCGGGTAGGCTGTGCGCCCTTGGCGCTGGAGCTACCGTGTTCCGTAGGGCAGGTTCCCCAACTTGCCCACCGTGCTGGTTGGCTTAGGAAACCCCACCTACGACGCGGGCCGTAGGCGTACACGTAGCGGCAATTCATGAATTGCCGCTACGTGATATCCCCTCTCCCTTTGGGAGAGGGTTGGGATGAGGGCATCGCGCAGCGGCCCGCGCTACTGGCTGGCAACTCCTCCCGAAAGGCGCTCCAGGACTGCTTGCGCCTCGGTCACCATGCACTCCAGGATCTGGCGGGCGGGCCGCCTCTCCTTGATACTGCCTGCCACCTGCCCTGCGGGGTTCAGCACCAGGTCCCACCGTCCGGCGGCGATGGCTGCGTCCACCAGAGGCTTCATCAGCACCGACTGAAGGGGCATGGGCAATGGCCTCAGGGCGGAGCGCTCCCAGGCTTCCTTCACGAGGTTCCGGTAGCCTCGTGAAGGCTTGCCGGTGTAGGCTTGGCTCAGGGTGAAGTCCTCCGCGGCGCCTCCGGCTATCTGTTCCCAGTGCCCCTGGGGTACGCCCGACTCGTTGGCAGCCAGGAAGGCGCTGCCCACCCATACGCCCACCGCGCCGAGCGCCAGGGCAGCTACCAGCCCACGCCCGTCGGCGATGCCACCCGCAGCCACCACCGGCGTGGGGGCCACGGCATCCACCACAGCGGGAAGAAGGGGGAAGGTGGAGATCCTGCCGGTGTGTCCTCCCGCCTCCGAGCCCTGGGCTACGATGATGTCAACCCCGGCCTGTTTTTGGCGCCGGGCATTGGCCACGCTGCCCGCCATACCCAGCACCTTGGTGCCTACGTCGTGGGCCAGCGGCACCACCCAGGTTGGGTCTCCCAAGGCCACCGCCAAAAGCGGCGCCCGTTCCTCCAGGACTGCCTTGACCTGCTCGGCGGCCCGCGACCCAAACATGAGTGCGGGCTTGCGTTCCACAGGCGGCAGGCCAAACTTGACTATCAGCTCCTGGATGAACGCCACATGCCTCGGGTATTCACCGGCGATCTGCTTCTCGGTAGCCTCCCATGTGGGCCCGGACGCCGCCAGGGAGGCGGGCACGGCGATATCAATGCCGAAGGGCTTGTTCGTGAGCTGCCGAATTTGGCCAATGCACTGCCGGATGTTCTCCGGGTCCCGGCTTATGGCTCCCAGGACGCCGAACCCGCCGGCGTTGGATACGGCAGCTACCAGCTCCGGCGTCGTCACCCGAGTAATCCCGCCCATCCCGGCCAGCATGATGGGGTACTCGCAGCCCAGCAGCTCGCAGAGGACCGTGTGCAGCCTGCCTTGTTTGCTCATGGCTCGTTCTCCAGGTACTCCTCAGGGTGCGTGCCGGGTGATCCCCTGGCGCTCCAGCTCGCGGATGGCGGCCTCGTCATAGCCCAACTCCTTCAGCACGGATGTGGTGTGTTCCCCCAGTGCGGGGGCGCCGCTACTGATTTCCCCCTCAGTCGAGCACAGTCTAAAGGATAACCCAGGCATCTTGACAGTGCCCAGCAGCGGATGGGCCTGCTCCACCATGAGCGAGTTGGCGCGGACCTGCGGATCGTAGAACACCTCGTCGGGCTCCAGGACCAGAGTGCTTGGTATGTCCCGCTGCCGGAGCCGGGCAAGCCACTCCCTGGCGGGTCGGGTGCTGAAGACGTTCTCCAGGATGGAGTGTAGGGCCTCGGCGTTGTGCTCGCGGCTGGCCTGCGTCTGGAAAGCCTCTTCCTTGGCCAGCTCGGGGATGCCTAGAGCTGCGCAGGTGCCCTCGAAGAAGGCTCCCGCTGGATCGGAGATGAAAAGGAACCTCCCATCAGCGCCGCGGTAGGGGCAGTTCAGGGGGGCGAGCTTCGGCCTAACGGATGCCTCTCCCGATACCTGGACCAGGGGCGTCAGATTCATGCCTATGGCGGCCCCCAGCAGCGATGCCTCGATCTTCTGCCCCAGCCCGGTCTTCCCCCTTTCCAGGAGGGCCAGGGCGATGGCGTAGGCTACCATGGTGGCACAGGACAGGTCAGCCACAAAGACGCTGGGCGACACTGGAGTGCCGTCCGGGTAGCGCCGCGCGGAGAGGATGCCGGCGCGAGCCTGGGCCAGGGGATCGAAGGCGCGGCTGGAGGCCTCGGGGCCATGGTGTCCGTAGCCAGAGATGGATGCATAGACTATCCCGGCATTCAGCTCTTGGGCGGTGTCGTAGCCCAGCCCCAGTTTCTCGGCTTCCCCCGGGCGCAGGTTCTCGATGAGGACGTCGCTCACGGCGACCAACTGCCGCAGTATTTGCCGCCCGCCTTCCAGACTGAGGTCCAAGACTACGCTACGCTTGCTGCGGTTCATGACCACGAACGACGGGGTCATGCGGGCCGCCATGAGCTTCGATTGGGGCGCCGTGTTGGCAAACCGTCGCCACAGCTCGCCGCCCGGGGGTTCAACCTTCACCACGTCGGCGCCGTAGTCGGCGAGCAGCATGCCCGCATACGGCCCCGACATGGCCTGGGCCAGCTCCACGACCCTTATGCCTTCCAATGGCTTAGACACCGCGCTCCTCGGTCATTCCACCCGTTGACCACCCCACCGGCATCGTTCTGGTCTGGTATGAAGTCTGTAGCGGCAAACTGCGAATTGCCGCTACGCGGGGAACCCTCACCCCTTCGGCTTCGCTCAGGGCAGGCCGCGCCCTCTCCCAGAGGGAGAGGGTAGTCTCACCTCCACCCGCGTGCCCCGGTCGCTGGCGCCGGGGGTGCAGCCGTAGTACAGATTACCCCGTGCCCGGACGTGGCCGTGGCCACCCACCAGCTCGATGGGGTTGATGGGGGAAGGCATCACGCTCTTGAAGTGGTGTTTGCCCTCGAATTGGAAGTTTTCCCAGTCATGATAGATGATGACCTGGCCGGGGCGCACCGCCGGCGACACCGCCGCCAGGGTCTCGAAGCGCGCCACGTCGTTGGAGACCTCCACGCGGTCGTCGTCCTTGATGCCCCGGGCGCGGGCGTCCTGGGCGCTCATGAACATGACCGGCACGCCGCGCTGGAGGCGCAGTAGCAGCGGGTTGTCCTTCCACAGGCTGTGGATGCTCCACCGGGCATGGCCGCCGGTGACCTGTAGCGGGTAGCTGCCGCCCATCAGCGGGTTGTCCTTGTGGGTGGGCAGCGCTTCGCCCAGCTCCAGGAACCAGTCGTGGTCAATGTAGAACTGCTGTCGCCGGGTGAGCGTGGGATAGGGCTGCTTATCGCGTACGTGGCGCGTGAACGGGACAATCGGCTCCCCCGGCGAGATGTCGCAAGCGAACTCGGGGTGGAAGGCGGGTATTTTGGTGAAGGCGACTGTGCCCCGGTCCTTGAACTCGTCCCACTCCACCTTCTCCACGTTCACCGCATTGAGGTAGAAGTCGCGCGTGGCTGCCTCCTCGTCGTCCTCGGTGTACATCCCGGCCGCGGTCACCTGATGGTAGAGGTTGTCCAGCCGCCTCTCCTGCCCGCGCCGGTCGGTGAACGTCGGCGTGCCGCGTGCCCTGGCACGCTGCTCGATAGCCCTGGCCAGCAGGCAGCCGATCTCCCAGTCGGTCTTGGACTCGCCGGTGGGCTGCACCGCCTTCACGTTGAGGGACAGGTAGGGGCACATGGGAGCCGCCCCGGTGAAGGAGTGTTTCTCGTACATGCCCGCCACAGGCAGCACGTAGTCCGAGTACAGCGCTGTAGAGCCCATGCGCACGTCCAGGGTCACCAGCAGCTTGAGCTTGGGCAGGAGGTTATTGACGATCTGGTCTGTGTGACGGGACACTCGCAGGAAGCTGCCGCCGCGCTCAATCACTATCCGAGGCTCTTTCTGGGGCCCGGGTATGGCGGGCTGCCAGTCCTTGCCGAGGGCTTCCTTGACATAATCATCCAGTGGGCGCTTGAGGTAGGGGTCGCAGCCGTCGTTCTTGGCGGAAAACTCCTTCAGCCCAGCGTGGTGGTAGTAGAACAGCTCCATGTTGAAGATGGAGGTGCGAGCGTCCACCAGGTACTCGTGCCAGATCATCTCGTCGGTATAGGCCTGCTCGCGCCACTGGGCGAAGCGGGGGTCGTTCGCCTGGGCGGTGGAGAATATGTCGGTCCCCGCGCGCATCAGGTTGCCGAAGCCGCTGTCGGGGTAGAGGATGGGGAAGGCGTTGTAGCCGGCGCCCTTGCGCCCGAAGTGCCCGCACAGCGCCCAGAGGAGAATTTGGGCGCGCTGTATCAGGTCGCCGTGGTAGAACTTGCCCCACATGAAGCTGCTGATGTTGACCACGCCCTTGGATCTGGCGAAATCAGTTGCGAGTTGGCTGATGGTTTCGGGAGACACCCCGCAGATGCGGGACGCCTGCTCCAGGGTGTACTCGTGGTCCAGCTTTGCTTTGAGCAGGGAGAAGACCGGGCGCACCTTGGCCCGGCCTGAGAGGGTGCTGACCTCGAACTCGCCCTCGAGGACGGGCACGATGCCACCAAGGGCCAGGCCCTTCCAGGGCGCTTCCACCACGCGGCGGGAGGACTGGTCGAACATGTAGAAGATGTTGTCCCGTCCGCCCCGCACCATGTCCTTCTGCGTCAGGAGCTTGCCGTTGTCTGTCCGCACCAGGAGGGGCAGGTCGGTCTGCTCCCGAACGAAGTCCGCCTGGTAAAGGCCCTTCTCGATGATCACCTGGGCCATGGCCAGAGCCAGGGCGGCATCGCTGCCCACGGCGACTGGCACCCACTGGTCAGCGAAGGGGGCCGAGGGGCTGTAGTCTGGGCTGATCACCACGATCCGGGAGCCGTGGTAGCGGGCCTCGGTCAGAAAGTGAAAGACCGTGATGTAGGTGTAGGCCGGGTTTAGCCCCCACACGTAGATGGTGTCGGCGTAGGACCAGTTGTCCGCGGAGTCGCAGACAATGTTCTTACCCCAGGTGAGGGATGCTCCCGGGTGCTCGTCGCCGTAGTCCAGGTTGCAGTTGCTGATGGGTAGGCCCAGGGCGCCCACCAGGGCCACCGACGACAGGTTGTTGCTGTCAATGGCCTCGCTGCCGCGCATGGCCAGCACCCCCTCGTTGCCCTCGGTGGTCAGCACCTCGACGATGGTGTCGGCGATCTCGGCGAGGGCGGTCTCCCAGGACACGCGCTGCCACTGTCCAGCGCCCCTAGGCCCCACTCGCTTGAGGGGGTATTTGAGGCGGCAGGGGTCATACATGCGGTGGCTATAGCAGGCGCCCTTCTGACAGATGCGCGGGTTCCAATCGGGGATGTCAGGGTCCTTTTGGCTGGGGAAGCTGGGGGCGACCTCCTCGCGGACGACCACGCCGTCCTTCACGAATACGTTGAGGCTACAGCCGATGTTGTAGCCGCAGTTGGAGGAGTGGGTCGCTTTGACCACAGAGTCCCAGTCCCAGGCCAGGCGGCGCACGTCTGCCAGGCGGTAAGCGTGCTCTGCGCCCCGCTCGCCATTTGGCTCCAGCCCGTGCAGCGCCAGAAATGATTGGGTCATCTCGTCTCTCCCAAAGAAAACGTATTGGGCATGTCTCGAAGTGTGTTGCTAATAGTACCACGCCCGGTCGGGTTAGGAAACCCGACCTACGATTGGGGACAGCACCCGTGACGGCAAACCATGGTTTGCCGCTACGAGACTCAATACCTCGGTAGTGGAATGGATTTCGACGTACGTGTGGGCAGACGTAGGGGCGGGTTTCAAACCCGCCCCTACGAACTTACATCTCCGGCGGTTGCTTCCGCCCAGGACAGGGCTTCAGCCTCGTGTCCCGATGATCTCGAGTGCACTTCGCCGAGGGTCTTGGGTGGGGAGCAAAGATGCGATTGACTCGTCGAGCGTGACGAGTTTGCCTCCATTGCGGATGGCCAGGCCAAGCAGATACGCGTCTGTCAGTTGGCGGTGTCCCATGATCTGGGAGTCGGGAATGCGTTGGTCGGTCAGGGGAAGATCGTCTGGCCAGAAGACGTGATGCTCATGCTGAACAATCTTATGCAGCACCTTGAGCGCCTGCTGTGGCAGCACGGCTTCCGGAATAATGCCGGGGTTTGACGAGACCCGCACGAAGCCAAGCTGGGTCAGAGGGCAGGTCGCCCAACCTTCGTCAGCATGCCGACCGAACCACGCGTGCGCTGGCGCATGGTGCACGTGCGAAGGCCAGGCCAAGGCGATAAGGACATTGATGTCGAGTAGCCCGACGCTCACCCCTCATCCTCGAGCTTCTTTACGTCCTCCAGGGTAATCGGGTGTGCGGACGGTGGGACGGAGAAGACAGGGAAATCGCTTTTTCTCCGGGTGGGCGCCGAGGACTTCAGCCCCTTGCGGGCAAGCTCAGAGATCACCGTTCCAACCGAGACGGACCGTGTTCGCGCCAGGCTCTTGGCGGCAGCCAGCAGGTCATCATCTATGGTGATTGTCGTCCTCATGTCACTTGCTATTATGACAGATACGGGATATGATGCCAAGATGCGCACGCATCATGATGCACCATGCTTTCTGCTGGCGGGCCCGCGCAGCCAACCCCGGCCGTCTCTTTTCAGCATCAGGCTGCAAGGCTTAGCTAAGATGAGACTACGCACGACGGTGAACCGCACGTGCATCTGCGCCAGCCAAGTCAACTGCACGACGGGCCACATAATGGGCACTGCGCCGACGGTCAGCGAATCAGAGTGGAAAACATATCGGCGAGAGCATCATCGCCTATCGAGTCACCGCGACCGGCCCACCTATCTCTGTCGTCGTCGTAGTCATCTTCTGGTGGACAGTTCTCCTCTGCACTGGACAACAGATCGCGAACCCGGTCCACTTGCTTCTGCAGTCCCAATCTGTACTTTTCTTCCAGTGCTTCGAGGCTCGATAGCTCGCTGCCTAATAGTTGGGAGTCGTCGTCATGAAGGTTGTCAACGATATCGCCTACCAAACCTGCAATACGTTGTCGGTCTTCCGGCATGAACGTTTGAGGACGCAGTTCCATAAGGTCTGTAATGCACGAAACGTCCGAAACCCAATTCGCGTTCCGAAAGAGCGACTCCTTAGCGGTTGCGAAAAAATCATCTGCCAGGTCGCTTATGCAATCTAGCGCCGAAACCTTCTTTGCCAACATAAGTAGATCATCGTTGGATAGCTCCAAATCCCGCATGTGCCTCGTCAACTCATCTAGTGACGTTCGGAACCAATCTCGCATGAACGAGAACTCGCCTGTTCCGAGAAGTGAGGCCACAAAACCCAGCCTCGCGCCGTTCCGCATCCGGTCCCGACCTTTGTAAGTCGAGTGGCCGCCAATATTCGCGTAGTTTGTCAGTGCGCACGGCGGTGTCGCCAGAGTTCGCTGCAATGCAGCCAGCAACGGTCCCTGTACCTTCTTGACGGGCCCCTGCTTAGCAACTCTCTCGCACATCCAGTGAACTTGCTCAAAAAAGCAGGCTGCCTGAAGCATGGCTTCATACAGGTCAGGGTTTCTGTCAAAGTAGCTGTCAATGAAGTCTTGAACGGAAGGATTGTGGAACGCAACGATGTCGTTTCCTGTGTCCTGCCTTATGACAATGAAATTGCCCTGCAACTCGGCCAAGGTGCGGCGGAATTCCCTCTGGAAGATCCCCAGTCCCCCTTTTGACAGGAAGTGCATGGCTGCGCATTCCAGATCTTCGACGAAAACCTCGTGAGGTAGTGTACCCAGGACAAGAAGCGTCTCGCGTGCTGTGTTGGCTAGGTGATTATCAAACGCCTGTTCCCAGACAAGAAATGGCTTTTGAAGGTTGCGCAGGAACATGGCTGGATAGGCGACCGAGTTGTTGGGATCCGCCCACATAGGGTTTGTCATGTACTCGACTATTCGCGGGTTGTAGTTCGGGTGATCTATTATCTTCAGGTATGTTCGTTGGCGCACAATCTCATCAACATGCCCCCTAGGCAGTTCAGAGAAATACAAGTGGTTATAGAGTATCTGAGCCCTTATCGGTCGGGTGTATTGGGACAGGTCAACGATGCACTGAGGCTTTTCGAAAACAGGACTATTCAGCGGTTCATACGTTGCCTGAGCTTGGCGCAGTATGTACTCTCGTGTGGTCAGGATTAGCTTAGCCGATTTTGTTTTCCTGACCGACGATATGAAGTCCAACAATCTCTGATCTTCGTTCTTCCGCAGCTTCTCCTGGAGAGACGTGCGGCCTAGGAAGTCGTCGTAAAGGTATACCCTCGGCCGCCTGTGATCTGGGATGCTGTAGGCTTCGCTAATGTCGTAAGAAACGTCAATGAAATCGTAGCTGGATCGCAGGAAGTGGAGCACCAGCATCTTCGCGAGGATCGTTTTGCCTATGCCAGGGATTCCCGCGATAACGACATAGTTGTTGTCTTTCAGTATTTCCAAGGCATGTTTGAAGCTCTCGTTGGCTACGTATAATCGAGCCTTGTCGCGAATGTCTTCCAAGGTAATTCTAGTCTGCTCCAAAATCCTGGTGTGGAGGATTTCTTCGAGAACTGTTGTGCTTGACAGCCACAACTTGAAGTGTTGCCTCTCAACTGTCGGGAAAAGCCCCAGTAGGTTGTTCAGGTCTTGTCTGCCGTAGATATCCTCCGATCCCTTCACGTGCGGGAAGAGCGCTTCACATATTGCATTTTTATTGGTTGGAGAAAGCGGCACGGACGTGGCGAGCAAGTATCGATGTGGTTTAAGCGTGTCGATCTTCGGCTTTTCTTTTAGCCTCAGGTGAGATAGCAGCCCCCGAAAACCTGTATCTGCATAGTGTTTAGCTTGGACTATGAGCGGCGGTGCGCCTGATTTGGCATACCGGAGGTCAATCCCGAGGTCCTTCCCCGCCTTAAAACTCTCGAGGCGGATTGAGAGCTCAGATTGAAGCAGGTCTCTAACCAGGTTCTCGAAGTCTATCGGTGAAAGCGTTTGAAAGGTGTAGTCAGGCATTGTTGCGTCGCCCCTGAATGGAGTGGCTTTGGCATGATATTGTCAAATTGTGCTCTGTTCAACGAAGGGTGCCTTCCCTGCGGTCCACATTCAGACAGCATACTATTATCGCTTGACTGCGGACTTGTCAAGGAGCAATTGGATATGAAGGTAGGCCTGCTCCTGCATAGCAACAAGCCAGTAGCTGACAGGTCGGGTTGGGATCCCCGACCTACGTGATGTGCCTTAGGCACATCCGGGCAGCAATTCATGGCTAGCTGCTACCTGGTTTGCACCGTCACTTACCCTCTCCCAGAGGGAGAGGAGGCTTTGGGTGCGCTCTTGGCTAGCCCATAGACCTCTCGCGCGGCTTTGGGTGTGATGTAGCCGGCCTCCAGGTCTGCCAGCACGCGGTCGCGGTCGCGCTCCTTGGGGTTGCCATAGCCGCCGCCGCCGGCCATTTCGACGCGGAGCACATCCCCAGGCTTCAGGGGGTAGCCCCCCACGCGGGCCTGGAGGCGTACCTCTTTCGGTGTGCCAGGGTTGACAATGAGGGCGCCGGTGGCGCCGTTGCCCGCGCCCAGGATGCCCGGGGCAGCGATGACCTGCCCGTCACCACGCATGGAGAAGCTCGCTGGCTCCAGGCAGATGTACTCCCGCACCGTACCCAGCCCACCCCGGTACTTGCCCGGGCCGCCGGTGTCAGGGCGGATGGCATAGCGCGTCATGCGGCAGGGGAACTCGGCTTCGATGATCTCGATGGGCGTGGCGCGGATGGCCCCCACGCTGTTGCGGGGGCCCATGCCCTTGCTGCCGTCATCGCCGTTCATGGCGCCGGTCCCGCCCAGGCACATCTCGTACTGCACGAAGCTGCGCCCGGTCTTGGTGCTCTTCCAACCCATGACCGTCGCGCCACCGCCGCCGGTGCGGGCGATGGGCTGCTTGCCGGAGAGTTGGATCAGCGTATCTGTGATCATGCTCTCCACCTGGGCAAAGGTGGCGGCATAGCAGTTTACAGGCGCAGGCACGATGGGATTGACCACAGAGCCTTCCCTGAGGATGAATTTCAGGGGCTTGCTCAGGCCGTAGTTGCAGGGCAAATAGGGGTCTATGGCCGCGATGGTGGCGAAGTAGCCCGTGGCGTGGACCAGGGGGGGGCAGATGTTCACGGGGCCGCGGGTCTGGTCGTCGGTCTTGGAGAAGTCGAAGGTGAGGGAGTCGCCGCGCTTGGTGGTGTGGAGGTGCAGGCGCACCTTCTTGTCCAGCACTATGCCATCGTTGTCCAGGTAGCCCTCGGACTCGGCCTCACCATCGGGCCATGCGGACAGCTCATGCCGCACCCTCACCTCGGTCCGCTCGTAGAGCTCCTCGGAGGCGGCCAGGACCGTCTCTGTACCGTATTTCTCGAAGAGCGTCTTGACCCGGGCCTCGCCCACGCGGTCTGTCCCCATCTGACCCCGGATGTCGCCGATAACCAGCTCGGGCGTGCGGGAGTTGACCTCCAGAATGGCCTCGATCTCCTTGTTGATCTTGCCCTTGGAGGCGTACTTCACCGGCGGCAGGAGCAATCCCTCATGGAACACCTCTGTGGCCGATCCTGAGCCGCTGCCCGGCACGGTGCCGCCGATGTCGGACTTGTGGGCCAGCCCCGAGCAGAAGGCCACCAGCTCCCCATCGTAGAACACCGGCGTAATCACGAACATGTCCACCGAGTGGGGCGAGCCGCCATAGTAAGGGTGGTTGATGATGAAGCAGTCGCCTTCCTCGATCTCGTCGTAGCGGTAGCGTGAGAGGAGGTGGTGCAGCCCGGCGGGGTGGGCGCCCAGGTGAATGGTCAGGTTGACGTACTGGCCCACCAGGCGGCCCTGTCGGTCCAGGATAGCGCAAGAGGCGTCCAGGGACTCCCGGATGATGGTGGAATACCCCGTGCGGAAGAGGGAGGACTGCATCTCACGCACGATGCCCGAGAGGGACGACACGATGACCTGGAAGGTGACTGGGTCAATACGGCGCATCACTCACTCCCCCATGTTGATGATGATGTTGGTGTAGGCGTCCACCTGAGCCGTCTGGCCTGGGTAGACCACGGTGGTGGAGTCCATCTGTTCGATGATGGCAGGGCCTGAAATGACATGGCCCGCAGCCAGCTTGTCCCGCTGGTAGACGGGGCAGTCCACCCTGCCCGTGGACTCGCCGAAGTAGGCCATCCGGTGTCCCTTGAGTGCCCCGGATGGATCCGCCTTGCCCTTGCGGTGGCGGGAGAACTTGGGCTTGGTGGTAGGCACGCGGGCCACCAGACGGAAGCTCACCATCTCCACAGGCTCAGTCTCCGCCTTGTGGCCAAAGAGCCGCCCGTGCTGCTCGTCGAAGCGGGAGCGAGTAGCCTGGATGTCTTCCCGGGCCAGGGGGGGCGCCTGGGTCAGGGGCACGGTTAGCTCGTAGCCCTGGCCGGAGTAGCGCATGTCCACGCTGAACTCCAGGTGCACCTCGTCGGACGAGAAGCCCTCGGCCTTCATGTCAGCCAGGGCGCGCTCGCGGAGGTCGGCAAAGCCCTGGTTGATTTCCTTCTCGTCCAGGCTGCTGAGCACACCGAGGCGAGAGCGCACATAGTCGTGGCGCACATCCGAGAGCAGCAGCCCCAGGGCGGAGGTCAAGCCGGGCCGTGGGGGCACCAGCACCTTGGGGATTCCCAGGTCGGCGGCCAGGCGTGCAGCGTGCACCGGGCCGGCGCCGCCGAAGGCCACCAGCACGAAGTCACGGGGGTCGAAGCCCCGCTCCGTGGAGATGGCCTTCATGCCCTGCTCCATGTTCACGTTGACGATGCGGATGACGCCGTCGGCAGCATGCAGCAGGTCCAGGCCCAACGGCTGCGCGATCTTCTCGCGGATAGCCTGCTCTGCCTTGTCCTTGTACAGCGGGATCTCTCCGCCCAGGAAGTAGTCCTGGTTGAGAAAACCGAGGACCAGATTGGCATCGGTGACGGTGACATTGGTGCCGCCCTTGCCGTAGCAGGCAGGACCAGGGTCAGCGCCCGCGCTGTGGGGTCCCACGCGGAAGATGCCGGCCTTGTCCACCCAGGCCACCGTGCCGCCACCGGCGCTGATAGTGTTGACGTCCAGCATGGGGATGGCCACGTCCCACGGGCCGACCTTGCCCCGGGTGACCTCCAGGGCGCGCCCCTGCTCCACCAGCGCCATGTCGCAGCTAGTGCCGCCCATATCGAAGGTAATACTGTTGGGGAAACCCGCCTGCTGCGCCAGCGCGGCCCCGGCCACTACGCCCGCGGCCGGTCCGGAGAGCACCGTAGGCACCGCCCGCTCCGACGTGGCCTGGAAGGTGGCCATGCCGCCATTGCACTGCATGATGAACACCTGGTGGGTGGCTACACCTGACTGGTGCAAGGAGTTGCTCAGGTGCTGCAAATAGGTGGCCATGAGCGGAGTCAGCTTGGCGTTGACCACCGTGGTGGACATGCGGGGCTGCTCGCGGATGCGGGGGATGATCTCGGAGGACAGGGAGACTGAGCACTCAGTGTCCAACCGCCGGATGGTATCCCGCAGGGCCCGCTCGTGCTTGGGGTTCATGAAGGAGAAGAGCAGGCACACGGCGATGGAGCGGACTCCTTTGGCCAGTAGCTCGCGGATGGACTGCTCTGCCTGCGCCGCATCCAGCGGCGTGATGATGTTGCCCTGGAAGTCCACCCGTTCCCGGACCTCGCGGACTAGCCGGGGAGGCACGGCGGGTTGAGGGCTGGGGTCGTAGATCTTGTAGACGTCTGGCCCGAAGCGCTCCTCCTCAACTACGTCGTTGATGGCCCGGAAACCCTCGGTGAGCAACAGGCCGCAGGGAGCGCCCTTGCCCTCCAGGAGGGCGTTGGTGCCCACCGTAGTCCCGTGGCAGAAGAACTCCACGTCACCGGCCAGGATGCCCCGCTGCTGTAGCCGGCGGAAGCCATCCATCACGGCCAGGGAAGGGTCTTTGGGGGTGCTGGGGACCTTGAGCACGTCCAGCTTGTGGTCCTGGGCGTCCAGGATGACAAAGTCGTTGAATGTGCCTCCGGTGTCTACTCCAATGCGCCAACGTTTCATTCGGATTCCCTCTGTTGCCTGAGAATCGCGCCTAGCTAGGTAGCCAAGCGCGTGATGGTCACAGGTTATGCCTTCTACCCATGCCCGTCAAGACCTACTGCCGATGGTCCCGAGAGTAGCGATTCAACATGTGGGTCGGCATTCCTAGTGCGGCCCACGGTCGCAGGCAGTTGGGAAACCTGCCTTGCGGGGTCAATCGCTCGTTTCGGGCTGGTTTTCCGCTTGACATTGCCCCAGCCGAGTGATAGAAGAATAGCATCTTGGAGTAGTGATCGGGCAGCCCGGTAGGGCGAATCGTGTCCATGGGAGATTAGCATGAGAAACAGGCGCATTGCGGCGATTCTCAGCGCAGTGACGCTGCTGGTAGCAGCGTGTTCCCCGGCGGCAACAGCGACGCCAGCGGCGACTAGGGCGCCATCCCCCGCCGCTACCGCTACGCCCACCCAGAGCGTGGCTCCCGTGGCCACGCCCACTCCCGCGGCACGGCCCTTGGCCAGCCCCACCACTGTCCAGGCTTCAGCGCCCAGGTCAGGGGGCATTCTGCGCATGCCCCTCAGTGCCGACGTGCCCGGCTGGGACATGTTCAAGAACACGGGCACCAACCTCCACGACATTGTGGCCTTCAACCATACCAGTCTTGTCCGGCAGAACCACGGGCCAGGCTGCGGTGCCTACCCGACTGATCCCGAGTTGGCCCAGGGTTGGAAATGGCTGAGCGATAGGTCTCTGGAGCTGAAGCTGAAACAGGGTGTCAAATACCAGGACTTGCCCCCTATGAACGGTCGCGAGTTTGTGGCCAGCGACGTGGTCTTCACTATCGAAAAGCAGTGGCCCAAGATGTCGTGGTACAAGCCCATCACCGATGCCATTGACAAGATAGAAGCTCCCGACAAGTACACGGTGCGCATAAACCTCAAGTCGCCCTTCGCTGTGTTCCCTGACAAGGCGTTCATGGCCAATGTGGCCAACATCGTGGCCCCCGAGATCTTCGAGGGTAAAGCGGACCTGGTGCGGCAAGACCAGAACGTCGGCCTCGGTCCCTTCGTCCTGACCAGCTACGTCATTGGTGTGAAGGCGACGCAGAAGCGTAGCCCCAACTATGCCACCATCAGGCCGGGACTGCCCTACCTCGATGGCCTGGACCAGTACGTGATCCCGGACAGCTCCTCACAGGCCGCCGCGCTACGCGCCGGCAAGCTGGACTTTGGCACCATCCAGTGGGAGCCTGCGGTCATTCGGGACCTTCAGCGTACCGCTCCCAACCTTGGGTCGCAGGTATGTCCCTTCGAGACCCCGCCCGCCATCACCATGCGCGCCGACAAACCTCCGTTCAACGATGTCCGGGTGCGTCGGGCCATCTCCATGGCCGTGGACAGAGAGGCGCTGATACGGTCTGTCTATGTGGGCATGGCCTGGCCCACCTACAGTAGCATTACCTCTATGCTGGGTGACTACCACTTGCCTCAGGACAAGCTTCCAGCGGACATACGGCGCTATGTGGAATACCACCCCGACGATGCCAAGAAGCTTCTGACCGAGGCAGGCTACCCCGACGGCTTCGAGACCACAGTAATCTTTACGCCCCGCTATGGCTCCGTTCATCGAGGCATCTCCGAGGCAATGGTGGACTACCTGGGCAAGATAGGCATCAAGGCCAAGATCGAGGTCAGGGAATACGGACGCTACCTCGACAGCGTGCTGGCCGGTGGCAACTACGAGGGTATGTCCACCCTGTGGCCCAGCTCAGCGGGTGACCCTGACACTCCCCTGTGGGATACCCACCACAGCACCTCGACGGGCCGCAACCGTAGTCATGTCAACGACCCCAAGATGGACAAGCTACTGGAGGCGCAGCGCGCCGCGGTGGACGATGCCCAGCGCCGGGAGATCGTGTATGAGGCCCAGCGCTACTGGGCACAGCAGTTGTACTACATCTCGTTCCCCCAGGTGCCATATGCGGCCTTCTATCAGCCCTACGTGAAGGACGTCTATCACAAGGCCTACGACAACAAGGCCAAGGACGACTACATGGTCTTCATCTGGCTGGACAAGTAGTCCCTGCTGAGGGGGCCGGAGCCAGCGCATTGGTGAGTGTGCCGAAGCACAACGCTAGCGGCTGGATGGCTGCCATCGTGGAGTTGTCTGGAGTCACGTTTGGGTGGGGACGTGTGGGATGCCCAGCCCCGCGGCTTCCGTAGCGTTGGGGGGTGCTTCGGCCGGTGCAACCCGTCCGCAGGTTGCGCCGAGCGCCCCGCCGGAGGCCGAGTTGCGAGGCTGGCATCCAATGTGGCACACTAGATAATTGTGGACTTAATTGTCGCAGTAGTCCTGTGGTTTTCGTTCCTACCGCTGATGGCGTTTACCGATGGGCTGGCCCGCCTGGTGCTGGGCATAACCTTGCCCATGTTTGTTCCGGGCTATGTTTTCATTGCCGCGCTTTTCCCCAGGCGAGATAGCCTGGATGGACTGGAAAGGACTGCTCTTAGCTTCGGGCTGAGCCTGGCCCTGGTGCCATTGACTGCCCTGGCGCTCAATTTCACGCCGTGGGGCATCGGACCTGCCTCAGTGGCGGTGGGGCTTACGGTGTTGGTGTTGGTGGTGGCTGCCCTGGCCTATCAACGCCGGCGAGACCTTGCCCCGGGAGACCGACTGGCAGTCAACTTGTCAGCAGCACTGGCAGTACTTCGACCCAGACTCACCTGGGGGACGGTCCTGGGAGTGGCCCTGGTTCTCTCGGCTGCCGGGTCCGTGGCCACGGCCGGGTACGTGCTGTTGACTCCAAAGCCTCCAGTGACTTTCACCGAGTTCTATTTGAGGCAGGTACAGGGCGTCATCGAGACAAGGCCTATCAAGGTCGCCCCCGGGGAACAGGTGTCCCTAGTGTTGGGTATAGCCAACTATGAGGGAAGGGAAACATCCTACTGGGTAGACCTGGAGGCGCCGCAACAAGAAGCCAAGCGGTTTGCTGAAGCCAGCGTGGCGCCCGGACAGGCATGGGAAACCAAGACGAGCTTTGCCTTGGACTACCTAGGAGACGGCCAGAAAGTCCTGTTTAAGCTGTACAGACAAGGGGACACGCAGCCCTATCGTACGCTCTATCTCTGGGTGGATGTCAGAAGCCTGGCGTGAGGTATCCTGCTGCCTCTTGCTGATTGAATTGCATTGGGCGGCCCGGTATGATGGGCCACGGGTCGTCTGCATAGGTCCCGGACTGGGCTATTGCGTTTGCCCCATCGAGACTCTTCCACCAAAGGTGATGATTTGAGAAGCCGGCAAGACCCCTACATACGGACCGGCGCTGGCCTTCTGCTAGCCGGAGGCCTGCTGCTCCCTGTAGGCTACCTGGTGCTCCACTCTGCGCCCTACGGGGCCTTGGGGATGTCGCTGATAATACTCGGCGCCATTTGCCTGGCTTTGGCCCGGGCCAGGCCGCCCATTCCCCCGGAGTTCGGACGCATTCTGCTGGAGACGGGGCTGGAGAACACTGGGGCACTGGTGGAGGAGCTTGGACTGCGGTCGCGGGCGGTGTACCTGCCATCATCGCTGACTGCGGGACCGCCACAGGCACTCATTCCCTTGCACAGCAATGGCACGATGCCTAACATCGCCCACGCCCTTCCCAAGCGGCTGGTCGCCCGCTACGGACCGGGTGCGGAGGACCTGGGACTTCTGGTCACCACGCCCGGTTCTCGCGCTTTGGCGGCGCTGCCATACCCACCCGGTGCATCTCCCCAGGAAGCTGAAGCCGCCCTGTCCGCCATCCTGGTGGGCATGGCCGACCTGGCGACCGGCGTCCGGGTCTCGCAGTCCGGTCCCACGGTGAACGTCACCGTATTTGGGACGCACCTGAGCTATGCCCACGGGCATGCCTGGCTTCATCAGTGTTTGGGGAGCCCCATTGCCTCTATCGTAGCCACCGTGATGGCTGAGGCAATGGGCAGCCCTCTAGCCGTCGAGGCCGAGGAAGTGAAAGGCAGTCGGCACACCATCACCCTGGCGATGGTGAAATGACCATCCTGAACCGCTACATTCTATCTCTAGCTGTCGCCTCAACCCTGACCACGGTCGTCATGGCAGCTTTTGGGGAGAAGCGGCTGGACAGCTACTTCAGCCTGTTCGTTATCGAGTATCTGGTCATAACTCTGGTCTTTGCCTATCTCAGCCCGCCGGCGCGTCGGCTCTTGAGTTGGGTGGCTGTGGCGCTGTTCCTCGGCTTTGGCGCCCTTGTGGTCAGCAAGGCTGTGCAGATTCTCCAGAGGCCGCCATCATGAGGCTCCGGTTGGCACTGCTGGCGCTCTTCCTCCTGTTGGCCGTCTCTCCGTTTGCGGGGCCGATCAGGGCGGGACCTGCGCACCCGCCGCATGAAGACCCCAAGCTGGCCCTGTCACGACGGGATGCCTATCACTGGATAGCCTACTACGGTGAGGTCCTCGACCTGCTGCTGGCCCAAGACCCGGACGCTGCCCGTGCCCTCCTGGAGGAGCTAGGCCGCTCGAACTTACCCTTGGGACTCGAGGACAGATTGCGCCGCCTAGACAGCTCATTGCTCCTGGCAGTGGATGGCATCAAGGTAGTACAGGAGGCGGTTGAAGCCATACCAGGATTGCTGGAGTCCAACCGCGTGGCCGAGGCCACGCAGCGGTTCCAGAGTGCCCGAGTGACCTTGCTGGACCTGGAGTCCCAGATACCGAACCTGTCCGCCGCGGCAGCGGCGGTGGCCGAAGGCCTTGGCGCTACCAGGGCGCCGCCGGGGACACGACAGAGGGAGGCCTTCGAAGCGGTGGCGGACAGGACATCGCAACTGCTTACCCAGTATCAAGAGGGACTGCGTTACCTGGATGGTGTGAGGGATGCTGTCCAGGCACTCGAGGTCAGTCTGAGACCAGCTACCCTTGGCATGGTGGTAGACCGGGATTCGGCGCTTGTGGGGGAGGCTATTGAAGTTTCCGGCCAGCTCACTTCGCGGGACGAGCCGCTGCCGGGCCGGAGAGTGGTTGTAGCTTCCAGCCTCAACGTGTCTGTGCCCACGACGACGGCGGAGGACGGCTCTTTCCGGGTGGCGCTCTCGGTTCCGTACGCTTACGTAACCAGTTTCACTCTCTGGACGCTGTACGTACCCGAGGGGCAAGACGCCACCGAGTACCAGGGGGTTGCCAGTGCCAAGGTCCTCGTCAACCTGCGCTTCTTCCGCACCAGCCTGGAGGCATCTTGGCCACGGCAGGCCCATCCAGGCAAACCGATGCTGGTAGTGGGCAAGCTGGTGGGACAAGGCGAGGTGCAGTTGTCCTCGCGGCGCCTGCGGCTCCTGTTGGATGGGCGCCCATTCGCCGAAGGTACTGTGGACAGCGACTTCCAAGTCGAAGCGGTGCTGCCGGCGGATGCCCTTCCTGGCTCTCACCGCCTTAAGGTTGAGGTGGACCCAGACTTCGCCTCCAGCGGCGCCTCCGTGGAGAATGACCTCGACCTAGAGCTGCTGCCTACCGGCGTTCAGGTGGGGTGGCCGAGGGTTGTTCTGGCTCCGGGCAAGCTCCGAGTGAGTGGGGCCGTTTCCTCACCTGGTGGGGCGCTGGGCCCAGCCGATATTCGGGTATCGCTGGACAACCGCTCGGTAGACAGCCAGTCCGCTGCCGGGGGCAAGTTCGCTTCGGAGTTGCCCCTGCCTTGGTCCCTGGCCCTGTTTGGGCCGCATGTGGCGCGTGTGGTGGCTGACCCCAACGAGCCCTGGGCAGCGTCGGGTGCTGGTGAAGGCAGCTTGTTTGTAGTGAACCTGGCCGACGTGGGCCTTTTTCTAGTGGCGGCAGCGACGTTGGTGGGCCTGGCGATGCGGAAGCGTATGCGGGTAGCTGTGGCGCCGGCGAGCACTCCAGCCATGCCAGCGCCTGTCCGCGTTGAGCCACACACAGCCTCGGTGCCGCAGCGGCCGCTGGACTTCCGGTCCCGGGTGCTGGGGGCGTATGCCGAAGGTACAGAGGCGGCCCTACGGTACACAGGTCGGCAGATGGCCCCCAACGTGACACTACGAGGGTTCCTCCGTGAGGCCCGCCCCGCCTTGGGCGGCACGGGCAACGCGTATGCCGAGCTCACGCTCGCGGGGGAGGTGGCGCTGTACTCTCCCGCGGACCTGTCGGAGGAGCAAGCCATCAGGGCAGAGCATGTGGCGCACCAGGTTGTGGAGGCACTGACGGGTGGCCCTGCGTAACCTCCTGCTGGCTGTTGCTCTGGCCATGACAGCGCTGCTGGCGGTGGTCGTCTGGCGGTATCCGTCGCCGGGCGACTTCCTGAGCGATAACCCTTCCTGGAATGGCATGAGTGATTTCATCGAGGAGTTCCACGCTCGCCCTATCAAGTCCCTCAGAGACCTGCCGCCGGCGCCGGCGGACACCATGCTGATTGTGGTCCCGTACGAGCGTTTTGCGCAGGACGAGTTGGCGTCCTTGGACAGCTTCTTGAGGCGCGGGGGCACCCTTCTCCTCATGGATGACTATGGCTACGGCAATGAGGTGCTCTCGTACTTGGGGGCGCCCGTGCGGTTCTCCGGCCAGCCCCTGTTGGACCCCCTCTACACCTACCGGAACGAACAGTTTCCCAGGGTGCAGAACGTGGACGCGTCAGTCCAGGACCTTGCAGACCTGGCGTTGAACCACGCCACTGCTCTTGCAGATGTACCGGCTGAGGCCACGCTGGTCACGTCCTCGTCATTCAGCTTCCTTGACCTTGATGGCAACGGCAACTGGGACCCCGATGATAGCCGAGGACCTTTTCCCGTGGCCGCCCGCCAAAGAGTTGGTGATGGCTCTCTGGTAGTGGTGGCTGACCCCAGCATCGTGATCAACAGCATGAACGTGGGCGGGAACTACGCGTTCATCAAAGTCATGCAAGGGGAACGGCAGGTGTTGGTAGATGAGTCACATCTACCCCGTGATCAGTCTGTGGACCTTGGACATGCCATGTTGAAGGCGGTGCGGCGTGGCCTGGCCACCCCCATTGGGGGGGTGGGTCTGGTCTTCGCCGTGTTACTACCTGCACTTTGGCCCATACTGCGGTACCAAGGAGGCAAGCGTTGAACAAGGATGGTCTGCTCGGGATATCCCGCCGCATTTTGGACGAGGTATCGCGGGTGGTTGTTGGCAAGGAAGAGGTCAAGGAGCTGCTGTTGGTGGCCCTGCTGAGCCGGGGGCATGTGCTCATAGAGGGGTTGCCCGGCACTGCCAAGACCACGCTGGCGCGAACGTTCGCTCAGGCCATTGGTGGGGAGTTCAAGCGGATACAGTTCGTGCCGGACATGCTGCCCGCCGACGTTTGCGGGTTCTATTTGTACACTCCCGACGGCGGCTCCCGCTTTGTACCCGGCCCCGTATTCGCCAATGTAGTGCTGGCGGACGAGCTGAACCGGACCACCCCCCGCACCCAGGCCGCCCTGCTGGAGGCAATGCAGGAGGGCCAGGTGAGCATCGAGGGACACACATATCCCCTGGCCCAACCGTACATGGTGATCGCCAGCCAGACCCCGTTTGGCTCGGAAGGCACCTATCCCCTGAGCGATATTCAGGCAGACCGCTTCATGTTCCGAGCCTGGAGCGGCCATCCCACGTTGGAGGAGGAGCAGAGGGTTCTCGGCGCCATTGACTTCCTGGAGGAGCCCTCGGTCTCCGCCGTGGTCAGCCCCGAGGAAATCCTTCAGCTCCGTAAGGCGGTGCAGGCCGTGCATGTTTCGCCAAAGGTCGTGGACTATCTGCTGGGAGTGGTGGACCGGGTGCGCCACAACAGCGATGTGCTGGCTGCCCCGAGCACGAGGGCGAGCATTGCCCTGTACAAAGGGTGCCGCAGCCTGGCGCTGTTGGATGGCCGGGACTACGCCATCCCTGACGACGTCCAGCGGCTGCTTCTTCCCGCCCTTGTCCACCGCATACGCCTCAAGTCAGAGGCGGAGATGGAGCAGGTCACTGTGGAGGGCGTGGTTAGGGAGTGCCTGGAGAAGGTGGCCGTGCCCAAGGAGCTATAGCTTGCTCAAGGGGCACGCTTTGGCCCAGACGTATCTGGGCGCGCTCCTGGCGGTGGCAGCGCTGCTGATGCCGGTCCCCAACCTGCTATTGGCAGCAGTGCCGCTGGGTGGCCTGGGATACGATAGGTACAGGCCCTTGCCTTCAGGTGCCCGGCTAGTGTTGTGCCTGGTCGGCCTGCTGGCGGCGCCTCTGGCCATGGATGCCGTGGTGGGCTGGTGGTCTTTTCTCCTGGTTGTGCCTGCTCTGCCCTGGCTCCATCAGGAGCTCAGGCAACTGGCGAGGCACGCCCCTGGCTCGGCTGGTCCGGAGGGAGGGCCTGATGCGGCATGGCGAGGCAGGCGGCTCACGCGGGCTTCCTGGCGCATCACGCTAGCCCTGTTCCTGGTGGGGGTCGCATCAGCGCTGGTAGGGAGCTACGTGTTGCTGTTGTCCAGTCTGGTGCTGGAGGGCTATCTGGCTGGCATGGTCATGCTCGTCTGGCGGGTCGTTCCCAGGCAACCTGTGCAGGTCGCCGACCTGCGCTTACGGATAGTTGCCGGAGATGTCCGTGGGGCCACGTTGGTGCTGACCAAGCAAGGGCGCATGCCGCTACGTGTGGCGCTGACGAGCCCCTATCCGTGGGTGCGTCTGTCCAGGGAGGAAGTAGACCTGGACGGCAAGGCGGTCTCTGTGGACTTGACGGTGACCCCGCCCCTGTCGGGACCCGCCCGTCCGGTGCTGTGGCTGGAGTCCGTTGACCCGTGGGGGCTGGTGTCTTTCCGACAAAGCGTCCAGCCTCTGGAGCTTCATGTCATCCCGCGGGCGCGCTACGCTGCCTGGTTGGCCAAGAAGTACCTGGAGCAGGCCGGTGCCGCGGGGGTCACCGGGTATGCCAGCTCCACGAGGGCGAGCCAGCGCGGCCTGGAGTACCTGGGGAGCCGGCCCTACCAGCCGGGGGACCGGCTGCGGGACGTGGACTGGCGTCACACCTTCAAGCTGCACGAGCTGGTGACCAAGGAAAGGGCGGAAACACCAGGGCATTCAGTGGTACTGGTGGTCAACCTGGCGGTCTGCAACGCCGAGGAGGCCGACCGCCTGGGGCACGACCTCATCACCAGCGCTTTGACCCTGGCGCGCGACGCTGTGCCCACGGCCCTGGTGGCCTATGACCAGGAACGGGTGGTGGATGTGGTCACGCCGCCGGGAGACCCTTGGCGCATACTTGCCAGGGCTCTGCGGCTGTCGCAGGAGGTGGCGCTGGTGCCTGTTAGGCACAGATTCCTCGGACCCCCCGACGTCTCACGGCTGAAGCGTGTCCTGGGCCAGTTGGAGCGGTCTCCCACAGAGTCCGCGCAGCGACTGCGAGAGCTCCTCAACCTGGAGTACCTGGCCTGGAGGGACGCTGCCCGAGACCACCCCGCCACCCGCGCCCTACACTCGGTGGCCCGGGGAGGTATGTTGGGGGGAATGGTGGTAGTGGTATCCATGAGGAACCACGACACCGAGGCCCTGGATATGTCCCTGGACCAGTTGGCCCGGCAAGGGTACCAGGTGGTCAACCTGACACGGCCCCCCTCCGTGCGGCGCAACGGCGCCCACTCGGCGCGCTAGACTTCCGCGGCTACCAGATCTCGACGACCTGGGCGTTGGGGTGCTTGGAGCGCAGCTCCTGCGCGATGGCCACTCGGTCCGCTTGCGCGGTGATGGGCTCAATCTCGGAGATGAGGCGCACGTCCCGGGGGCGGATGTCCTTCTTCACCAGGTAGCCGGGCACCTGGACATACTCTGTGTTGGTGGTGCCGCAGCAGGAGGAGTCCACGCAGACGCGCCCCACGATGCACAACACCTGCCGCCCGTTGTAGGGCAGGAGGTGCTCTTCGATGGGCGTATAGTAGCCGGCGAGGGCCTCTACCTCTTGGCCCAACCGGGGATGGACGAACTCCTTGACCATACACGGCTCCTCGATTGCAATCACCCGCATTTTAGCACTACGCTTGTGGTCGCGTGGGGGGCGGATGACCTGCTTGGAGGCTGTAGTTCACTTGTCGTTGCGAGTCCTTCCGCAGAAGGCCGAAGTCCCGACCTGTCGGGATGTCTCAACGCATAACCAGGGGTACGGATTGCTTCGCTACGCTCGCAACTGTGCATGGCCGCTGGTCCGGCCACCACGCCGGATGAAAAACGGGGGCTTTTTCATAGGAACGACAGGGTGTCAGCCATCGAACACCTTGCCCGGGTTGAGGATGCCGTTGGGGTCGAAGGCGCGCTTGAGCCGGGCCATGAGGGCAATCTGCTCGGGGGGCATGGCCAGGCGCAGATAGCCGGCCTTCTCGAAACCCAGGCCGTGCTCGCCCGAGATGGTGCCGCCCAGAGCGATGCCCGCCCGGTACATCTCTTCCATCACCAGGGGCAGCTTGGCTTCCCACTCCTCCCTGGGTATGCCTAGACCCAGGGGGTGCAGGTGAACGTTGCCGTCTCCGGCGTGGCCATAGGCCACGATGGGCAGCACATAGCGCTGGGAGATGCTCTTGACCTCGCCCACGAACTCGGCGATCCGGCTGGGGGGCACCACTACGTCGGCAATCTCCATGGGGCCCGAGCGCTTGAGGGCATGGTACAGCTTCTCCCGCGCCTCCAGCAGGTCGCGTCGGGAATGCTCGCTGCCCGGCACGTAGATGTCGGTGGCGCCGTGGCGTGTGCACACCTCGGCCACGCGCAGGGCTCCCTGGTACACCTCGTCCTTGGAGTCGCCCTCCAGGATGACCAGCAGGAAGGCGGCGTGCTGGTGCAGCGGGACCTCGCGGCCCATGTAGCGCTCCACGAGGTCAATGGCGTCCCTCTCCAGGAACTCCAGTCCTGCCACGGGCGCGTGCTGCTTCAGGATATGGGGGACCGCCCCGATGGCCCGGTGCAGGTCGTCGAAGGGGACAAACAAGACCTCTCGGGCGGTCGGCGGCGTTATGAGACGAAGGGTAACCTGGGTCACGACGGCCAGGGTGCCCTCGGACCCGACGAGGAGCTGGGCCAGGCTGTAGCCTGTGGAGCACTTGACGAGCTTGCCACCTGTCCGGATAATCTCCCCGGTGGGCAGCACCGCCTCCAGCCCCAGCACGAAGTCCCTGGTCACGCCGTACTTGACCGCCCGCATGCCGCCGGCGTTGGTGGCCACCGTGCCCCCGATGTGGGCGCTCTTCTCGCCCGGGTACAGCGGGTAGTAGAGCCCTTTGCCCTCCACAGCCTCGTTCAAGGCGGCGAGCGTGACGCCCGGCTCCACCACGGCCACGAAGTTGTCTTCGTCTATCTCTACGATGCGGTCCATCCGCTCCAGTGAGAGCACGATCCCGCCGAAGATGGGGACGGCGCCGCCGCTCAGACCGGTGCCCCCGCCACGCGGCGTCACCGGCACGCGGGCCTCGTTGGCCAGGGCGAGCACCTGGGCCACCTGTGCCGTGGTCGCTGGTCTGACCACCACGTCCGGTAGATGGGGCTTGCGCACGGCCATCTCGTCGCAGGAGTAGGCCTCCCTCTCTTCGGGCGCGGTAAGGACGTTCTTCTCGCCAACGATGGCCCTTAGCTGGACAACGAGTTCACTGGTAAGCGGGTTGTATTTCATGGCCGTGCCCCTTTCTGCCGTCTAGCATATACTGTTTGCGGGAGGTATTAGCTATGGGGCGAGCCACGAACTTAGTGACAGTATCGGCTAGAGGCTCGGTCGTGATACCGAAAGATCTGAGGGAGCGTTATGGCCTGAAGAAGGGAGACAAGATACACTTCATTGACTATGGCGGCTCGATTGCCTTGGTGCCGGTGTCAAAGGACCCGATACACGAATCGTTTGGCATGCTGAAGGGCAAGACGTCCCTTACGGAAGCGTTGCTGAAGTCAAGGCGGGAAGACGCAGCGCGTGAAGAAAGAACCAGCGCCGGGTGAAGTCCTGTGACTATGCGGCCTCCACCGGCTCACGCCGGCGACCTTTGTTCAGGTCAATGCGAACGATGACCCCATAGTCCGTGGCTGCAGTCCCGACCTGTCGGGACTCACCTGCGAGGTGCTCCCCGGAAGGGAGGGGCCTTAACGTCATTGCGAGCGCAGCGAAGCAACCTTCTGACGATGACACCGTTTGCAGGTTGCTTCGTCGTCCTTCCCCCGAGAAGGACTCCTCGCAATGACGGGAAGGGGTTTCTCATCCACGGACTACGTTGACCGGCAGAGGGTGGCCCAGCTTGAGCCCTATAGCAGGATCCAGTCCTCTAGAGTGGAGCGCAACTCATCCTGGCACTGCCGCAGCGTTAAGCCAAATGCTATCACGCCCAGGCAGGGCGGGATGCGCCCCGCGAAGGTCCCATCTTCCAGCTTGTCATAAGTAGCCTGGGACAGAGCACGCTCCAGATACTCGCTAAGGACGAATCGCGCTTTCATGACAATAGCCCGCTGCTGAGGCAGATTATATTACAGGGTGGCAGGTGGGGCTTGGACTTTGCCCGCCCGCAGGATCTTGTTCGCTAGGGCCATCTCTGATTCAGGAAGAAACGGGTCTTTGGCGGGAACGACTGTGCAAAACCATCCAGTCCAGGGAAAAGGGTAATCCGGCTGATGTTCATTTGGTCCAGGCGCTCAAGCGCGCAGTTTCCCACTTCACCTTCATACCCTGCAGGGATGGTAAACTGGATTACCTTCTGATCGGGGCCTTTCTCGTCCATAAAATCGGACAAATTGTCCATGAACCCGACAGTGATATCACCTGGGCACAGGAACACTCCCCTCTGATAGGTGAGCCTATCATTAAGGCGAAATGGATTCACGCTTAGCACCAGCTTGCGGCGTGCGCACATGAAAACGGTGTTGAAGGCTTGTGCTTCGCGTCGAGCTTGATATGAGAGGTATGGTTCGTATAGATTGTCGAAACGACATTTCAGATGCCGCTCCAACCAGTCGGTGTTGACAGCCCAGATGGCGACAGCGCTCTTGCGTTCCGCCTTCTCGAACGCAAAGTAAGCCGCCACATAAGGTGAATACGTAAAATCAAGCAACCGGGTTGGTGCACCATGATGCTGCATTAGCGCCATCCATTCGTCCAGCGAGCGTTCATCGGGCACGTCAGACGTGTAATGGTGAAGACGCCGCTGGAACTCGCGAATCATCCTTCGTTCGACTGTAAGCCGGTCATTACCTTCCACCCCAAATCGTTCATACACCCGTTCAAGCGAGGTTCTTAAGTCCCACTGAGCCTCTTGCTGTCCCCTGAATATCCAATGGTCAGTCTTTGACTGAGGCTTATCGCCACGTCCTGGCTCGGGTTTCTGCGTGTGTTCCCCAACCTTCGCCACGAAGTCTTCGAAGTCGTTGCAGCGGATAGGATAGAATGAATGGCTCATTTAGCCAACTCGCACCACGTCGTCAGGTCTTTATGATCGCCAGTTGTTGCGGGAACGCCTCGGCCTACGCCGTACCCAGCAGCGGCCCTAGCGTGCCTACCACCTCGTTGGTGGTCTTGACCACCCACCAGGAGGGGTCGCGCAGGGAGGCCGCGTGCTCGGCGGGATGGTAGGCGGCGCAGGCGTCCTCCACAGCGATGGCGTTGTAGCCGCGGTCGCCCGCCTCGCGGGCGGTGGACTCGATGCCCGCGTTGGTCAGCAGCCCGGCAATGACCAGGTTCTCCACCTTCATGTTGTGCAGCAACTGGTCAATGCCCGTGGAGTTGAAGGGGCTGAGGGTGTTCTTGTCCAGGACGAGCTCGTTGGGCAGGGGTTCCACGCTGGACACCAGGTCGTACTCGGTGCTGCCATAGGGGTAGAGGTAGTCCGGGGAGTACCTGATCAGGGCGCGTCTCCAGCTCCAGGGGGGGAGGTCCTGTCCCCCCGGCAACAGGAGGCCCATGCGGGTGTAGATTACCTCCAGGTGGTGGGTGCGGAAGAAGTCCCGCAGGCGCAGGATGTTGGGGATGACCTGCTGAATGAGCCGACTGTAATAGTATCGGTGGATGGCTGGGTAGTTGCGCCGGAGCATGAGGCCCACGCCCAGTGAAGGCTCGGCGTAGGCCTTCTGCATGTCCAGGATGACCAGGGCGGAGCGTTGGGGGTCTATGTCCCATTCGGCAACTGAGTACCTGCCCGGCCTGGGCTGGTCCCAGGGTATCTTGGCTCGCATTGCTGGCTACTGGCCCTGGGACATGCTAAGAGCTAGCTCGGGAGAGAGGAGGCCGGACAGCTCGGCGAGAACCTGGTCCGTGGTTTTGACAGCACCGAAGGCCCGCTGAAACACGTGCATAGTGGTCTCATGATTCTCGGGGATGTGGTCGGCGCAGGCATCGGCCACTAGCATCACGTTGTATCCCCGGTCGGCGGCGCTGCGGGCGGTGTTGTCCACGCAGCGGGAGGTGGCCTCACCGCAGACCACCAGGCTGTGTACCTCCAGCGCGACCAGATAGTGCTCGATGGCGGTGGAGTTGAAGGCGCCGGAGGAGTTCTTGTCCACCACCAGCTCGCCCCGTTGGGGCGTCAGTCCAGCCACGATGTCGTAGTCGAAAGACCCCTTGGCGCAAGAGCGGGCTGCCTCCTCCTGGGAGCGGCGCAGCCAGTTTAACCGGCGCATAAGGTGTACATCGTGGGCATCTGGCAGCAGGGAGCCCACGCGCAGGTGCATAACGGGCAGGCTATTGGCGCGGAAGAAGTCTAGGAGGCGCTGGCATTGGGGCAGAACGGACTGGGCGATGTCCGAGTAGTTCTGCATGTCCACAATGAGGAGAGCGGTGTGCCGGGGGTCAATCTCAAGCTCAGGGAGGCGGTTAGGCGAGTCCTCCGCCGTTTGCCAGGTGATAGTGCCTCTCATGGGCCACCTCCGTCCCGACGCGGTCAAGTTAGCAGGATAATACACCCCCTGTGGGCTAAGGGCAAGGGGTCTAGCTCTACTCAGTCTGGAAAGCGCGGGGAGATGGGATGGCCTGCCCATGTGGGACCGTCCAAGCTGTCGTTGCGAGGAGCGCAGCGACGGAGCAATCCGTCTCTCCACGCATAACCAGGGTGCGGATTGCTTCGCTGCGGCTCGCAACTGTGCATGGCCGCTGGTCCGGCCACCACGCCGGATGAAAAACGGGGGCTTTTTCATAGGAACGACAGGGGGGTAGTCTCGGCGCATGACCAGGGTCACGGATTGCTTCGCTGCGCTCGCAACTGTGCATGGCCGCTGGTCCGGCCACCACGCCGGATGAAAAACGGGGGCTTTTTCATAGGAACGACAGGGGGGTAGTCTCGGCGGATGACCAGGGTGCGGATTGCTTCGCTTCGGCTCGCAACGACAATAGGCGGGGTGCTATGCTCAGAGGGCTATGTGGAGGCGCTATCTTGTCAGGGCAGTGCTGGCGCTGCTGGTGCTGTTCATCCTGGGCTTTAGCTCCAGCACGCCCGTGCGCCCCGGCACTGTTGCCGGTGTGGCTATACCCCACCTGTACAGCCTCCCGGGGTGGGAGCTACGCAACTTCTGGGGTAAGTGGCTCTTCGGTCTGGAGCTAAGGTTCCGGGGTGGAACGCCGCCTCGCCAGGAGGCCAAGGCCAAGGTCCAGGAGTTCTTCCGCTTGGGCGATGAGTTGGGCGCCGCCCAAGCCGACCTTGACAGGGCGACTGCTACCAGCGACCAGGCTGCCCGTAAGCGTGCCCAGGTCAGGGCGAGCGCCCTTCAGTCGCAGCGAGACGTCCTCCAGCCGTACGTGGAGGCGACCCTCGAGGGCGAGATCAAGCGTGTGCTGGCCGAAGAGGGCATCGTTTCCAGGGTTGGCCCCTGGCGGACCGTATGGCCGCCCGTGGACTTCACGTTCACTGTACCGCCGTTCATCTTGGCTGTGTCGCCCCGGGAGCGGATCGAGTTGCAGGACACGCTCCTGCTCTCCTCAGACTTGTCTCTAGAGCGACAGGAGTCCGTTGAGGCCGGTGTGGAGAAGCTAGGGCTTTCGGCGGTAACGGAGCAGGTAGGCGGGGTCGCCACCTATCCCAGTATCATCCCGCGAGTGGTGTCGCTCCAAGATGCCCTGAACATCGCGGCCCACGAGTGGGTGCACCAGTACCTGTTCTTCCATCCCCTGGGGCGTGCCTATGGCGCTAGTCCAGAGATGACCACCGTCAACGAGACTCTGGCCGACCTGGCGGGACGGGAGATTGGCCGCCTGGCCCTGCGGGGCCTGTTCCCCGAGACGGCTCCGCCTGGTCCGCCGCCTGCCCCGGCACAGGAACAGGCGGCGGCGCCCCCCTCGCCCGAGACCTTCGATTTCAGCCGCGAGATGCGGGTCACCCGGCTTGCCGCTGAGGAAATGCTGAGCAACGGCCAGGTAGAAGCTGCCGAGGCATACATGCGCCAGCGCCAGCAGTTCCTGGCCGAGCACGGGTACTACATCCGCAAGCTCAACCAGGCCTACTTTGCCTGGCACGGCACCTATGCGGACACTCCAGGTTCGGTAAGCCCGGTGGGTGGCCTGCTGGAGCGGTTCAGGCAGCGCAGCCCCTCTCTGGGAGCCTTTGTGCGGGAGGCGGCTGCCGTGGGCAGCTACGAGGCGTTCCTGGAGATGGTAGGGCAGCAATAAAGGCCCCGTCAGCACAACTGATACCGTAGCGGCAATTCATGAATTGCCGCTATGAGAACTTGGCCGCGCTGCCGGGGCGGTCTGCCGGTCGGCCCCTACTCGACTTTGATCTTCTCCGGTGGGGTGTGTGGCTCAGGCTCCACCGCCTTGATGGCGGCATCCAGGCACTCCCGCACCGCCAGCAGGGCCTCCCGGACCGAGGCCCTGGCATGGACCGCGGACTCGGATGGCATCTGGCCCAGCAGCGACGAGGGCCGGAACTGGAGCGTGACCCCTTCCCCTGGACTGTACCGTATTTGAATCACGTGCCCCTCCTCCGGCCAGCTACCTTTGGCCGGTCTGCGGCGAACTTGACCCTAAGCTTGTCCCCTACGAACTTGGCCTCCACTACAGGCTGTGTGGCCAAGGTACGCGGCAGAAAGAGGTTTCTCTTGTGGCGTCCTGCCTTTACCACCAGCTCGCTGCCGTTGCGAGTGATGTCTATCTCTTCTTTCTGGGTGAAGGGCAATGGAAGCTCGAGAATGAAGAAATCACCTTCTCGATGGACTTCCTGGGGGCGTCCAAGGTAGAACACAGCCGCCGGATCATCCTTGGCGAACAGGTGGTCGGCCACTTGCCGCAGGGCGTCCATCCCCACCACCTCCTGGGCAAGCAGGGGTACAGGCCGGATGGGCAATGGGGCAAAGGACTCCTGGATCAGCTCATAGTAGCGCGCCTGGCTTTCCTTCCAACTGTCAAAGAAGCCATGGTCCAGGTCCTGGGGGAGAACGCGGTTGCACACGACCAGGTCGCTGGAGTACCCATGCAGGCTGAGATAGGTGTAGGTGCGCTGGGTCTCCTTGATGACCATCTTCTCCGCGTTCACCACCAGCCTTACCGATGCGATTGCCGGATCCTTGAGAATGGTGTTCATCCGGTCAAGCTGCTGGAAAAGGAACTCAATGGAGTCGAACACCTCGGCGCCAGGCACGGGCACCCCCAGCACCTTCTTCCCCAGAGGGCGTAGCGCAGTGGCCAGGCGCTTCTCCATGGGGAAGACCTTCTCCATATACCAGCGGGCCATCTCGGGGAAAGAGAGCAGGCGCAGGGTCTCTCCGGTGGGGGCGCAGTCCACCACCACCAGATCGTAGTCGCTGCTATCGTGGTAGCGGGTGATGTACAGGAGGCCCGCCATCTCGTCGGCGCCGGGAGGGATGGCGATCTCTTCGGCCAACAGCTCGTCCAGACCGCGCCACTGGAGAAAGGTAGCCAGCCAGTCCTGCACCGTCTTCCAGTGGCGCCCCATCTCCAAGAGGACGTCTATCTCCTGTGCCCACAGGTTCGGGGCCACCTGCCGCGGGTCACCGTTCAGGGCGGTATCCAGGGAGTCGGCCAGGCTGTGCGCGGCGTCCGTGCTGAAGATGATGGTGCGGTGGCCCATCTCGGCGGCGCGCAGGGCCGTGGCCGCGGCAATGCTGGTCTTGCCCACGCCCCCCTTTCCCGTGTACAGGATGACCCTCATGGCAACCCAATTATACCGCCAAGCGTTCACCAAAGGCGAATGTAGGGGCGAAGCAATCCGTCTTTGCACTGTACGCTGTGGGTACAAATTGCTTCGCCCCTACGGTGGGCATCACCCGAAGGGGTGATGGCCGTATTCACTCTTTCGGGCGATTGTTACCCCCCGATGCAGGCCGCACAATCAGAGGTGTCACCCACGGACTGTTTGGCCGATTAGTTCATCGTTTGTGCTGTAGCTACTGAACGCCGATATGCTGGAGATGGAATGTGCAAGCTGGTGACATGACCTACCATGCCCCCGCGGCAGACCGCCGCAGCATCTTGTTGGGTGGGCGTACCCAGGGCAATGGTGCGCCATACCTCCAAGCTCCGTTGGCCGGGGTCCCGGCGTCTGCGCCATGGTGTGAGAATAGTTGCCAAGCACGGCTAGGCTTGGCTGTCCGCAAGCAACCAATGACTCCACCTCTGGAGAGGCCAGGAGTCAGAGTGGGACGGGTGAGCCGGTGGCATTGTTGCCCAATGTGTTTGTGCCAGCAGACACGTGATTGGGAGAGGACCATCACAGTTCTGCAATGGTCCTTTAACCTTTCTCTTACTTGCGAGCCTAGACTGGTCGTGAAAGATTCACTAGATTGGTGACAGTGGGTGCAACGCCTCTTTGCCGGACACACCACGAACAAGACCACATTGTTTAGGGGGAAAGACATGCACAGGTTGTTTACATTGCTAGCTGCATTGGCTATTGTACTGCTTCTGGTTGAGGCCAGCGTGCTGCCGCCCACGGAAGGCGCCGCTGCGCCGGCCGCCCGGGTGGCCCCACTGTCCGTGGCGCCCCAGGCGGCGCCGCCGTGTCCCCCTCGCAACCCGGCGCTGCTGTTCCCCCCTCACATCATGAGCATTCCTGCCTTCGTTCCCTGGGGGTTCCCGGCCTACGTAGGCGATGCCGACCTGGAGCCGCTGCCCGATAGCTTCAACATTGTGGAGCGTCCCGCCTGGTTTAACGGTATCCCCGCTACCATACGCCCTTGGCCGAGGCCCGGCGTGGGCTTCGGCGGCCCCGACGACAACCACGCTGATATGTACGTCTTCTTCTACGCGGACGGCCGCCCCGTGGCCCAGCCACCCATGCTGGAGGTGGCGCCTCTGAACGCCATGCCTCCTGATCCCAACATGACCAACGCCGAGCGCACCCTTCGGGAGCTAGAGGCCCGGCTGTTCTCCGTTAACTGGGAGGTCCATGTGGTGCGGGTGCCCCAGGACTACATCCCGGGGACTATCAAGACGCTGCTGGACCTGGAGAATCCCCAGTGGGTCCTGGAGGACATTCAGACCAGTATCTTCGTCACCTTCGCCATCAATCCTCGCCAGTCCACCCTTCCTGGCCTCGAGCTGAATGGGCTATCGGTGGACATGGGCACCATCAGGGGAAAAGTCGTCCAGTTCGTGGAGTACGACGTTTGGGACCACGAGTACACCCAGAAGCCGATGTACGTGACCCGCAAGCCCTCAGGGGAGTTTGTGGGGAACACCGTTCTCTCCGGCATCCCGGGCATGCCTAACTACAGCGCGCTATGGGACGTGTTCATCGTCGAGGTCCCCGCCAACTACGTGGCCGACACCTTGAAGTCCGAGGACGCGGTGCTGGCCAGCGGGTATCCCATCCGAGAGCTGATGGACGTGTTCGCCCCGGTGGAGTCGGTGGGCGGCATGCGCACTGTACTTCTGACCAAGGAGGACATCCTGCTCAGCCCTGATGGCAGGTTCCACAAGATGGGCTTTCCCAAGAAGATAAGCTTCCCCGAGCAGCCGTGGTCCAAGGACGCCCGGTTCAACTCAGCAACCTTGGGATTCACCATGCAGTTCGGTCTCAATGAAGTTGAGGCCCCCCGGCTGCACCCCAGGCCCGCGGCTGCCGGCGCGGTGGAGGATGCCTTGCTGGCGGAGCTGGGGGGAGGGGTGGTCAACCCGTGCGCTCCCATCATCCTGCCTCCCCACATCGCCCGCACCCGGCTCATTGAAGACGCCAACGGCAACCTGACCCATCTTAGCCAGGCGGCGGTGGACAACATGCCCTTGGCCGACATCATCTCCCGGGGGCAGGCCCTGTTCGAGCGGGAGGTCTTCGAGCACGAAGGGGCGGGGCCAGCCCTCAACACCTACTCCTGCGCCACCTGTCATGGCTTGCCCTTCAACATAGCGGCGGAGCCCGCGGCAGGCGGCGCCGGCGTGCGCTTCCGCAACGCCCTCCAGCCCACGGACACCCCTGGTGTCAAGCGCAGCCGCAACACGCCCCACGTCTTCGGCTCGGGTATCCTGACTCAGTTGGGAATAGAGCGGGGCGCGGATGGGAGCAATGACAAGCCCTTTCCGCATGGCTGGAAAGGCACTGTGCCCCACATCAGGGACTTCTCGGCGGGGCCTTTCAAGGGCGAGCTCGGTCTGGAGCCTGTGGAGATGGTAGCCACGCAGGCCGGGGTGTCCCTGGCCCAAGCCGCCACCCTGGACCCGGACCGGGACGGTTTCACCAATGAGGTGACAGTGGGGGACGTGACCGCCGTCGAGGTATTCATGACCAGCCTTCCCCGCCCTTACCAGATCAACCAGTCGGACTCGCACGTGATCAAAGGGCGGAGGGTATTCGAGACTGTGGGCTGCACTGCGTGCCACACCCCAGTGCAGACCCTCCAGTCCACTATTCTGGCAGTCACCAATCCTGAGACCAACGGAGTGGTCCGCGTGCCTCTGGGCTCGCCTACCGTGGAGCTGTTCTCCGACCTGAAGCGCCACAAGATGGGCGCGCTCCTGGCCGAGCCTGGCGCCCAGGACGGCATACCCGCCGACGTGTTCCGCACGCAGCCGCTGTGGGGGATCGCCGACTCGGCGCCCTACCTGCATGATGGCTCGGCGGACACCCTGGAGGAGGCCGTTGTTAAGCATGGCGGCCAGGGCTCTGAGGCCCTCTCCGCTGTGGCGACGTTCAACGCGCTCTCCGCCGCCGACAGGGGCGACCTGATACGTTTCTTGAAGTCCCTGGTGTTGCCCAGACTGCGGGACCTGGAGATAGCCGCGTTCAACAGGCTAACCCAGAACGACAGGGCCATCTTGGGGCCGTTCTTGCCCTCCCTGTTGCAGGGCCTGGGCCAGGGGCCGCTGCTCATGGCCTGGATAGTGAACCCGCCGCCGGAAGGGGCCGGCAAGGTCAAAGGGCAGACCACCGTCCAGGTGTCCATCACTGCAGAGGCCGGTTTCGATCAGGCCTTCCTGGTGGTGGATGGAAATACGGTGCTGCCCCTAGGCTACAACTTAGCCACGGGTTTCCACGAGGCTAGCCTAAACACCACGGTCTTGAACGAAGGAGACCACACGCTGTCCCTGGACATTAGGGCCAGCGGCAGTACAGATGATCGCCAGGGGGGGGCGAATACCGCCATCATCACTGTGGACAATGTGGCGGATACCTCGCCCAGCAACTTCCCCAGCGGCTTTGTGGGACCACAATGCGTACGGTAGGTACGGCTGGCCCGACAAAGACTAAGGGAATGAGGGTGGGAATCATGTTCAAGTCAAAGAGTAGGTCCCTATTCACGGCCTTCATGCTGGTGGTCATGCTGGCCCCTGGATTTGGGGCAAGCGCGGTCGCTGCCCCCGTAGGGGCGCCCCGATACATCGGGGCGCCCCTACAAGGCGTGGGCCCGATGGCCCAAAGCGTGGACTCTATGGCCCAGAGTGCCCAGAGTTGGGCGGAGTTCCTGAAGCAGAACAACATTGACGAGGCTACGTACGGGAGCAATCCTCACAACCCTTCACCCAAGGGGGTTATGCCCTACGACGGCGGCCCGGTCCTCGGGCCAATGCCCGCATACCAGGGCGCGGTAGTGGTCCCGCCGTGCGACACGCCAGGCGCCATCGTCAAGACCTTCAACATCTCGGCCATTGATGTGGTCATCATGATCAACCGCTTCGGGGACAACAACCCCCAGGGCAAGATGTACGTCATGGACGAGAACATCCCCGCAGTGCGGGCTAGGGAGGCCCTGCCCCTGACCAACCCTGATAGGGTGGACATTGGGCTGCGGGACGACCCCATCCAGCCCCTGGTCATTCGGGCCAACGTGGGCGAGTGCGTGGTAGTCAGCTTCACCAACCGGCTGGCCCTGGGCATGGCCAGCATGAACGTGCGCGGCCTGGGTGTGGCCGTGTCCAGCCAGGGCGCCAACGTGGGCCTGAACCCGGATACGCTGGTGGCCCCAGGACAGTCCATTACCTACAAGTGGAACATCCCCGACGGGGGCCAGCCCGGTCCTGACCCGCTGAAGATGGAAGGGTCTTATGTCTTCAGCAGCCTGGGCAATCCCCGCCAGCAGCAGGCACACGGCCTGTTTGGCGTGATCAACGTGGAGCGCAGGGGCTCCTTCTACATCAACCCCAACACCGGTCTGCCCCAGAAGAGCGGCTGGGAGGCCATCATCGTTGACCCCAGCGGCAAGGACTTTCGGGAAGACACCATCATGTACCACGAGTTCGGGGACGAGACCTTCGACCTGAGCCAGGCCGGCGGGTCCAAAATGCCGACCAACGACGCGCTGGGCTCCTATCGCCCGGGCTCCCGACTGCTCAACTATCGCTCCGAGCCCTTCTTCCGCCGCATGGAGCTGGCCGAGACCTCGCCCAGGCTGGGGCAGGCTGATGAATCCCAGAGCTACGGCTCCTACATGTTCGGCGACCCGGCCACCCCGTTCCCCCGCGGCTACGTGGGCGATCCCACCAAGCGTCGCATCGTACATCCCGGCTCTGAGCGCTTCCACTCCGAGCACCTGCACGGCGGCTCCATCCGCTGGCCCCTTGACCCCTTTGCGGAGGCTGACAAGTGGGGGGCCGGTCTGGACAAACGACCCCAGGGCCAGTTCCTCTCCCAGAGGTTGGACGTACAGGCCGTTGGCCCGGGTGAGACCTACACTGAGCAGATGGAATCGGCGGCCGGCGGGCTCCAGGCCGGGCCTGGCGAGTATCTGTTCCACTGCCATTTCCCGCAGCACTACATCGGTGGGATGTGGGCCTTCTGGCGGGTGTTCGATACCCTCCAGACGACGGCCACCACGCAGCCTGGTCAGCCGCCGCTGGTTGAGCTTCTGGACCGGGCGGGTCTGACTCCCCAGGCAGTCAACTCCGTGGCCCTATTGGGCACAGCGCTGCCCTCGGGCAAGATACTGGCCATTGGCGCCACCACCGCCACCACCAAGAACATTGACGAGTGGATGCGCGGTGTGTTGCCACCCCAGGGCACACGCACCGTGTCCCCCACCGGCAAGTTGGACTACGACGCCTCCGTTTGGGACTGGACGGTCCAGAACGACGCCCAGGGGCGCCCCAGCTATCTCTCTGAGCCTGACGACACCACCACTTGGGTCAACTGGAAGGGCGCTTGGGCCTCGAGCTTCACCGCGGACCACCGCCGGGCCATCCTGTTCAACCCCAGGAATGGGAGGCCTGCCTTCCCTCTGCTGCGGCCCCATCTGGCCACGCGGCCACCGTTCGCCCCCGGGCGCAGCGGCTCCCCCTACCTGGGCGAGCCGGACGCCGACCACCCCGACTCCCTGATACCATCGGATGCCCGGCGCCTCCAGTACACGGTGGTGGCCAAGCCCATGCCCATTATCTTCAACAATGGCCCCGATGGCATCGCCGGCACGGGCGATGACCTGGCTGACCCCGCCGGACTACTCCTGGTCCTGGACGAGGACAAGGACGCGATTCTGGCCGGCCAGAAGCCCAAGGAGCAACTCACCATCCGGGCCAACGTGGGCGATGGAGTGGATGTCACCTACTACAGCGAAGAGCCCTCGGAGTTGCAGTTGCCCGAGGGTCCGGCCATGGCCAAGACCAATATCCACATCCACTTCGTGCAATTCGACACCCAAGCGTCGGACGGAGTGGTCAGCGGCCTGTCCTATGAGCAGACCGTCCGGCCCTACGCCACCGAGGGTGGCGCAACGGGGGATGTCGCCGGCCCGGGCATCCGCCTGGCCCAGACGGCCAACGTGGGGTCGAACACCATCACGGTGGACAATGCTGCAACCTTGAAGGTCAACGCCTTCGTAGGCATCGGCTTTGGGGTAGCTGCCAACCAGCCCAATGGGTTTGAGTTCGCCCAGATAAGGGCCAAGAACGGCAACACCCTGACCCTGGACCGGCAGTTGCAGAAGAGTCACCCCGCCGGGCAGTTCGCAGGGACGGAGTTTGTGCGCTACCAGTGGTACGCCGACATCGAGGACGGCACCACTTTCTTCCATGACCACGTCTTCGGCATCCCAGGCTTCGGCAAGGCGCTCACCGGCGTCCTGGTCCAAGAGCCCAGGGACTCCCTGTGGCTGGACCCCACGACGGGGGACCCCATACGCTCGGGCACCAAGGCCGTTATCCAGACCAACCGACAGGTGTCGCCGGGCGTGCCCATCCAGAGCTTCCGAGAGTTTGTGCTCCACAACATGGGCGCCATCACTGCCCTGGCCGAAAACAATGCTTCTGTTTCCGCGGACCAGCCGGGCGGTTTCAACATGAGGACGGAGCCGCTGCCGTTCAGGCTGGCCAACAACCCGGACCCGTCTCTGGTGTTCTCCTCGGCCGTCCACGGCGACCCGGCCACTCCGGTGCTCCGCGCCTACGTGGGCGACCTGGTGGCCCTGCGGATGATCCAGACGTCCGGCCACGACGCGGTGGGCTTTCACCTCGCCGGCCACCGCTTCCGCATGGAGCGCTTTGACCCACGGGAGGAGCCCAAGGACGGCCTGACCATGGTCATAGCCGAGCGCTTCGACCTTTTCTTCACCGCTGGCTCGGTAGGGCTCCAACCCGGCGACTATGTGTACATGAACCCCATGAATGAGAAGATGCAGGATGGCGCCTGGGGCATCCTGCGCGTGCATGACAAGCTCCAGAACGACCTGTTACCCATCCGGGCGCCCGGCCCTCCTGTGGGCGCTGGGTTCCCGCAGCTTACCCCGTGCACCAATCCCAACAAGGCGTTGTGTGCCCGGCCACCGGCGGCCTCTGAGCCCCAGACACTGGCGGAGCTCGCCACGAAGCTGGGCTCCCCACTAGTGGCGACCATGCCGGTCCGCACCTTCAACGTGAACGCCATTGAACTGCCCATTACCTTCGACGGTGGCGGGGACAGTGAACTGAGGGTTGCCGATGGCCGCGCCTACGTGCTGGCCGAGGATGAGGCCGCAGTAAGGGCCGGGACCAAAACGCTGGAGCCTCTGGTGCTGCGGGCCAACGTGGGAGAGGCCGTGAAGGTCGTCTTCACCAACAAGCTGCCCAACGCCAGGGCATCCTTCCACATTGCCCAGACCATGCAGACGACCGACTCCCTGGGCTCTGCCTTTGGCTTCAACAATGACTCAACGGTGGCCCCAGGCCAGAGCAAGACCCAATGGTACGTCATAGACTCGCGGTTCGAGGTGCCCCGCTCGTTTAACATCACGGACTATGGTGAGCCCATTAGTGGTCCCGTCAACGGTCACTACACCAGCGGCGCCGCCAAGGGCCTGTACGGGGCGTTCGTCATCGAGCCAACGGGCTCCACCTTCCACGACCCCAAGACCGGCGCCGTTGTGAGCTCCGGAGTGACCGTGGATGTGCGGAACCCCAGCCTGCCCGGCGGCGGCTTCCGGGACGTGGTCTTGATATTCCAGGACAATGACCAGATCATGAACCGGGATGTGATGCCCTACCGGGCTGAGGTCAGAGGCTTGCGGGGCATAAACTACAAGGCGCTTCCCGTCGCGGAGCGTAAGGCCGTTGGAGTGGCCGACGACGATGTGTTCAAGAACAGGACGCAGACCGATGATCCCCGCACCACGCTCATCCAGACCACCTCCGGGGACCCGGTGCGGCTACACGTAATAGGCGGCCCGGGTCACCAGCCCCACGTGTTCTCCTTGGATGGACACCGCTTCCCCTTCGACCCAGGGCGCTCCGACCTGATGAAGCTCGCCTCCCGCCTCTTCGGCCCCATGACTACCATTGATGCCGCGCTCGAAGGCGGTGCCGGAGGTGGCATGTGCACCCCCGGCGGCGACTTCATGTACAACGACCGCCGTGGTCCCTTCCTGGAGTCAGGGTTGTGGGGGATCATGAGGGTGGCGCCTCCCTCCCAGGCCACGGTGCTGCCTTTGATGGATCTGGCAGTGGGGTGGAACCTGGTCTCGCGCAATGTGCTTCCCGCCAACACCTCGACTCCCCAGTTCTTGGCTAGCATAGCCGGCAAGTTCGACATGGTGGCGGCCCTGGACCCGAACGACCCCGGCAAATGGCAGACCTACAGCCCGCTGGCGGCCCAGAATACCCTTACCGGTCTCGATCAGACCAAGGGCTTCTGGATACACATGACGCAGCCTGCATTCCTGTCTCCGGCTGGCATTCTGCCGGCGAGGACGGACATACCCCTTAAGGCGGGCTGGAATCTTGTGGGCTGGCCCAGCAACAAGACCGTGCCGGTAGCCCAGGCCCTGGCCCCGATAGCCGGCAAGTTCGACCTGGTGTTCGCCTACGATGCCAACGACACGGCCGACCACTGGAAGCGATACGATCCGACGGCGCCGGCCTTCGCCAACGACCTCATCAACGTGAGACCCCTGCTTGGCTACTGGATACACATGGCGCAGGCAGGGACACTCAGCGTGGTGAACCCCTAGTGTTGGAGCGGAAGAAGGAAAGGCGGTGGGCGAAATGACCGAGAGACATTCACGGTTGCTAGCTGGTTTGGCAGTGGTGCTGCTATTGCTGGGGGTGTGGGCAACTCCCGCCCTGGCAGTTCTACCGCTGCCGTCCGGCTTCTACGGGGCGGTATTGGACCTCAGCACAGGTGGCCCAGTACCTAACGGCACGGCCATAGTGGCCAAGGTGGGAAACCTCGTAGTGGGACAGACCTCCACCTTCGCCTTCGACGGCTCACAGGTGTACACGCTGGACGTTCAGGGCGATGACCCGGATACTCCCCTGAAGGACGGCGCATCCGCGGGCGACGAGATCACGTTCGCCATATTCGGCGTGGCGGTGCCCCAGACAGGCATCTGGGTTGGTGGGACAAGTGTCCGGCTGGACCTGGTGCGCCCGCCGGTGGCGCTACCACCACCGCCCGCAGGCCAGGCGCCAGCACCAGGGCCTACGCCCGTGCCCCGCCCTACGGCCACACCTATCCCATTGCCCACCGTCATCTCGGAGGCGCAGATCACCCCCGTGCCCAAGAAAGAGGGAGAGACCTCAACCATCGTCCAGCCCATTCAGCAGTTGCGGGTGCAGCTCGAGGACAAGACGCTGATTACCGTGCCACCTTTGGCAATGCCTATCACCACTCAGATAAAGGCCCGCAGTGTTCCCCCCAAGGACCTGCCGAAGCCTCCCAAGGGTAGGGTAAGGAAGGCCGTGGAGATCGAGCTCTTCGATGACAAGGGAGGCAAGATCGAGTCCATCGAGATCCGGCGGCCAATCATCATTGAGGTCCCCCTCACCAAAGAGGACCTGGCCGACATGGGCGATGACCCCAACAACATCGAGCTGCGCCGCTTCGATGAGGGCAGCCAGACCTGGGTGAAGCTTAACGCCGAGGTAGACCTGGTCAACAGCGTCATTCGGGGGCGGCTCACCCACCTGTCTCTGTTTGCAGTGGTGGTGCCTGTTCCGGTGGGACAGGCGGCGCCCACACCCGTGCCGACACCTATGCCGACACAGATGCCTACACCCAACCCCACACCCACAGCGGCCCTGCCTACGGGCGGCGAGTTACCGGGAAGCCAGGTCTGGTTGCTGGCGCTAGGCAGTGGGCTGCTGGCGTTGGCCGTCGGCTTCCGATTGCTGAAGAGGGCGATAGATACCGTTACTATAGAGTAGCCCCATCGGGCGCTACAGCCCCCTGCCTCGGCATTCGCTCTGCTGAGGCAGGGGGCTTCGCTTTGCCCACGATGCCCTGCCCCGTTGAAGGTTGGTTGCCCTGCGCTGGAAGGGAAGGGCGGACCCGCCGGGGCTCCCCACGTTTGCTGTGCCTGCCGGACCATGCTCCGAGGGACTGTTCCACGGACCGCTCCTACGGGCCCGGCGGTGTGGGTTGGGGTGTGAGGCGGTGGCAGGCCAGGCAGATGTCGTTGGTGCGGCCGGCATGGTCGGCGGGCACCTTGGGGGCGCCCACCTTGCCCTCGGCATGGCACACCAGACAGCGTTCTCCTTCCAGGGCCGGGTGGGGAACGCTGGGTGGCTGCTGGCTGGCCGGTACCGGCGCCACCGTAGGTAGGTGACAGCCGGTGCACAGGTCCTCGGGACGGCCGGCGTGGTCGGCGGGCATCTTGGATGCGCCCACCCTGCCCTCGGCGTGGCACAGAAGGCAAGGTTCCCCGCTGTATGTGGGATGGGGGATACGAGGCGGCTGGACACCGGCTGGCATGGGGACCAAAGTCAGACCATGGCAAATGGTGCACGTCTCGTTGGTGCGGCCGGCATGGTCAACGGGCACCACGGGGGCGCCAGCCCTGCCCTCGGCATGGCACAGGAAGCACGGTTCGCCGGCGAAGATGGGGTGGAGCACCCGCGGTGGTCGGGCGGAGGGCGTTAGCACCAGGCCGTGGCACGCTAGGCAGATCTCGTTGGTGCGTCCACCGTGGTCTGCGGGGACCCTGGGTGCGCCTGCCAGGCCTTCGGCGTGACAGGCAAGGCAGGGCTCTCCGGCGTATATCTGGTGGGGCACGGGTCTGGGTCCCCCAGCCACGTAGGGCTGAGGTGTGGGGGTGGTCTGGTGACACTCCAGGCACGTGTCCTTGGTTTCGCCCGCGTGGTCAGCGGGCATTTTGGGTGTGCCGCCGACTCCCGTGGCGTGGCAGGCGACACAGTCGGGGAAGTCCTGCACGCTGTGGGGCACTGGTGGGAGGGCGGCGCTGGTGGGCACCGCGCCGACAATCGCCTGGGCAGCAACAGCGGGCAGGTCGTAGTGGCAAAGGATGCAGTTGCGGCGCACCTGTTTTGCCTCTCCTGGGCCGGTGGAGACCAGCTTGCCATGGCAGCGGAAACACCCGCTGTGGGAGAGGTCCTGAGCGTGCGTCTCCGAAGTCACGCGCATGTAAGGGAAAACAGCTAGGCGCGCCAGATCCTTCATGGTTTCAACCGCCTGAGCGACCTCTCTCGACTTCTGCTGGTAGACCTCTGGATAGGAGGTACGGTAGAAGTCGGCGAGGGCATCGGCCTCGCGGAACGCCTCATCCAGGCTGGCCCGGGAGGGGTCCAGGATGGTAAGCCCAATCTGTTTGATATAGGGCAGACTGGGGTCAAGGTCACCTCGGCTCAATGCATCGTCCAACAGGGCATCCGGCGAGCGGAAGACGTGGGTTGCCCGGTTGTGGCAGTCCATGCAGTCGAAGGTACGGCTTTCACGCTCAATCCGCTCCGGCGTCACCTCCGCCCGGCGTTTGGGATCAATGTACTCAGTGACCTCGCCCTGGGGTGACTCGACCCGTACCCAGCCGATCTCCTGGTGGGCCCTGTCCAGGGGCAGGTAGGAGAGCCGGGCTGCGATGTGCCAGTGCACGCCCGACACCGCCCTGCCCCCGCCCATGCGGAAGACCATAAGCTTGGTGTCGCGGGTGTTGTTCTCATCAGCGGCGAAGTGGTCGAAGAGGCGGATGCGCTCCTGTGTGGATTTCTGTGGCCAGTGACAACGCTCGCAGGTCTCCCGGGCGGGTCGTAACGAGTGGACCGGTGTGGTAATGGGGCGCTCGTAGCGTCCAGTGAGTGTGCGTAGTATCAGCGGTATGCCTGTCACCTTGGAACGGACCAGGTAGTTGGTGCCTGAGCCTACGTGGCAGTCCGTGCAGGCGACCTTGGCGTGGGGAGAAGCCTGGTGGGTGGTGTACTCGGGCTCCATGACCTGGTGGCACAGCGCGCCGCAGAAGGCCGGGCTGTCGGTGAACTCCAGCAGCTCCAGGCCACCGAGGGTAAGGAGGAAGACCTCGACCACACCGGCGATAAGGAAGAAGCCTATCAGCCACCGTGTCCGCGGAAGGCTGAGGTTGATGAGGAGGCGCCTTCTAGCCACGGCGGATGCTCTCGCTGCGGATGACCAGGAAGAAGACGACTATGCCCGCAATGGCCAGGGCGGGAATCAGACTGAACATGAGGACCCCAACCATGGGCCTGCGCTCCGGCAAGTCGGAAAGAAAGGAGAATGCTACCAGGACAGCCGTGGCCAGCACCAGGGCGGTGGCTACCCAGGCCAGAGGCTCGGCGATGATGTAGCGCATGTTAATGGGTGGCTAAGCTAAGGCGGAGCCCGTCGGCCAGGTGGCTGCCTTAGGGGTTCCGGGCCAGATTGCGCGCCTCGGCCAAGGTTAGTACTCGCGTCTTCATGGCCAGGAGAAGATAGTTCTTGACTTCCTCGGTGTAGTCGCTCTCTTCGGCGACGAGTAGCCTGCTACTCGTCTTTGACGCGACTGCAACAAACTTCAGATCGCTAGAGTCGAAGTGCAAGCGATTAAGAAGATGGCTACTGTCGCGTTTGTGAGGGGTGCTTGAATAGCGCACCGTTCTTCCGGTTCGCCGTTGAATGTCTGTCCACCATCGCGCAACAATGGTGCGGGGTTTGATGTTGCGCAGGTACTCTGCGTCAATTGAACGCTCTGTATCCAGAGCCAAGCGATGCCTGCGTGAGATCTCGTCTAGCAGATCAACCGCATCCCACCAACCCTCAAAGTCAATGTCACCTGCTTTGACCAATACCCACGTATCAAGGACCCACTCCACTTCAGCTTGCATGTGCGAACGACGTTAGCAGGCTAGCTAGCCTTTCTCTTAGCTATGGCCTTCATGTGTTCAAGGCTTTCCTTGTAGTCCTCCTCAAAGAACCCTTCTGGTAGGCCTTCCTCCACAAATTGGCCGTTCGCGTCGAAGTTAATCCGTCTGACAGTTGTGCCTGCGGGCGAAGGTTCACAGTAGTACAAGGCTACGTCATCGACCTTTATCTGCTCCTCGGCAATCCTGCGTTGGAGGCGCATGATAAGATGTTCGCTATGAGTCTCGACCAGCAGCGTTTGTCGTTGCTGCTGCACGATATCAATAAGCAGGTCAGCCAGCGTTGCCTGGGCTTTGGGGTGGAGATGGATCTCAGGCTGTTCGATCAACAGCACTGAACCGATAGGAGCATAGAAGCCTTCAATAATCACCGGCAATACCTGAGATATGCCGAACCCGGTGTCTGCCAGGTTTACGGGGAGCCTGTTTTGTGCCTCCACCAATCTGATTTCGTAGTTGTTAGAACCCAACGGTTCTAGCTTTATCTGCGAAGCGACCCCAAACCTTTTCAGCCATTCGTCTATCCTGGGAAGAATCTTCTGGCGTGTGGCCTTCTTGCGTGTTTGTGAAAGAAGCACATCAACTGCACGCTCACCTTTTAGTCCAACATCTTGAGGCGTCTCTCCCCTGGCGACGTAGGACCTTTTTGGCCATTCCCGCAAAGGCCCGATGTAAAAAACGCGGTTGAAGAGTCTTTCTACAGACCCAACGAGACTGCCAACGCGAAGTTGGGCCCCGTAGGACTTCTCAAACTCCTTGCGCAATTGCTTTGTGGTCAGCTTGCTTGCTTTAAGATCAGCCGGCGTGACGGGACTTACGTTGGGGCCGTAGAACTTGCGGATGCTGTCGACCTGCAGAGATGTGCTTTCCCCATCATGTCGGTACGCCGCTGAATACTTGTCGAGCGGTTGGCGAGTAACAGTAAAATCCATTTCAGCCTTGGCAGCGGAAAAAGCTATGTTGTTTACAACCACTCGGCGGCTCTTAACTATGTATGCGAACTCCACCGAGAAGCTAACGCTCAGGGGCTCTGACCTTGCGAGAACCCACGGTGTGGGTTGTGGGGTGTCGAAGACGATCTGGAAGCGCAGCCTCTTCTTGGGGTCATGGCCAAACACAAAATCACGATAATTGCCGAAGTCAATATAGTCCCCATGCAGAGCAAGCGGGTTGGTGACGTCTCGAGCATCAATGGTCTGGCGCAAGAGGAGCAGGGGCTGGATGAGCGAGCTCTTACCTGCGCTGTTTGGCCCTACCAGCAACGTAAGGGGCCGAACATCTATCTCGGCGTGCGCCACCGATTTGAAGTTGGTCACACTCAGTTTCTTGATCATGTCGCGCCATCGTAGGCAAATACGAGTTTAAGCCCCTCAGACAAAAATGACAAGGACAACTTGGGGGCCATATTACCCCAGGGCGCCTGCCTTGCGAAGGCTGGTAATGTCCCGCTCCTGGTAGCCCAACTCTTTCAGCACCTCCTCGCTGTGCTGGCCCGGCTGGGGTGGTGGCCGCCGCAGACCTTCGGGCATTCCCTCCAGCCGGAGGGGAGGGGCGATCTGTCTGGCCCCGTTGGGGCCAGCGGGCCAGACCATCCGGCGGTGCTGGACCTGGGGGTCGTTTTCCACCTCATCCAGGGAGTAGACCTTGGCCACGCAGATGTCCTTCGTGCTCAACAGGCTGTACCACTCGTCGCGGGTACGCTGTCTGAAGGTGTGCTCGAAGGCGGCCCGCACCAGCTTGGTGTCCTGTCGGCGCTCGCCCAGGTCCTCGCGGCCCAGGGCCTGGCACAAATTGACATAAAATTTGGGTTCCAGGCAGCCCAGCGAGATGTAGCGACCATCGCTGCACTCGTAGAGATCGTACTCGGGGAGGGCGCCATCGAGCATCGTCTGGCCGGGGCGCGATATCTCTCCGGTGCCGAAGTAGCGGTTGAAGATGTTGGTCATGACGTACATGGTCCCCTCGGTCATGGCCATGTCGAGGTACTGGCCGCGTCCGGTGGTCTGCCGGGCCAGCAGGGCTGCCATGATAGCCGTGGCGGCCATCAGGCCGCCTCCGGCGTAGTCGGCCAGTATGTTATGCGGTATGGTGGGGCGATACCCCGGGCGTCCCATGATGCCCAGGGCGCCGGCCACCGAGATGTAGTTGATGTCGTGGCCAGGCAGGTCGCGGTAGGGGCCGTCTTGACCGTAGCCGCTGATGGAACAGTAAACGAGGCGCGGGTTGCGCCGGCTCAGGGTGGCATAGTCTACGCCCAGCCGGGCCGTTACCCCGGGGCGGAAGCCCTCCACTACCACGTCGGCGCTATCCGCCAGGCGATAGAATGCGTCTCGTGCCCCGTCTTGCTTCAGGTCCAGGGCAATGCTGCGCTTGTTGCGGTCCAGGGGGTTGACCTCGGTAGCGCCTGGGCCCCGACGGGCTGCCTCGCCTGGCTCGGCCACCTTGGTCACGTCTGCCCCCAGGTCTGCCAGCACCATAGTGCAGAAAGGCCCCGGGGCCAGCCGGGACATGTCAACGACCCTGATATGCTCTAGCGGCATGGGCATTGCGCTTCTCCTCGGCATACGATCTCTTAGGGGCGGACGGCTGTCCGCCCTTGGCCTGGACACAGCTAGAGTATAACTATGGAGTGTGGGGGTTCACAAGGCGCGAAATGGCAAGATGGCCTCACGGGGCGAGGCGTCAGGAGCTAGCGGCAGGCTGCTTCCGGCGGCCTACTCTCGCGCTGGTACGGCCGACGGACACACCCATACCAGGTGTCACTTGTCTCCACGCAGCTTGATTGCTGTAACCGTAGCGGTTACACTGGTAACCACCATGAGAGCATCGTTAGCATACGGTGACCTTACCGGCGCCCTGTTCGGCAAGACGCGACGGGCCATCCTGTCTTTGCTCCTTGGCCATGCTGATGAAGCCTTTTATCTGCGTCAGATTGTACGTGCTACCGGAGTGGGCCTAGGCCCGGCGCAAAGGGAGCTGAAGCAGCTTGCCGACGCAGGTGTCGTGCGCCGCAGTGTGCTGGGACGGAAGGTGTACTATCAGGCGGACCGTGGATCGCCGCTATTCGAGGAGCTGAAGGGTCTGATAGACCGGTCTCACGGTAAGGTCAACGTCCCGGATGCCGCCGTATCCGGCACAGGAGACAGCCCTCCGGCCACAGGGGAAGGCCAGCGCATTGCGGTCTCCAAGGAAGTCCTGGCAGCTTTCTGCCGGCGTCATCACATACGGAGTCTTGCCTTCTTTGGCTCGGTGCTGCGGGATGACTTCAGACCAGACAGCGATGTTGATGTACTGGTGGAGTTTGACCCGGGCGAGACGCCTGGTTTTCTCAAACTCGCTGACATGGAAGCTGAACTGTCCACTCTTTTGGGAGGGCGCAGGGTTGACCTGCGCACGCCACAGGACCTCAGCCGCTACTTCCGCGACGAGGTCGTGAGACAGGCTAACGTGGTGTATGCCGCCGCCGGATGACATAACCCGCCTCCGTCACATTCTTGATGCCGCGCGGAAGGCAGTCCAGTTCACTCAGGGGAAAGACCGAGTTGACCTGGAGAGGGATGAGTTGCTGGGTTTTGGTTTGGTCCGCCTGCTGGAGATCGTCGGCGAAGCCGCCGTAGGGGTCTCGGAAGGTCTACGCGCCAGGCACCCTGAAATCGCCTGGCGGCAGATGTCCGGGATGCGCAACCGTCTTATTCACGGATACTTTGAGGTCAATCAAGATCTGGTCTGGAAAACCGTCACCGAAGAGCTGCCGCCTCTGATCGCGCAGTTGCAAAAAGCCCTGGAAGAAGAGAGACGGTGATACCGGCGCATCATGCGGCAGACGAACGCCACGGCCAGCCGGTAGCCTGGACGGACGCAGGCTGTAGGCCCCAGTCCCCGGCTGAATGTAGCCTTCTCTAGGCCGCCGCCTTAACCTGGGACCCCTGTTGTAGCTGGCGCGCCCAGTCCACCGGGACCACTACTAGCTCCTGGACCCGCTTGCGGGTGCTCTCGTCACGCGGCTTGCCTGGCTCGTCGAAGCGCTCGCCGGCGCGGAAGACCATCACCTCAGGTTTGAGCAACACGTAGGACTCGGTGAGTACGAACACCTGGCGCAGAACCATCTGGGAACGGATGGAGCTAAAGTCACTGGGAGACTAGGTACTGGAGCGGGTGAGGAGATTCGGACTCCCGACTTTCTGCTTGGGAAGCAGACACTCTACCGCTGAGTTACACCCGCCCCTAGCGCCATATTGTATGCACGCACCCAGGGGCAGTCAAGCTAATACTGTGGTAGCCATTTCTGCCGCAGGGCGTTTTCAACCTCCTCATGGGGAATCGTCCGCCCGGCGGCCACGTCCGCTTGGCCGCGTCCCACCGCTTGCAGGACGTAGAGATGGTAGAGGATGTCCTCGACGCTGCAATCGTCGGGCAGTCTATCGAGAAGCGCTCTAACCGCTTGCTTTGCTTCCACGCCACGCCTCCTCGGGTCCAAGCCTCTGTATCCACAGTATAACGCGAGTAGCCCGGACCTGGTCTGATGGCGGCGAGCCGGTCCCTTGCACGCTAGCTATTGGCTATATGACGTTGCCCACTCTACGAACGGTCTGACCGTTGATGGTCTCATTCGTATCGTCATTTCCCCATCCACGCAACCTTCTTCTGAGAGTGCGTCAAGGCCAAGTCCGAGGTTCCCGCGGCGCCCTACCGCTGTGGGTGGTGGGAGGTGACGTACCCCAGTGCGCGGGCAGCCCGCGAGAAGGTGGGGAAGGTGGGGATGCGCTGCGCGGCCAGTTGCTCCCGCACCCGCGCCGTCTCTGCCTCTTGATGGGCGGCGGTGAGCACCACCAGGAATGGCTTCTTGGTCCGCTGCCGGTATTCTGCCAGGGCTTGGGCCAGATCGGAGGCAAAGCTGGACTCCCAGTCGGCCCTGCGGCACAGGAAGACCACGGAGTACTCCAGCACTACGCTGTCTACGTTGGGGTCGCGGTCCAGGATGTCCAGCATGTGCACCAGCACGTCCACCGAGCGCAGGGTGGTCGCCATGTCAAGGGGGTTGCGGTAGCTCCCACCCACGATGTTGAAGAACGTGCCCAGCTCGCGGTAGGACTGCTCGGTGAGGCCGGGCACCTCCAGCCCCTCTCGGCCGAAGGTGTCGGTGACCAGCACCGACTGGCCTCCCGTCATCGCAATAAGGCCCACGCGGCCCCCGGCGGGCCGGGGGCAGTGGACCAGCAACTGCATGGTATCCACCATGTCCTCCAGGGTGTGCACGGGCAGAGTCCCGCACTGGCGGAGCATAGCCTGCCACACACGCGTAGAGGAGGTCAGGGAGCCGGTGTGCGACTGGGCGGCCCGAGCGCCCGCTGCCGTCTGGCCGCCTTTGAGGGCCACCACGGGCTTCTTGGCGGCGGTCTCCCGGAGGACGCGCAGCAGCCGGGGGCCATCGTGTATACCCTCGATGTAGAGGCCGATGACCCTGGTCTCAGGGTCGTCGGAGAAGTACTCCAGATAGTCAGGGCTGTCCAGGACGATGGCGTTGCCGTAGCTCACCGACTTGCTGACATTGACCCCGTGAAGGTGGCCCGTAAGTCCGAACAGCGTGGACACGGTGCCGCTCTGGGAGATAAAGCCGACCTCCCCAGCCACACCGTAATACTGGTCCTCGGTGTGGCGCAGGCCGATGCGGGGGTTGAAGATGCCCATGCAGTTGGGGCCGATGAGGTCCAGCCCCCCGTCGCGGGCCATCTTCTGGATGACGCTCTGAAGCCGGATGCCCTCCTCCGTCTCCGTCTCGGCGAACCCGGAGGTGAACAGGGTGACTCCGCCCACCTGCTTCTGGATGCAGTCCGCGACAATGCGTGGGGCGACGGTGCGGGGCACCGCGCAGACCACGTAGTCCACCGGCCCGGGGATGTCGGCCAGCGTGTGGTAGTTAGGCACGCCGAAGGCTGCGATGCCAGGCAGCTCCCGCTCGTCTATCTGCACGGAATATACCGGCCCCTGGAAACGGGTCATGGCCTTAAGCCACATGTGGCCCATCTCCTGCTTGTCCCCCACCACGGCCACCGAGCGAGGGTTGAAGGCCCTGTCCAGGCCCCGATGGTCGCTGTTCATGCTAGCCTTCCGCCTCCAGCACAATACGCGCGTCCACGGCCACGGCGCTGTCCTCGTAGGCGAAGATGGGGTTGAGGTCGAGCTCCTTGATGGTTGGCGTAGCCTCCACCAGGGCTGATACCTGGAGCAGGATGCGCTCCAGACTCTCTAGATTCACTGGCTTCTGGCCGCGCACGCCCTGCAATATCGGGAAGCCCTTGATGTCGCGAATCATCTCACGGGCGTCAAAGGCAGTGAGGGGTACGATGCGGAAGGCCACGTCCTGGAGTACCTCCACCAGCACGCCGCCCAGTCCGAACATGAGCACCGGGCCGAACTGGACGTCCTTGGACATGCCCACGATGACCTCGACGCCCGGGCGGGCCATCTTCTGGACTGAGACCCCCCACACATTGGCGCCGGGGGCTTTCTCCCTGGCGGAGGCCATGATATCGTCGTAGGCGAGCTCCACTTGCCGCTTGCTGGCCAACCCAAGCTTCACGCCGCCCACATCGCTCTTGTGCACGATGTCCGGCGAGAGGACCTTGAGGGCCACGGGCAGGCCCGCCTGCTGGGCCAGGGCCACGGCTTGGGCCTTGGACCGGGCCATGTAGGTGGGTGTGACGGGGATGCCCGCCGCCGAGAGCAACTGCTTGGCTTCAACCTCGGTGAGCAGGGCCCGGCCCTGCTGTCGGCTCTGGCCGATGATGTCTTGCGTGGTAGTCAAGGGCACCTTCCTTGCTAGGTTTCTTGCTAAACAGTAGCCAGTATAAGCGCTGCCCGTTGGGTTTGGGAAGTGCTGGCAAGACACGCCTCCGCGGGTCTGCTACTCACGGCTGATGGCCAATGCCTAAGTAGGGCGACTTTCCCTTGTCATTCTGAGGGAGTCCCTGCGGTTAAGGACGACCGAAGAATCTCGTGGCGCGCCCCGAGAAAAGGCATAATGACGAGATTCTTCGCCCTTCTCCGGAAGGTCTCAGAATGACACAATGGATTGTGGTGTGGTGGCACAATAAATATCTGAAGCCTCCCGGAAATGATCCTGGGCCACGGGAGGCAGCTCTCTGAGGTCCCTCCGGGCGGCGGGCGCCATGATGACGCGCCAGCGCTCAGGCACCGGCCAGCTCTCGCTTCACCTCTTCCCAGGGGATTCCTTTGCCCTGTCGGATTTCCTCCTTGGCCTCCGCTACAGCGAGACGCTCTTCCTCAGTCTCCGGCTCGTCATCCTCTGGCGCGTCCATGAAGGCGCGCAGGACGGGGTCGCCCGTGTCCCGTAGGTAGGTCAGAAAGCGCCGGGCGGTGTCTAGGTCGCGGTCGGGCACCTCTTCCACAAGCCGCTGCAGGGCCTCTCGCGTAGCCTTCTGGGCTTTGACTTTAGCTCGTGCCATTTCTCTTGCCCCCGCGTCACATTGTATACCACGGCGTGAGGAGTAATCACATCCAGACGGTCAACGCTAGTGCCAGGAAAACGAGCCCAAGGTACGGGTAGGTGGCAAGGCGGAAGAGGCGGAGGGCCGCCGCCTTGTCCGCCGCCAGCGCGAGTCGGACACTGGACACTACAATCCAGGCACCCATCATGCCGGCTACGGTCAGGTACAACAGCCCGAGCCCGGCTACGAAGTACAGCGCCAGGCCGGTGGCTGCCACTACAACGCTGAGCAGTCCCAGGGCGCGGGCCAGCCGCTCTTGTGGCCAGCCCAGGGGGAAGATGTGGACACCTGCCTGCCAGTAGTCGTCCCGCCAGGCGTACATCAAGCTCCACACGTGCAGGGGCACCCACAAGAGGACGAGCAAGCCCAGGACGACGATAGCGGCGCCCGTGCTGCCGCCCGCGGCGTACCACCCCACCAGCACAGGGGCCGTTCCCGAGATAGCCCCCAGCAGGTGGGTTAGATCGGTCTTGCGCCAGAGCACTGAGGCCAGCGTGCCCAGCGCCCCGAAGACGAAGGCCCAGGGACTCAGCAGCCACGCTAACATAAGGCCCGCGCCTATCAGCGCGAGCACCTGGGGCAGCACCCTCTCCGCTGGGGAGATGCGCCCGGACGGGAGCGCCCGGCGCTGTGTGCGTACCATGCGGGCATCCAGGTCCCGGTCCAGGTAGTTGGTCAGACCATTGCACCCGGCGCTGCCCAGCAGTATGGCCAGGGTAGTCCCTGCCAGGCGTATGGGGTGGCCCTGGCCGCCCGCTGCCAGGGCAGTTGCCACGCCGATGAACGTGAGCATGGCCGTCTCCCGCGGCTTGAGTACATCTAGGTAAGCGGGCAGGACGAGCCGCCTGGCCGGACTTCGCTCCGAACCAGCCAGGGCTGGCTGCCGGGCACTGGCCGGTCTTGACGACGACAGGGAGTCCATGGAGCTATGAATCGTCAACGCCGATCGCCGGCACCACTCTGCGATGAAAAGGCCCGCTCATGGTTCGACAAGCTCACCAAGAGCGGTGTGTTACCCGCTCACCCTGAGCCTGTCGAAGGGCGAGCGGATGGCTAGGTACTGTCAGAGCAGTTGACACCGGCTATATGCCCTTGCTGACAAGCTCAGCCACCACCTGCTCCACCATCTCCCTGGGCACGTTGTCGCGTACCACCGGCTTGCCTACGCCCTGAAGCAAGACCCAGCGTATCGCCTTCTGGCGGACCTTCTTGTCCAGGCTCATGGCTGTGAGCACGGCGCTAGGCTCAACGCCGGGGCAAGCTGTGGGCAGGCCGTAGGCCGAGAGTAGGGAGCGCACCTGCTCAACGGTGTCCTGTCCTATCAGCCCCAGCCGGGAGCTTATCATAGTCGCCCCGACCATGCCTACCGCCACGGCCTCCCCGTGAAGCAGCCGGTAGCTGCTGGCTGCCTCGACGCCGTGCCCGATGGTGTGCCCGAAGTTCAGGATGATTCGTATCCCTTCTTCTCGTTCGTCCTCGGAGACGATGTGGGCCTTGACGCCGGCGCTCCGCTCTATGGTGCGCGCTGTTAGGTCGGGTTCCAGGGCAAGCAAGTCTGAGGCCTTCGCTGCCAGTACGGGCACCAGGTCTGCATCCTGGATAAGGGCGTGTTTGAGCACCTCCGCGAACCCGGAGACCAACTCCCGGCGGGGCAACGTTTGGAGCAAGCCGACATCGGCCAATACCAGGCGCGGCGGATAGAAGGCGCCCACCAGGTTTTTGGCCTGGGGCAGGTCCACAGCCACCTTGCCGCCGAGCGAGGCATCCACCATGGCCAGCAGGCTGGTGGGAACCTGGACCAGGGGCATGCCGCGCAGCAGTGTGGCGGCGACGAACCCAGCCAGGTCCCCAATCATGCCCCCGCCCAGGGCCACGATGGCCTGCCCACGCTCCACCCGCATGCCGATGAGCCGGTGATAGAGCTGGGTGGCCGTCTCCAGGGTCTTGGTGGCCTCGCCGGGGGGCACCGTAAGTGTCCGCACCTGGAAGCCCGCTTTCTCCAGGGATGCCTGAGCGGCAGCGCCGTGGTGGGCGTACACGTTCTCTTCGCTGATGATGTGGGCAGTGCCAGACAACCCGGTCTCTCTCAGGCGCTGGCCCAGCTCGGGCAGGCGCCCCCAGCCAATGTAGACGGGGTAGCTGCCCAGGGTGCTGGGTATGACAAAGGAGGGGCCGCCAGGCCCTGCCTTTTCGGCGCTGCCTACCAGTTGCCAGCCCCGGACCACCTCGTTGGCCACCTGGCCCACTGTCAGACTGTCGGTGTGGACAGTCCAGTCAGACAGAGCGTAGACCGGTTGGCGGCTGGCCTTGAGTGAACGGATGCGCTCCAGAGGCTCAGCCACCGCCAGCAGCGGTCGCACAACCGGGCTATTGCTGTCGTCCAGTCCCGTCTTCAGCCGACGAAGGATGGTCTCAGGCTGCGCCTCCAGGCAGACCACCAGGCCGGTGGCGCGCAGGGCGTCCCTGTTCTGCGAGTCCATCACCAGACCGCCGCCGGTGGCGATCACCGCCGGCTCTTGGCCCAGGGCCTGTTTGAGCGCCAGCTTCTCCCACGCCCGGAAGCGCTCTTCGCCATCCTGGTCGAAGATGTCTGGGATGCTCTTGCCTGACAGTGCGAGGACCAGCACGTCGGTGTCCACGAAAGGCCATCCGAGGCGGTGGGCCACCGCCCGGCCCACCGCTGACTTGCCCGTCCCGGAGAAACCAGTGAGGAAAATACGATGAGGTCTCATGCTGCTTTGACATCAATACTAGCACTAGCCGACGCGCCGTCACAGGTGACGGTGACCTTACCTGTCCCCGGCTTGGTGTTCCACCCAATGTTCCACGTCCAGGAAACCTTGCCATCCGGGCTGGCTGTCTTGGGAGCAAGCCCCTGGGCTGTGCTTGTTGACCCGGCGGGAGTCACGTACTTGACCGTGCATGATGCCCCAGGTCTGGTCTCGACGTCCAACTGGGCCTGGGTGCCGGGAGTGACGGGAGAGGTAATGGACAGTATCTTGACTGCTGAGGCAGGCTGGCTGGCGGTCGGCGTTGGCGTAGGGGTGGCCGTGGGCTTGGTCGTTGGAGTGGGCGAGGGTTGTGCTGTCGGTGTGGCTGCGGCAGCCGTGAACGGAATGCTGGTCGGCACCGCTGTCGGCCTTGGAGTAGGCACAGGCGTGGAGGTTGGCGCTGGCGTTGCTGTGGGCGATGGTGTTGGGGTGACAGTAGGCAGGGGAACGCGTGTCGGCGTTGGTGTGAGCGTGGCAGTCGGCGATGGGGATGGTGTGGGCACAAGAGCTGCTGTGGGCGACGGAGTGGGCGTTGCCTGAGGAGTCGGTGAAGGGGTCGGGGTGGCAGTTTGGAGTGGAGTGGGGGAGGGCACCGGCGAGGGCGTGTATGTAGGCCGTATGGTGGGTGTTGGTGCAGAGGTCGCTGTTGCCGTGGGTTTAGGTGTAGGTGTTGGCATGACCGTAGCCAGGGGAGTGGAGGTCGTCGTAGGTGTGGGGGTGTGCGGCGTGATTGGACCAGCCGCGATAGTAGGTAACACCATCGTGGCCTGTTCGTCTGGGGCAGGCTCGCGGACCGCAGTAGGCGTGGCCGAGGGCAAGGCGGTTGGACTTGCGTCCAAGCGATCGGTGTCCTGGGCACAGCCGCTCAGCAGGAGCCCTAACGTGGCCAGGCTAATGGCCAACCACCAGCACATGGGTGTTCACCAAGGGCCAACCCAGAGGGCGAGGGGTCGCCGCCCGGCGCGCCTGGGACTTGTCCGCGCCGGAGAAACCGGTGCCGAATATGCTACCAGCGCTCACCATGCCTTGATCTTGATGGGTGCAGTTGCTGATTCTCCGCTGCACACTATGGTGACGTGCCCTGTGCCTGGCTGTGTTGTGAACCCTATGCGCCAAGTCCAGGACACCTTGCCATCGAGGTCGGTGTTCTTCGGTTCTAATCCTCTGGACTTGCTCCTTGTTCCCGCTGGTGTGGTGTATTCGATTGTGCATGGAGTCCCTGGCTCGGTCCGCACGCCCACCCTGGTTTCCTCCATTGGGCGAGCGGTGTGGGGGTAGTCTATGATAGCCAGGCTTGATACCCGCGTTGTGGGTGTTGCCGTGAGGCGCGGCAAGGGCACAATCGTAGGTTCGGCCGTGGGCGATGGCACAGGAGCGTCTATGGTCGGCGATGGCGGCATAGGCGTAAGTGGCAGTAGTTCCGGCGCACACGCGCTCCCCAGCAATGCCAAGGCCAGAACCACAGCTCGAAACATCTAGCGCGCTTTGGAGTACCTTTGTCAGGATGACGCATGACAGCCGGTGGTCTCGCAGTACGCTGGGCAACTCGTCTTCATCTTCTGCAGGTTGCCTCCGTGGAATTCATCCCGCTCATGGTGAGCCTGTCGAACCATGAGCGCACGTTTTCTGCCCGCTCACCCTGAGCTTGACGAAGGGGCGAGCGGGCTAACGGTCTTGAGATACGCAAGGTAATTCCTTCGTGTCTCCGCCAGACGGTCCCCGCCAAACTTTTCCAAAAACGCCTCGGCCAGGACCAGCGCCAGGGCGGCCTCGCCTACGACGCCCGCCGCGGGCACCACGCACACGTCGGAGCGCTCACGGTGGGCCTGGACCGCCTGGCGGGTCAGCAGGTCTACCGATGGCAGTGGGTTGCCCAGGGTGGGGATGGGCTTGACGGCGGCCCGCACCACGATAGGCTCGCCGTTGCTGATGCCGCCTTCGACGCCACCCGCCCGGTTCGTGGCCCGCGCCCACGGCCTGTTGGGCTGCGGCTCAAACAGGTCGTGCACTTGGGATCCCCGCATGCCGGTCTGCCTGAAGCCATCGCCTATGTCCACGCCCTTGACCGCCGGAATTGACATAAACGCCTGACCGATGCGCCCGTCCAGGCGGCGGTCCCAGTGGACGTGGCTCCCCAGGCCGATAGGCACGCCCGTGGCGATGGCCTCGAAGATGCCGCCAAGGGTGTCGCCTGCGTTTCTGGCTGCCTCGATGGCCTGCACCATCTCCTGGGCAGCGCGGGTGTCGTTGCAGCGGACGGGCGATGCCTCGATGGCCTCCCAGTCCGGCTCTTCTTGCGAGGCCCACACCCCGCCGATGGCGAGCACATGGCTGTGGACCTCGATGCCGAACTCCTCAAGCAAGCGCCGGGCCACCGCCCCCGCCGCTACGCGGCTGGCGGTCTCCCGGGCGCTGGCCCGCTCCAGGACGTTGCGCACGTCGGTGTGGCCGTACTTGATGGCGCCCGCCAGGTCGGCATGGCCGGGCCGCACGCGGGTGACTGGCTCTACGGCCTCCACTACTGGAGCTACGCTCATGGCCGTTTGCCAGTTGGCCCAGTCCCGGTTCTCGATGAGCAGCGCGATGGGGCTACCCAGGGTGAGGCCATGGCGCACCCCGGCCAGGATGCGCGCCCGATCCCGCTCGATCTGCATGCGCCCGCCCCGTCCGTAGCCCTGCTGTCGGCGGGCCAGGTGCCCGGCGATGTAGTCCTCCGACAGAGACAACCCAGCGGGTACTCCTTCAACGATCACACTCAGGGCCTGGCCATGCGATTCCCCTGCGGTCAAGAAGCGGAACATGCTATTGCCCCAGCGCCTTTCTAGCTGCTTGGAACATGACGGCCAGCGGCGCGGGCTGGCCGGTCCACAGCTCAAAGGACAGCGCCCCCTGGTGGACCAGCATATCGAGGCCGCCCCAGGCTTTCGCTCCTGCGGCTGCGGCAGTCTGGAGCAGTGTGGTGCGCTCTGGGTTGTACACCAGGTCGAAGACCACTGTGCGGGCATTCAGCCACTCGCCAGGTATAGGCGACTGGCCCTCTGTGGGCGTGTGGGCCATGCCCACAGAGGTGGAGTTCACCAGCAGGTGACAACGGGCCACGGCCTCGGGCAAACGGGGGTCATCCATGGCCATGGGCACCACCACGGTGCGCACGGAGTGGAACCTCCATAGGTGCTTGGTCAGCGCCTCCGCCCGCTCCAGGGTGCGGTTGGCGATGACCAGCGTGCCGATGCTCCCCCGGACCAGTGCATAGCCCACCGCCCGCGCAGCGCCACCGGCCCCCAGAAGGATGGCCCGCTTGCCCGTCACCGAAGGCAACGCCCCGCGCAGCGCGCGCAGGAAGCCCTCGGCGTCGGTGTTGTAGCCGACCAGTCGGCTATCCTTGCGTACGATGGTGTTTACTGCGCCGATGTCCCGTGCCGACTTGTCCACCTCGTCCATGAGGGGCAGAGCTGTCTCCTTGTGGGGGATGGTGATGTTGGCCCCTATGAAAGGCTCCTCGCGCAAGCGGGCGAGGACGATCCTCAGGCTAGAGGGTTCCGTTTCCCAGCCCCGATAGACGATATCAAGGCCCAGATGGTCGAAGGCCGCCTGCTGGAATGCCGGCGACGCAGAGTGCTTCAGGGGGAAGCCCAGGATGACCACCTGTTTCATCGCTATTATGCTCCAAAGTGTCATTCTGAGCCCTTCCGCAGAAGGGCGAAGAATCCGTATCCCCTGGCCTTGCGCTCTTGGGCGATCGTGCGGGGTACGGATTCTTCGGTCGCGGAGTTCACCCTCGATCGCAGCGAAGGGCTCCCTCAGAATGACAGTACGCCGCCGCGCGGCGCACTGGCCTTTACTGCATGAAGGGGCCGCCCGTTGAGGGCAATATACTACGGTCCAGATAGGACTGCAAGAACAGCGAAGCGGCGACGGCGTCCCGGTGCTGGCGGCGCTTCTCCCGCCTCATGCCGCTCTCGCGCAACGCGCGGTCAGCGGCGACGGTGGACAGGCGCTCGTCCCAGGTGTCTACCACGATGCCGGTGTGCTCGGTCAGGCGTTGGACGAACTCCAGCGTAAGCCGCGCCTGTGGCCCCAGGTCACCGCTGAGGGAGCGGGGCAGGCCCACCACGATACGCTCGACACCTCGCTCCTGGCAGAGCTTGGCGAGGGTATCCATGTCAGCGGCTTCGCCTTTGCGCTCCAGCACCCAGGAGTCCACCACCAGCAGGGCGGTGGGATCGCTCAGGGCCAGCCCGATGCGTTTCTCTCCCAGGTCTATCCCCAGAACCCGACCCATACTATCCCTTTCTCGCGCGACAGTAGCAGTAGCCACCGAGCGGGAAGGCCAACCTCACCCTCACCCCTTCGTTGCACTCAGGGCAAGCTCTAGCCTCTCCCGTCGAGGGAGAGGGGGACCCCTCTCTCCCCCTGGAGGGAGAGAGTAAGAGTGAGGGGGAGAACTGCCCTTTCATGCGTCTTGCTCATCGCTCCATCGCTAGCCCCAACGGCTCCCCGAATGATTCGCAACAGGTTTGCTGATTAGCAAGGGCTGCACCCTAGCAACGAAGCCCTACCCCTTGGCCGGGGTGTGCCGTCGGGTGGCCGCCACGATCTGGGGCACCTGGCGCAATGCCTCCGCGGTCTTCGAGGGGTCCTTGCCCCCCGCCTGGGCCATCTCGGGACGCCCGCCACCGCCACCGCCGGTGATAGTCGCCACCCGCTTCACAATCTCCCCGGCGTGGTATCCCAACTCCACCAGGTCAGGGGTAACCATGGCCATGAACTGAGGGCGCCCGTTGACCTCAGCGGCCAGGACGATGACGGCGCTGCCCAGACGCTCCTTCACCCAGTCGCCGGTGGCCCGCAGCGCGTCCATGGAGGAAACGGGCAGATGTCCGGCTACGATGGAGACCTCGTCCACCTTGATGGTGCGGTGTTCCAGGTCCAGGGCCTTACGGGCCAACTCACGTTCCAGGGTCCCGATGAGTCGGGACTTGCGGTCCAGCTCATCAGCCAGGCTGGTTACCCGCTGAGCGATTTCAGTGACCGGCGCCTTGAGGGAGCGGGCCGTCGCCTCAAGCGCTGCGAAGCGCTCCTGCACCAGGTCTTCCGCGCCGCGTCCGGTCACCGCCTCGATGCGCCGCATGCCGGAACCCACGCTGGCCTCAGAGGTAATCAGGAACAGGCCAATCTGCCCGGTGGCCGAGCAGTGGGTGCCTCCGCAAAGCTCAGCGCTGACCCTACTTGTAGGCGCTTTGACCTCCACCAGGCGCACCAGGTCGCCGTACTTCTCGTCGAACAGGGCGATGGCGCCTTCGTCTACGGCTTGGCGGTAGGGCATTTGCCTGGTCTGCACCGGCAGGTTGCTCCGGATATGCTCGTTGACAAGGCGCTGTATCTCGGCCAACTCCTCGGGCGTTGGGGCCAGCAGGTGGGAATAGTCGAAGCGCAGCCGGTCCGGGGCCACCAGGGAGCCGGTCTGCCGCACGTGCGCCCCGATCACCTTACGTAATGCAGCCTGCAACAGGTGGGTGGCTGTGTGGTTGCGCATGATGTCGGCCCGCCGCTCGGTATCCACCGTGGCTACCACGCTATCGTTCACGGCGATACGCCCCTGGGCCACCACGCCCTTGTGGACAATCAGCCCGTTGCTATGCACGGCAACAGTTACCTGGACCAGGCCCAGGTCCCCCTTGAGCACACCGGCGTCGCCCACCTGGCCGCCCATCTCGCCGTAGAAGGGGGTCTCCCGCAGGATGACCTCTACCTCCTGGCCTTGCTCGGCGGTGTCCACCGGCCCGCCACCGGACAGGATGGCCACGACGGTGGAGGGCGCTTCGGTGGTCTCATAGCCCAGGAACGGGGTTGAGCCTATGCCCAGGTCCTCCAGGCTCGCGGACTTCTCGGCATTGGTGAACTTGTGGGCGGCGCGCGCCCGCTCCCGCTGCCGCTCCATCTCGGCCTTGAATCCGGCCATGTCCACGGAGAGGCCGTGCTCTTTGGCGATCTCCTCGGTAAGCTCGGCAGGGAAACCGTAGGTGTCATAGAGCACAAAAGCCTCATAGCCAGAGATCTGGGTAGATACCGACTTGACAGTGAACTCGATCGCCTCGAATTGCTGTCGGAGCCGTCCCTTCAAAACCTCTAACCGTTGTGTAGGCCCCTTCCCATGCTCTGCTATGATGTTTCCGAGTTCTAGGAGAGCTTTTTTCACGGGTGCCAGGCATTCCTCAACCGCATCCCTTCCGCTAACGACGAGCACTGGCTCCCAAGCTCTGCAATCTCTGAGGAAGTGCTGCGTTGCTGCCGTGATACCTGAGGTAAGGTCAATGATGTCCCGTTCAGATAGTGCTCGTTGAAATGCTTCCTGAAACTTGGGGAAGTAGTCTGATAGTTGCCTTCTCAATTGTAGAATCGTCAAGTCTAGCACGCCAGTTCCAACGCCGATGGTGCGTTGGAAGCCGGTCTCCTCGTGCTGCACCATACGCAGGATGAATTCGCGCTGGCGGACCAGCTCGGGGTAGGCGTGGGCCATCTGGCCAATGACGGCCTCGACCGTCTTGCCCAGGAAAGGCTCTTTGAGGCCGAGAAGCCAGCCGAAGCGGACCGCCCGGCGCAGCACGCGGCGCAGCACGTAGCCCCGGCCCTCGTTGGTGGGCACCACGCCGTCGGCCAGCAGGAAGGCGATGCCCCGGCTGTGCTCCACGATGGTCCGTAGCGCTCGGTCGGTCTTGGCATCAGTGCCGTAGCGTGCGCCAGTTAGCTCGCTAGCCAGGGCCAATAGCGGCTGGAATATCTCCGTGTCGTAGAAAGAGTGCTTCCCCGTGACCACGGATACCGCCCGCTCCAGCCCCATGCCGGTGTCTATGTTAGGCTTGGGCAACAGTGTGCGTACCCCGCCCGCCCCAGGCGGGGCCTGGTCAAACTGGGTGAACACCAGGTTCCAGATCTCCAGGAAGCGCCCGCAGGGGTGCGCCGGCTCGCAGTCGGGGCCACAGCCGTACTGCTCGCCCCAGTCGTAGTGGATCTCGGAGGACGGGCCACATGGCCCAGAGTCGCCCGCCGGGCCCCAGAAGTTATCCTTCTCCCCGTACCGCAGGATGCGCGACTCGGTGACGCCCAGGGCGCGCCAGTAGCCGAAGGCCTCATCGTCGTCCAGGAAGACGGTTATCCACAGCCGGTCTTTGGGCAGCGACAGCTTCTGGGTAACGAACTCCCAGGCCCATTCGATGGCCTCTTTCTTGAAGTAGTCGCCCACGCTGAAGTTGCCCAGCATCTCGAAGAAGGTGAGGTGCTTGTCATCGCCCACGGTGTCTATGTCGGTGGTGCGGAAGCACTTCTGGCACGAGCAAAGGCGTGGGTTGGGGGGCACAGCCTCGCCGGTGAAGTAGGGCTTGATCTGGACCATGCCCGCAGTGGTGAGGAGTAGGGTGGGGTCCCCTGCGGGCACCAAGGAGGAGGAGGGCAAGCGCAGGTGGCCCCGCTCCTCGAAGAAGCGGAGGTAAAGCTCTCGGATGTCGTCAGTTGTGCTGGGCATAGCTCCCGTACCTACGGCGGCGCACAGCGCCGGAATTCTAGCTGCTATCGGTCAATTGTAGAGATGGCCCCAAGGGGTGTCAACGGCGACCCGAGGCGCCACCACCAGAACGTAGGGGTGGGCCTGTGTGCCCGCCCCTTCGCTGTGCTCAGGGCAAGCTCTGGTGGGGCGTAGGGGAGGACACGGAGTTCCCCCCCTACGTGTGTGAGATTCCCAATTCTCGCCCCACCCCGCGCTCCCGCGCCAGCCGGTAGACGTGCTCGGCGACTGCCACGTCCTCTATGGCCAGCCCCTGGGACTCGAACAGCGTGATGTCACTCTCGCCAGCGCGCCCGGAGCGGCGTCCGGAGACTACCTCGCGCAGCTCGCGCACCTGCTCCCAGCGGATGGCGCCGCGCTCCACCGCCCAGATAAGCTCACCACACTCGATGCGGGCGTCCTCAACATCGTCGGCTACAACAAAGGCACAACGCTTGATGGTGGCCTCGTCCATCTCCCGTCGCATCCAGTGGTTGCTGCCCGCCGCGTTGATATGTGTGCCCTCAGAGAGCCACTCGCCCTTGAACACCGGCTCCAGGCTGTTGGTGATGGTGGTGATGATGTCGCTGCCCCGCACGCACTCCTCGGCGCTCTCTACAGCGCGCACCGGCAGACCCAAGTTGGCGCTTGTCTCTCGGGCAAAGGCAGTGCGTGTCTCCGGCGTGCGGGAGAACGACTTGACCTCCCGCACGGGGCGCACCGCGCACACCGCCGCGAGTTGAGTGCGCGCCTGGTTCCCCGTGCCGATAATGCCTACGACCGAGGCGTCCTGACGGGCCATGTGCTTGGTGGCCACGCCGGAGGCGGCGCCTGTGCGCACCGCGCCCAAATAGCCGCCTTCCACGATTGCCAGAAGCTCCCCGGTGTCAGCGCCGTACAGGTTGACCAGGAAGCCCGACCTTCGTCCGGTGGCGTAGGCCTTGAACCCCATGACCCCGCGGGCGGGGTAGGCCGCCGCCATGGTCTGGAGGTGGCCGCGCCCGATGCGGACCCGCTGGCGGGGCCGGTTGGTGACCTGACCGGCGTCCCAGTCCTTGAAGGCGGTCTCGATGACGCGCAGGGCGTCGGCCATGGTGAACAACTGGCGGACGTCGTCCTCGGTCAGGTACAGGGCCATGTGTGCCTCCTCCATTGGGATGTCTGCGCCGGAGTGTAGCACAGGCCATAGCCTCTGGTAAGCAGCAACATCTTCTGTCATTCCGAGGGCGCAGCGACCGAGGAATCCTTCGCTTGGGCTCAGGACGGCGTCTCATGGCATGGCCTGAAGCTAGGCATAACCATGAGATTCCTCGCCCTTCTTCGGGAAGGGCTTTGAATGACACCCGAATTGTCGTTGCGAGGAGCGCAGCGACGAAGCAATCCGGCCCCCCTTGGTCATGCGTTGAGACATCCCGACAGGTCGGGACTTCGTCCTTCTGCGGAAGGACTCGCAACGACAGGTTGAACACGGCCTAGACTCGCCACTTGCTGCCAGGTATAATCTTGCCCATCGGAGGTGTGCCCTGAAGGTAAAGGTGAGGCTCTTCGCCCAGCAACGCGAGCAGGCGGGCTGGACCGAACGAGAAGTGGAGATAGCCGACGGCAGCAAGGTAGCGGACCTGATTGCGGCCCTGGGCCGAGACTATCCGCCCATCGCTGCTGCTGCCCGTCTGCTGGCGGCAGCCGTCAACGCTGAGTACGTGGAGCCTGACACCGTCCTACGTGCGGGAGACGAGGTTGCCCTTATCCCACCGGTAAGCGGGGGTTAAATGTAAGGACGTAGGGGCATGGCGCGCCATGCCCCTACGATTTCGTAAGGGAACTGGCCATGGTTGAAGTAACCGAAAAAGCGCTCAACCCGCTTCTCCTGATGGAGCGCACCAAGCGTCGGCCCGACGGGGCGGTGGTCACCTTCGTGGGCGTGGTCCGGGACAACGCCGAAGGGCATCGGGTGCTGTTCCTGGACTATGAGGCCTACAAAGAGATGGCCGAGGCCAAGCTCCAGGAGATCGTGGACGAGATCAAGCTCCGCTGGGAGCTGGAGGACGTGTCCATCCACCATCGCCTGGGTAGGCTCAAGGTGGGTGAGGCCAGCCTGGTGGTGGTGGTGTGCTCGCCGCACCGCAAGCCTGCCTTCGAGGCCTGTGCCTATGCTGTAGACCGGATCAAAGAGGCAGTCCCCATCTGGAAGAAGGAGATCTGGGAGGACGGCGAGCGCTGGGTGGGGCACGAAGACTAGCGGGCGACGGCAGGCCCACACGGACGGGGCGGCCTGTGCGTTTGTTTTGGAGAGGGGCGGATGAGGGTAGTGGTCGGGGCACTTCTTGCGGTCCTGGTCGCAGGCGCCTCGTGCGCTTCTCCGGCGGCACCTCCGGCTACTCCGGCGCCTACAGCCACCGCCACGCCAGCACCTACGCCCACGTTGGCGCCGGCACCGAAGGTGGACCGCGTGGGCTTTCCCCAAGGATATCAGGGCACGTTCCAGGTGCTCTACACCTTCGACCGGCCCGGCAACAGGCAGGCCCGGGTGGTCTACGGCAACGACAAGGCCCTCTCGCGCCAGCCGGGTCAGCCTTATCTTTACGGCAGCATCATCGTTATCGAGCACTACGCGGCCAAGCTCGACGCGCAGGGCAACATCGTCAAGGACGCCAATGGACGCTACGTTAGGGACAAGCTCATTAACGTGTTTGCCATGCGCAAGGAGCCGGGCTTCGGCGCCGACTACCAGCAGGTGCGCACCGATGAGTGGGAGTACGCCGCCTACAATACCGACGGCAGTTTCTTCTTGCCTCCAGAGCGCACGGGTTTCTGCTCTGCGTGCCACCAGGCGGCTGGTGCCGAGAGGGACTGGGTGTTCCGGGGTGACCTGTACTTCACGCAGACCAGGTACGATACGCCGCCGCCTCTGGGCGTGAACGAGATTGGGCTGGGCTCCATCGGCTTCTATCCGGCGGCGTTTACTGTCAAGGCAGGTACTACAGTCACCTGGGTGAACAACGATATGGTGGCCCACACGGTGACCGCCAGCAATGGGGCCTTTGCCTCACCCCCGCTGAAGCCGGGTGACAAGTCCAGCTACATTTTTCAGGCGGCGGGCATTTTCGACTACGTCTGCGCCATCCACCCTGACCAGATGAAGGCCAAAGTTGAAGTACAATAGCGGACGACGATGAACAAGGTCTTTCCTTCGACCGATCAGGCCATCTTCGACGTCCCCGATGGCGCGGTCATCATGTTCGGCGGCTTCGCCGAGGTGGGCATACCGCAAGCCCTCATTGAGGCGCTGGCCCGCCGGGGCACCCGCAACATCACCACCATTGCCAACGAGTGCGGCGTCGGTTTCCGGAAAGGGACCAACCTCTCGATGCTCGTGGAGCGGGGACAGGTACGCCGTATGGTGGCCACCTACCCGGTGGCGGCCTCGGCGCAGGCCATGTCCCCCTTCGAGCGCCTGTACCGCGAAGGCAAGATCGAGCTGGAGCTGGTGCCCCAGGGCACCCTGGCCGAGCGCATCCGCTGTGCCGGAGCCGGCATCCCCGCCTTCTACACCCCCACCGGCGTGGGCACCATTGTGGGGGAAGGCAAGGAGGTCCGGGAGTTTGACGGCAGGTCTTACCTTCTGGAGCGGGCGCTTACGGCGGACTTCGCCTTCCTGCGCGCCTACAAGGGCGATACCCTGGGCAATCTCATCTACCGGCGCTCGGGACGCAACTTCAACCCCATCATGGCCATGGCCGCACGGGTGACCATCGCCGAGGTGGAGGAGATTGTCCCCGCCGGCGAGCTGGACCCCGAAGCCGTGGTCACGCCGGGCATCTTCGTGCACCGCCTGGTGCAGGTGGGAACAGCCCTTGGCCGGTAGCCTGGTGTTCCTGCCGGAAGCCGACGACGACTATCAAAAAATGGCGACAGCTGATGCCGCGTGGTTACTTGAAAGAGTTTGCTGCTACCTCCTGCTTGCCGACAGGATTGTTGTGCATCCTGCCTATCTTTGGCAATCGAATCTGACCAACAATCTGTTTTTCAGGGACCTGTGTGGTCTCCTAAGTGGCCAGAACGTGGCCATGCTGCTCGGTGAGTGGAACACTACTGAAGACTACATCAAAGCAAGGATGGATAGACTCAACCCCAGGACGTTGCAGCAGACAGTACCCGAGTACCTTCAATACAAGAGGTGGGGGGAAACGCTCATTGATCAAGCACGACTGGTGGACCATGTGTTCCCTGCGCAAGGGCAGGTTTTCGTAACCGGAAGAGACCCGAAGTTCAGAGCACTCCTAGACAGGGATCTAGCTCCAAACATTGACCCCCAATCAACGAGAGCACAACTATCTCGGCACATACGTATGCATAAACTCGCTCTAGACTTCGAAACCGAAACGACAAAACTACAGGAGTTCGTTCGATCCTCCCGTGTTGTTTCTGTAGATACCTTCTCGCTTCGCCTGGCGAAGGCTGGCTTCTTGGAGCTATGCTATTCACAGCCATTCAGGAAGAGGCTGCTCAACCTTTACTACCATGCCAACCTTGACGAACGTATACGTGCGCCTGGACTGCGCGTCATCGGCGATCCTGTTGTGGATGCGTTTGACGCGGAAGTGTTCTGGGCGGCATTTGACAGACTATTCGGAAACAGCGCCCGAACAGGTTTGCTCTCTGCCGACAGTCCGGCCGCGATGACTGTTGTCATGCGCCTCGCAGAAAGCCAGGAGTGGCGAGAGTTTAGAGTCGTCTATTTCACTGTGCTCGATGAGCTTGAACAAGCGCTGTGGTGGAACGCGAGGTTGTTGGGAAAGACGATCGAGGAGAGGTATGAGTACGCCCCTATCGTGCCCTACCTTGTATCCCCAATCCGTGAGTAGTCAAAGCTGGACAAATATGGCATGCTCTCTCCAACGAGGTGAGAGCCATGAGCCGACGCAAGAGCTTACTGGGGATCAGCTATGCCGGGGGACTGGCGGAACAGAGCACCGCGTTTGCGGG
>ORJL010817250.1_pt1 | contig 74811 bp, 77 predicted proteins | sample 1779941 | NCBI WGS metagenome assembly ORJL01 (sample SAMEA104232317, study PRJEB22302) | groundwater metagenome | biome: forest; feature: aquifer; material: groundwater | place: USA | collected 2011-08-07 | depth 5.8 m | reverse complement strand
TGCGAGTCTTAACTGCAGTTCTTCATAAAGAAGAAGATATGTATGTTGCTAAATGCCCTGAAATAGGTACTGTGAGCCAAGGAAGCACAGTTGAAGAAGCAGTCGCGAACCTAAAAGAAGCAACAGAATTGTATTTAGAAGAGTTTCCTGCACAACCTATCTAACTTTCACTTTCTTCCATACTTATCTTCCAAACGCACAATATCATTTTCATCAAACCGACCAAAAGCAAGTTCTAATATATTTAAGTTATCATTTCCTGCAGAAAGACGGTGTGGCTGTCCTCGCTTGATAAAAATTTCAGTGCCCGAGTTTATTTCAAATTTTTCAGTGCCGACTTCTGCAGTGCCTTCACCTGAAAGCACACGCCAGAATTCATCTCTATTGTGATGATATTGCAAGCTAAGCATATTATTTGGTTTGATGGTGAGAATTTTCACAGCACAAGGAATTCCAGCAGCAATAGGTGCAAATTGTTCAAACATGCCCCAAGGACGTTTATCAATAAGGGTGCTAATGCCTTTTGGCGCACCAAGAAGTGCAGTAAACTCGCCACGTTCAAACTGGTTGAATAATTGAAGCACATTGGGCGCGAAATTTATGTCTTGGTTTTTTTTAATGTTTGTTTGAGGAAAAGGAAGCCAGTCAAAGCACTCAAAAACGTCAGGTTCAGTTATTGTCGGATTTCCAGCTATGATTTCACATAAAACTTTGTGACTGCGCAATTCTTTTTCTTTGTGAGTAAAATCAGTGTAACCCAAATAGTGAATTGGTTTGACATCTGTGCCAATCTTTTCTTTAGCCTCACGAACAGCAATTTGTTCAGGAGTTTCGTTTTGCTCAATCTTTCCGCCAGGAAATTCCCAGTGCTGAGAATCTTTTCTTTTCAGCAGAAGAATTTTGCTGTCTTGCAGAATAACACAACCGCTAATTGAAATCATTCTTTGATAAGAGATTTGATGACTTATAAGGATTGTGAAGAAAGTCATTGAAAAACTTTCGCAAAGTTTTCTTTCCGTGCGTGAACTACTTAATAAGACTATCAAGTTCTTTTCTGCGCTAGTAAATAGTTGGCTTTAATGGCCAAATCTGGTTTTTGAAAAACAGTGATCCATTTAGAATCTATAATTCGAAAATATTTTTTCAGTAAATTTTCTGATTCTTTAAGACTTGCAAAATATATTCTGATTCCAGCTGGAGATGTTCTTAACTTTTTTGTTCCCATAAAGTCAGAATCTCCGCTAAAAGCTACTGATAGGTATTTGCCGCTTTTTTTTAAAAGAGTGCTAATTATTTTCAAGTATTTCTTTCGCTCACTTTTTTTTGTTATTTCATGTAAAAATCTCCAGTCAAAAATAAAATCAAACTTTTTTTTAATGCATTCTATTTGAGTTAAGTCTTTAACTATGAACTCGGCTGAAGATTTTTTCGATATTGCATTTTGTTTTGCGAATTTAATCGCGTTTATTGATCGGTCTATTGCCATTACTTCGAATCCTTTTTTTGAAAGAAAAATCGACTGATGTCCTTCTCCACAACCGATCTCAAGAATTTTGCAAGGAGGAATAATAATTCTTTTTTCGATTAACTCAACTAACTCTTTAGGAATTTGTTTGTACGTCCAAGTTGCATTATTTGGTTTTGAATAAATTTCATCAAACTTTTGACAGTTTCTGTTCATGACTAAAAAATATCGGTTATTGTTTATATTTTTATCTGTTGCGATATGTTCTGTCAAATGTTATTCTTTCTTTCTCACAACATTTAAAAACCTACCTCAGCCACAACTCGCAATGGCAACAGAAGATCATGCAGATGCAATGGAACAGTGGGGTATATTGCGCAAGCAGCACCCAGAACTACCATCGGCAGATGAAGTAGAGCAAGAATTTGACATCAGACTCCAAGAGCCAGTAGTGCGTACAACACTCTGGATAATAATAGACCATCTCATGCAGTCAGCAAACCATTTAGAAGGAATACTCCAGCCACAACGCATGCCAGACATGATAGAACACAAGTTTTACACAGAAACAGAGCGCAAAGCATTTTATAAAAAATACAAAGAATTAATTGCAAAAGTCCATGAACTCTGGGCTCCAATGTTTCAAACACGGCGTGAGCGAATTCAAGCACTAATTAAAGGCTATCAATATGTTAAAAAACAACTCAAACCATTTATGCATGATTTCCTCAGCCACCAAGCAGAGCAATGGCTTAAAGAAGACAATGGACCTGAAGAAAAACGCGAAAGCTATATGGGGTAATTATGTGTGATAGTTTATGTAGAATAAGTTTGGAACAACTAACATGAAACAAATACCTCTTACATTTGAAAGGCTTGAAGTCACACAATACAATCCACAAACAGAAGAATTAACACTGCGCATGATAGTTAATGACGGCAAACAAAAACAGCTAATTAAACAATGTATTATAGAACAGGCAGAAGCGTTAGCTACAAGCATGATACAAGAAATCAGAACAAAAATAAAAGCAGCACACACAGAATATACTAATGATGATTCCCCTCTTGCAGGAGCACTAATGATAAAACACACACAAGATGAAGAGCTAGTGCATGAAAAAACAACAAACTTTCTTGCAACAATTAGAGAATCAATTAGAAATGCACGTTCAAAACGCATAAGCTGGGGAGACCTCCAAAAACAGATCATAGGAAAAAAGGCAGAATATGGCAGGTAACAAGGTGGTTTCTCAATCAAAACCAGCAGATCAGGCTGTTGTTGAAAGATATGCTCCTCAGGTAATAGAACCACAACTTCTTGAGTTTTGGGAGAAAAAAAAGATTTTTGCATTTAACCCTGCAAGCAAAAAAACAGTATACAGCATAGATACTCCGCCACCAACAGTCTCAGGAAAAATGCACATAGGACATGCATTCAGTTATACGCAACAAGACATTATTGCACGTTACAAAAGATTGCGAGGTTTTGAAGTGTTTTATCCATTTGGCACAGATGATAATGGCTTGCCAACAGAGCGGCTTGTGGAAAAAATTAAAAAAGTCAAAGGCACAAAAATGGATCGTGCTGAATTTGTAAAACTCTGCCAAGAAACACTCAAAGAAATAACACCAGAATTTGTACAAGGCTGGAAAAGAATAGGCATTAGCTGCGATTTTAATTTGTTTTATAGCACTATAAACGAAAATTGTCAGAGAATATCACAACAAGCATTTCTTGATTTAGTAAAGAAAAAAAGAGCATACAGAAAAGAAGCACCATCACTTTGGTGTCCACAATGTGAAACAGCAATCAGCCAAGTAGAATGCGAAGACGCAGAGCAGCAAAGCACATTCAATGATCTTGTGTTTAAAACAGCAGGCAATAAATCAGATAAAAAATCAGGCATCAAATCAGAAGCAGTTGAGGGCAAAGAGCTTATTATCGCTACAACAAGACCAGAAATGCTTTCAGCATGTGTTGCAATATTTGCACATCCTGATGATGAACGCTACAAAAAACTCTTTGGAACAAAAGCAATAGTACCATTATACAATCACGAAGTGCCAATCATGCCAGACCAACGTGCAGACCCGAGCAAAGGAACAGGCATAGTTATGTGTTGCACTTTTGGAGACCAGACAGACATGGAATGGTATCGTGCATATAATCTACCATTAAAACAGGCCATAGGAAAAGATGGAAAAATGACTGCACTATCAGGACAGTATGCTGGAATGAAAATCGCTGAATGCAGAAAAACAATAATTGCAGATTTAACAGCACAAGGATTAATCAAAGCAACAAAACCAATCACGCATACAGTTAATGTGCATGAAAGATGTAGTACACCAATAGAAATAATACAAAGCAAACAATGGTTTATCAAATACCTTGATTTGAAAGAAGACTTGCTCAAGTGGGGCGCAGAACTCACATGGCATCCTGCATTTATGAAAAGCAGATATGATAACTGGGTAAAAGGATTACAATGGGACTGGCTCATTAGCAGGCAAAGATTCTTTGGGATACCATTTCCAGTGTGGTATTGTGAAAAATGCGACACACCAGTATTTGCTGATGAAAAAAAGCTGCCAATTGACCCGCTTAAAACACACCCACCTCTCAAGAAATGCGCATGTGGAAGCACAGCATTTGTTCCAGAAAAAGATGTGCTTGATACATGGGCAACAAGCAGTCTCACACCACAACTAGCTACAAGTCTTGTAGAAGAAAAATACAGAAAAAAACTTATGCCTATGAGTCTGAGACCTCAAGCGCATGATATAATTACGTTTTGGCTGTTTAACACACTTGTTCGCAGCAGATTACACAATGGTGTAAACCCATGGAAAGAAATTGTTATCTCAGGATATGTCACGATGAGCGGAGAAAAAATGGGTAAAAGTAAGGGAAATGTTGTTGACCCGCAAGAAGTTGTGACAAAATACAGCGCAGACGCAGTACGTTACTGGGCTAGCTCAAGTAAGTTTGGAGATGATTTGGATTACCAAGAAAAAGAAGTAAGAACAGGTGATAAGTTTGTCACAAAACTCTGGAATGCAACAAAATTTGCAGGAACACACCTTGCAGATTATAACTGCACTGTTTCAAACAAAGAAATTCTCAAAGATATTACTGAATCAACAGACACTTGGATTGTTGCTAAATTAAATAATGCAATCATAGATGCAACAGAACATTTTGATAAGTATGACTATGCGCACGCAAAATCAGCACTAGAAAAATTCTTTTGGCAAGAATATTGTGACAATTATTTAGAACTGGCAAAGATAAGACTATATGAGCCAAAAACACCACAACAACGCACAAGTGCGCAAGCAACACTCTTTATTTGTACACGTGCTTTACTTACATTATTCGCCCCATTTACACCGTTTATTACAGAACACATTTATCAGGCAAATAAAACATTATTTCAAGACACAGAAAAAGATTCGAGCGTACATACAACAGTCTGGCCAGCACCAATTGGTTCAAATGACGCAAGAACTGCTGCAATAGAAAAAGCAGGAGATATTATTGTTTCAGTATTATCAGCAGTGCGAAAGAAAAAATCAGAAGCAAAACTCAGCATGAAAGCACCAGTACAGAAGATAGTGATAGAATTAACTGCTATTGAAGCCAAAGTTGAAGAATCTGTTAAAGAGATGGTTGTAGATTTGAAAGCAACAACAGCAGCACAAGAAATAGTATTTGGAAAGGCAGAAGAAGAAGTGATGAGTGGGGTGAAGGTGAGTGTGGAGTTGTAGATTTTTGAGTTGAAAAGTTTTATAACTCTTTGATCTTTAGTGATTTGATATTTCACAAGCGTATTGCATTAGTCCTCTTTCTCACAAACCACCCAATATCAAATAAATTCTTGACAACAAGACCACGAGCGCTTAATTTTTGCACAACCTGGCCAATACCAATACATTCATTGAAAGAGTTTAATACAAGAACTAAAGACTGTGCAGCACAAGGACCTTTATTCGCAGTCAAAGATTCGCTCCATAAATCACGACCGCAAATAAACAACCATGCTCCTTTATTAGAAACAGTGACTGTTGATGAAGCGTGAGGCACAAGCAATTGAAGCAAGCCAACACTAGGAATAAAACCAGAACTCACATCACGACCAAGAAGAGCACCACAAAAAACAGGGCGAAAAGAAAATCTTGTTGTTAACTGGCGAATAGAATCAGTAACTAAATACCAAGAAGAACCATTACGTAGAACTGATTTTTCATCTAAAACTTTGGATTGAGTAAATAATTTTATGAAATTCCATAACCCATTAGTATTGTTTTGCAATATAGTTTTATCATAAGTATTGTTATTTTCATTGTTGGGTGATGCCATTTAAAGCCTCCTTATGCGCGCAACAAAAAAACCTTGAGTACCAGATTTGTATGGCCACAAACGACGGCAATTAGCAATACTTGCATGAAGTTTCCTGCCAAAAACTTGTGTTAAACCAGGATCGCCAACACTTAATCCTGAAGGCTCAATAACTATGCCACCTCGCTCAAGAAGCCACTGAATATTTAATTCATTTTCTTCAGGTTCAAGAGAACAAGTGCTGTATACTAAAATACCGCCAGTTTTGACGAGCTTTATTATTTCACCCAAAAGTCTGCGTTGAATACTAACACTCGTAAGCACACCAGTCATGTCACGCTTCTCAAACCACACAGGATCATCAGCATAATTACCAGAACAAGGAGCATCCAACAACACTTTATCAAACTCTAAACCAAGACGAGCAGCCTCAGCAGAGTCATACTCATACACCACAACATTTTTCACACGCATACGCTCTAAATTATGCAATAATGCAGGCATACGATGCTCTTTACGCTCCAAAGAAATAATGGTTCCCTCACAATGCATCCATTCGGACAATTGAGTGGTCTTACCACCAGGAGAAGCACAAGCATCAAGAACCAATTCACCAGGTAGAGGATTTAACACTTGTACAGGAAGCTGAGCAGCAGCTTCTTGCATATAGTAATAACCTAAAAAATGCTCTTGAATTGCTCCAAGAGAAAACTTTGAAGACATCCAATAACCCTGTTTTGCAAAAGGAATTTTTTCTAGAGTCACACCAATTGCTTTCAAACGCGCCAACACTTTTTGCTCATTGCCCAACAATGAATTAAGACGAATTGCAGCACGCAAACTAACAGGATTGCAATTTCCACCAAGTTTTATGTAACGTTCCTCAAAAAAAGCTCTGCCCTTACGAGAATCAGGAGCTTCAGAAATAGAAAGTTCATCATCAAATGAATTACTCTGACTAAGAACTTTTTTACGTGCAGGATGATTAAAACGAGACATATCTTGCTCGCGATATTCAGGATGAGGTTTTGATGCAGTGCGGAACTGCTTATTTGAACTTCTTTGAAATTGAGATGTTTGAGGTTGTTGTTCAGAACTGTTTTGAGAGTTAGACCTATTATCAGACTGGGAAAGTTTATTATAACTTGGTTTAGATTTTGAATTATTATGTCTCTCAAACTCTCTTTGCAATGCTTCTTTTTTAAAACCTATTTTTCTTTTTTGCATACAAACACCCAGTGATCCTTATAAAAAGGAGTAAGACAGGTTGAGGATAGAACATGCATGCCCTTCTTAAGCTCTTGCTCAGCTGTGGCAGCAATAACCTCAGGTTTTTTTGTACAATCAATACAGCGAGTCTTAAGGCACAATACTGCTATACTGCCTGATTCAAGAAAAAACTCCACGTTTTTCAAGAATATGTTAACTTGGTCACGCACAGCAACATCTTGATAGATGATGTTTGGTTGTGCAATACGCGCGCTATATGACTCAGGATTTCGAGCATCAGCAAGAATTGGCACAATATTAGCTCTCTGTTCTGCTAAAAAAACAAGTTCACGCATAACCCTTGGAGCAGAATCAACACCAAACACAAGACCTTTTGGAATTAAATCTGCAAGATGACTAAGAGAAGAACCAGTACTCGCACCCAAGTATAATACAACACTATCTGGCTTAATAGAAAAATCAATGCCTTTTATGAAAGCAGCAGCAAGCTTTGAGCATTGAGGACGCCAAACACGATATTCTTGAGAATTTTCTTGAAACAAAGACTCACCATATACACTTTTTCCAGGAACTAAATTTTTGGTCAGCAAAGAAGACTTTTTTTTGATGAGCAACTGAGTTATTTCTTGCATATTTGTGCCTCTGCAGATTTGCGTAATTCATCACCAACAAATAAACCCTTGAAATAATCAACACGCGCTGCAAGCACAATTTTGCCTGCAAGAATTCTTGACGCGCGGCCTTTATTTGCAGATTCTTGAACTAAAGGATGCCCAATAATAATACCATGTTTAGGATTTTTTGCTCCAGAAATCACATGACGGAACAATGCTTTTTTAGCTCCAAGCAATTGCACAAATGAAGAATTAGCAAATGCAAGCTGTTTTAAACCACCAGCTAATGCCAAGAGTTTTGCTCCTAAAAGAGTGCCAGCAACTGTGGCAAGATTAGGTGCGAGTGTTTGCATTGCTTGCTCAAGACTTTTTGTTAGCAAAGCTTTTCTGCTTTTTACTGCAACAATAGACTCTGCAGTGCATTTTAGCATAACCAAATCATTCTCGTCTGGCTTGGCACCCATAGCTGAAACTAATTTCTTTTTTGAGCTTACTATTTCATTAAGCAATTCATCATCAGAAACCGTGTGACAAAATTCAGGAGCATACCAAGAGTAAAACTCACGAAGAAGAGTTGTCAAGTCAGTTTGAAAGCGCGTTATGTTGTCCAGTGCATGCGTTACTTGAATAGTTCCTACATCGGAAGAAATATTTGCAGAAACATCTTTTTTTGTTTGACAAATATTTAGTTCACGAAGCTTTGCATAAAGAGCAGGATTATTTGCTTTATGCAAACAATCTGACACTGTACTGCATGAAAAACCAAGAATGTGTTGCATGAATCACTATTCATTAAAAGGCTTTTAAAGGTTACTGGAAATTTGTTTGTCTGCAAACACTCGCACATACCTTTAAATATTCCTTATCTTGTTCTTTCACTATGAATAAGCGCGCAGCAAGCCTTACCATAGAAACAATCATTGTCGCAGCATTAGGACTTATTGCACTTGTACTCTTGGGTTTGCTGTTCAAAAGCCAGATTACGAAAACAAGCCAAACACTATTTGGCATAGGAGAAGACGCACAAAATGAAGCAAGAGGCACAAACAAATGCGAAAGTTTCCTGAGCGCAAGAAAATGTTTGAGTGCATGTGACTCCCAAACAGCAAGCGATGGCAGAAGCATCACTTGGCGCGGCGCAATACCACCACCAGGAGAAAACTGGAATTGTGCACAAGGAAAACTATGCTGTGAAAGGGTGGACGCGTAAGCTGAATTTCTATTATTTTCATTCAAAACCTTTTTAAACAGCTTATAGTTGTGCGTGTATTATGATTGATAAACAGCTTATTTTTCCTTGGAAATCAGTTTTGACAACTATCATTATTATTCTTCTTATTTTATTTAGTATTCCCTCTGTTCTTGTAGTTATTCCTCCAGGAACAGTTGGAGTTGATTACTCAGCATGGGCAGGAGTTCACCAAAATAGTGTCAGATTGCCAGGCTGGAGTTTTAAACTACCTTTTGTTCAGAGTGTTATCCAGATTAAAACAGCAAGAGACACAGTAAACATGTTTGGTTCAGAAGAACAATGCGCCAGAGACAGAACTTGTACAGATGTTGCACTACAAGTGCCAAGCAAAGAAGGACTACTCATCACACTTGATGTATCAGTGCTCTACCAAGTAAAACCAGAAGCAGCACCAAAAATAGTCCAAGAACTCACACCACAATACCTTTACGGAACTCTTATTCCACAAATTCGTTCAGTTGCCAGAGAGGTTACAGGCGCAATGAGCATCACAGAACTCTATGGACAAGGAAGAGAGCAACTTCAGTCACAAATGACAGAAAAACTTGAACGTCTCTTTGAAAAAGATGGATTTGTACTAGAACAAGTACTTCTCAGAGATATAGAATACCCTGCACAAATACGTCAAGCAATTGAAACAAAACAAACAGCAGAGCAACTATCGTTTCAAAAACAGTTTGAGATAGACATAGCAGAAAAAGAAGCCAAACGCAAAGAAATAGAAGGACAAGGCGTGGCAAACAACAAAATAGCAATCGCAAAAGGAGAAGCAGAATCACTAAGACAAGTATCCCAAGCAATAAGAGAAAACCCAGAAGTGCTCAAATTCAAACAATTAGAAGTACTGCAAAAATTATATGAAAACCCAAACACAAAATTCATAGCACTACCCTCAGGACAAATGATATTACCAATTGATTTAAAAAAAGAAGTGACTGATATAACTATTAATTCCTAAAAACACGCCATGAAAGATTCATAATTTATTCTTGCCTAAATCCCAAAAATACTTTTTTTCACATCAATAATGCCTGGAGCTCCGCCACCATGCCAGCTCATTCTAGGACGAACACGCATAGGAAAAATGCGTTCATTTACATCATCCATTGCTAAACACGAGCCAGCAATGCGCTGCAAATTGTCAAGCTCTTTGTCCAAGCCAGTGCGAAGGTATGTCTGTAGCAAGCTGCCAAGAGCATCAGTATCAACTTTAGCAGTCAAACGATGAGCTAAAATAACATCGCTCTGGGTCATGGCATCAGTGTGAATCTTGCCAGGCTGCTGAGTTGCAAGCACTAATGCAATACCAGGCTGACGACCTTCACGAAGCAAAGTCATTAATGCGGAAGTTGCAGCAGTCTTGCCAGTGCTTGGAAGAAATTCATGAGCTTCATCAATCATAATCCAAACAATAGGCATATCATTCACGCGCTCTCGCTTTTCCTCAACCAGATAATGCACGGCCTCATGAATCTTTTGAAACTCTTCTTCTTTACGCACAGCCATACGGTCCAAAAACAGTTTATTGCACACAACACCCATAACCAAATGCTTAATCTTCCAGCCATTAGGCATCATCGCATACGCGCTAACATCAAGCACTGTTATCTGACCAGGTGCTGCAAGGTCACGAATAGGTGTTGCACTCGTGCTAAAAATACCCCACCTGTCTGCAGAAATAAAACGATTTTCAGCAGCATTTTTAATATGAACTTCTTCTTTATTATCTGCACGAATAGCTGAAATAATATCAGAAATGCCAAATGAGGTGTTTTTGATTTTCAGTTCAAGAATGATGCGTTCAATAAATACCGCCAAAGGCTCATTTGGAGTCAAGTCAAAAGTCAGCCACCAATCTTCTGGATTAAACTCAGCAGGATGAATGGCAAATGCAACATCAGCAGGAATTTTTTTATTTTTGTAATCCTGATAAAATCCTGCAGGAACAAAAATCTTTACAGAAATACCCTCTGCCTGCAAATTCCAGTCTTTTAGTAGTGCTTCATCTTTGTGATTAGGATACTTCATAGTCCAATAAATACCCATTGTGTCAAGCATGATCACTGAAAGTTTTTTTCTAGTTTCATCAGGAAGCTTTGACACGCCCTCAGCAATGACGCCCATACAATATGATTTACCGCTGCCTCTCTTACCACAGATGAATACAACATGTGTCTTATTCAAATCAAGAAAAATACTCTGAGACAACGCGCTTACCTGACCCATTTTCACATAATGCTTGCCAAGAAAAATAGTGCCTTGCAAACCAAACTTTTCTTTATCAGTATCATCACGACCAAGAATAATATCGTACGCCATGAGAAGACGCCAGAGAGTCTACTATAAAAAGATAGCTTAAAAACCTAAAAAAAGAAAAGAAACAGGAAGCTTAAAAGCTTACAATTCAGCAGCAGTCATGATTTTAAGGCGGTTGCTTGTTGCTTTAGAGTCCATAGCAATTATGTGCCTTACTCCAGCTTGTTCAGAAGCAAGTACAATAGGCTGATCTGCAATGCCATCAAACACAACTGCATACACTACATTGCGTAATGTTGCAAGAGTGCTCACAAGTTCTGTGAGAGGAATTTTGCCAAGCACTTGAAGTTTGCTGTCAAGCAAGTATGCACCACGCGTGCCAATCAAGTCTTCTAATAGGCTTGAAAACTTTGTTTTCTCATCAGCAGTAGATGTTTGAACTGGTGCAGGGACTGGTAATGATGCTGGTGCTGCACGTGGTGGTACTGAAGGCAGACGAGGAGGTATAGGCCGTTGAGGACGCTGCTGCACTGGAGCAATCATAGGCTTGCGAATAGACTGCGAAGTATCAACAGACTCAAGCTCATGTTTTGCCTGCTCTGCAGTAATCTTCCCACGCAATGCCTTATGAATCTCTTTTTTTGTAATCTCCTCAACTTCCTTTCCATCAGGTGCTTTGGCAACAAAATCAATCTCAGCAACACCAAGCAGTTCTTTAATGATAAGATTACCGCCTCTGTCGCCATCAACAAACACAAGCAGTTCTTTTTTCTTGCTTAGCTCAATAATTGTTTGAGGCACACTTGTGCCATTCATGCCAATCACGTTCTTAAACCCATTACGCAACATGTTTAATACATCAGCACGACCTTCACACACAATAACCTCTTCAGATTCGTCAATAGTTGGACCTGCAGGAAGACGATCTCTGCCATACTCAACACATTCCATAACACGAACTGCCTGAGAAACTTCTTCAGTCATTTCCTGACTGTCAGACATTGTGCTATCCATCATGCTGCGCAACAGTTCTTTAGCGCGTTCAATAACAAAATGGCGCTTAGAAATACGAACATCTTCTATATTAGTCACTTTTACTTTTGCATTGCATGGACCAATACGTTGAATAATCTCTAATGCAGCAGCAACAATAGATGTTTCAGCTTTGTCTAAACTTGAAGGGATGATAATAGAACCAACAGCTTTACCATTTTTTATCTCAGTATTAACCTCAATACGACCAATCCTGCCAGAGCGCTGTAACTCGCGCAACTCAAGATCTGCACCAAGCAAACCTTCTGTTTGGCCAAAAATAGCTCCAATAACATCAGGACGATCAACAACTCCTTCAATCTCAATAGTTGAATTAATAATGTATTTTGAAGATACTTGACTGATTTTGCCCATGGTATGCGCTCCTGAGCAGAGAATTCACTTTACTTCATCTTATTCTGCAATTATTAACTGAACTTTTGTCATGTGTGATGAAATGAATGTGATCCCCTACTCAATTAATTGTTTGTAGCCTGAAACACTAACCCCCAAGTTCATAGCTTGGTATTACCGTAAGCTCCAGTGGGTACTCTCTGTGTCAGGCTGTAATCATTGCTGACTACAATTTCTAGCAAGCTATCCTTATTTATAAAGGTTGTGAAATAAAAATCCCAATACTCGCAGTACTAAGTTGTTCTTTAGAGATAGCTGAGATTTTTAGTGTTGCAGATACCCACACTGTTTTTCCTCACCAGCCACTGCAAGCTGCAGGGTATCTGCAACAAACAGAAAATTGCCATGGAAGAATTTCTGGGATAATGAGTGATTTTTGCCTTCTTTTGGAAGTCTTCCGGTTTTTTCGCTACTCTTTCGGGACAAGATTTAAAAGGAATGAGTGCATAGCATGGTTCATGGGGAGTGTGAACGCGGATGATTGACAAATTAGGCAATAACTTGCTATCAAGACTTGAAGCAGCAAGATCGCACCTTGAACCACTACTTGGGTCATATAACCAACGAACAAGAGCTGAGCTTGAAGAATTAGTTCCTAAAACTGAAAAAGAACTTGATAAATTTATTGATAATTTTGAGAAAATAAGTGCAGTTTTAGATGAATTTGGAATTTTGGATGAAACACCAATTGAACCTTATGATATTCAGCAGGGATATAAACGAGTGCTTGATCATTCATTTTCCTTTAATCCTGAAGAATTGTTAGTTGCACGAAAAAGATATGTTGATACACTTTGTTTGGCAAGAAAGTTTTCTGAAAAAAAAAGACCGCTTCCTTGTTTAGATTTACGAGTACTTGCTAAAACTCAACTTGTTTATGATAAAAAAATACAACCACTTCGTTCGAAAGTAATACTCAATGAGGAACTCTCTGGAAAGTCGTTACAAGATTTTTATGCTGCAATTGCTGCTGAGATTCCTAAGCAGAATACTCATGTACTTGCGAGTTATGGTTTTTCACGACTCAATACTCATCTTTTACGTCCTGAATTCATTCCACGACTTATTCTGCTGGTTCATGAGTTGGAATTGCAATATTATTCTTTAGATAAAACTCAGCGAACATTTCTTGACAGACTGCGAAATCAAGCGCATGCACGAATAGATGCATTTGCAGCGCAATCAAAAAAAGAAAATGATTTTAGTCAGGCTTTATACTTGCCTTATCTATTTAGAACTTGTTCAGTTTACTAATGTCGGTGCTTCTTTTAAGAGTTGTTCTAACATCTTTTTTGGCACAAATGCAAACCTTTTATCAATTTCTTTAATAATTGAACGTGCAACTTTTTCTTCTTCTGAAGTAAGCCCTGTTGGTACTCTGCTTAAAACTCGTAAAATACCAACTCTTGTCATAATAATCTTTCTTGTTATTTCTTGAGCTTTTTTTGGAAGCTCTGTGAAAAGCGACTTGAGGGAATTTGTATCAGGCTTTGTTTTGTTCCACAGACTTATGAATACAGCTAATTCTTCTTGAGGATTTGGTGTCATGTTCTTTGTTAGGTGACTTCTCTTTATATCTTTTTCGCAAACGTCTTTGCTACAATAAGCGGAAACAAAATAGTTGCATCACCAAAAACCTTAACAGTTTTAGCTTGAGGAAGAATCTTACCCCAAGACACAGCTTCATCAGGACGAGCACCAGCATCAGAACCATCAAATTCCTGCGCATTATTGATATACATAGCATAGTCCGCCCCATTTCTAAACATGTTTGCATTACAAATATGGTGCTTCACTATGCCTGAGCCAAGAATGATTAAACCAGTTTTTTTTGCATCCATAACAAGATTATTCAGTTTTTTAATATCACCAACAACATCAATCTTAAACTCAGGATGCTTATATGAAAATACATACAACATATCACCTAAAGAACCATCAGTAATTGCAGGACAAAACACAGGAATCTGATTTTTTGAGGCCCAATAATAAATAGAGTCTTTATTCTGAATTTTCTCTCCAAGCAATGCAACTAAGTCAGAAGGAGTGATAACTGCATCTTTGTGTGTGCTGCAAAACTCAGCAAGAATAGGCAAAAGCCACTCTTCAAAACGACAATAATTAGAATTAGGAACAAGAATATCACCAATGCGATTAATGCCTTGTTTTCTAAGCTCAGCACCCTTTAATTCAAATTCGCCAAGATAAAAAGGAGCAAAACACTTGATAAAATCCTCTTCAATGCCGCCAGCAGTTGTCACAATTACATCAACAAGCTTGTGTTCGGCAAGATAGCAAAACACATCACGCAAGCCAGAACTCACCATGTTTGATGTGTAACCAAAAAATATAGTGCACTTTTCAGCACGCATTTTGTTGATTATGTTAATAGCTTGACTTAGTTTAGTTGCTTGAAAACCAGTTGTTGCAAAGGAGTCCAGAATTTTGCTGAAATCTATGCCTTGATTAAAATCATATCCTTTTACTTTAGGAAGAGAGAGATTTTTTATACTAGACTCACGCAGTACATTTTTTCTCAACTGAGCAAGATTATTATTTTGAACAGTCTTGTCCTGAATTGTTTTTTTCTTAATATTCTTTTTCATAGTGTGCTCAATTTATTTAGCTATAGCATAAGACATAATAATTTATGCAAAATAGTTATGTCTTATGAATATAGTAACTAACAGTTCTGTATAAACATTCTGTCAGTTACCATATTTGTTCAATAGATTTCTGAGGTTTTATAAATGCTTGCGATAGATTGTGCGCTATGATTAATTTGGACGGCAGTCATGGCGAGGGTGGAGGACAGATTATTAGAACAGCACTTGCACTCAGCATGTTTACAGGTCAAGCATTTCAAGCAGTAAAGATTCGTGCTGGTAGAGAAAAACCAGGACTAAAAGCGCAACACACAGCTTGCATAAAAACATTAGAAGCAATAAGCACAGCAAGAGCAGAACACACAGGCATTGGAGCAAGTGAACTCACATTTTATCCGGGAAAAATAATAAAACAAAAGCACACCATAGACATAGGCACGGCAGGAAGTATAACGCTAATGTTGCAGTCATTACTTTTGCCACTGGCATTTTCGCCTAAAAAAAGCAAGCTAACAATTATTGGCGGAACAGATGTGCCATTGAGCATGCCAATAGATTATTTCAATAACGTTCTTGCACCAGCACTTGCATCGTGGACTGAGATAAAAACAAAACTTATTCAAAGAGGCTATGCACCACAAGGAAAAGGAATTGTTGAGATTAGCATAACACCGCGAGAAAAACCAATAGTCTATGTTCGCGAACAAAAACCGCAACAAGTACTTATTAAGGGAATATCACACGCATCAAAAAATCTTGAAGACAGACATGTTGCAGAAAGACAAGCAAGAGCAGCAGAAAGCACATTAAATAAGATGCACCTGCCAGTGCAGATTTCTTCAGAATATGTGCAAATGCCTGAAACAACAATGTATGGTTCAGGAATCACACTCTGGCTTGTGTGCGGAGAAGATGAGCATGCACTCCAATTAGGAGGAAGCGCATTGGGAAGCAGAAAACTCACTTCAGAACAAGTTGGAGAAAAAGCTAGCCAAGAACTTATTTCTACAATGCAGTCCAGCGCACCAGTAGACAAGCATCTTGCAGACAATCTTATTGCATGGCTGGGAGTGACAGGGAAAGGAAGCATACAGGTTCAGGAAATTACAGAGCACACAAAATCAGCAATATATGTTGTGGAACAATTTTTGAAAGTGAAGTTTAGGATTGAAGGAAAGAGAATAGTATTATGAAGCAGGCGATAACAAATGCTTTATGACAGCAGCCTCAATCTTCCCGTGATACTTGTCGTAGCTTTTTGTCTTTGATATGTAACCAGTTGCACCTGCTTTTTCTGCTTCAATAGCTGATGAACTACCTGAAAAAACATAAATTGGAGTTTTGTTGCCTGCTTGTCTTATTTGCGCAATTGCTTCTAAACTACTGAGTTCAAGTACTTGACTGTCTGTAAACACTAAATCACAATTTCCTCTCAATATTCTGGCAACTAATGATTTTCCATCAGCAAACCCCTCAAGATTATAGAAAACTTTTTTATTTTCGCAAATCTGTTTTAGAATTATAACTAGTTCGAGTCTAATTCCTACATTCTCATCTACAACAATAATCTTCTTATAATACGCTGGCATTTTCTTCAATAATAGACAATGCAAAAGAGCAGTCTGTTTTAAATCTTGCATTTCTCTGCTTGAGAAAAATCTGTTGTTCACGCCAGTGTCGCCAGCTTGACAGAAGTCTTTAAGTCACGAATGTCGTAATTAACCAGACGCTTTTCAGTAGGATCATTAATTTTGTTACTCAACACCTCAAGCTGAACAATAGTACGTGATGCAGCATCAAGATTGCCTGATTCAAGATTTTGCTTTGCAGAATCAATCAAGTCATGCACTTCAGGGAAAAATTTCTTATTGGCCTGTGCAGGAAACTCTTTAGCAAAATCTCTTTCTAAACGGTCCTGAGCAAGAGTGCCTTTATAATCATTCAACACGAGCTCACGAGCAGATTTTTTTTCTAATACAGAGGATGCACTAGCAACATCAAGACCAACACTCCATGCTTTTTGCTCAGCACGCGCAACACCTGCAGTAAGAACACGATATTTTTTATCAAGCTTGGCAACATCAACACGCAAATCCTTTGCTTCACGCGCGCGAGCAACCAATGCTTCAGCTTTTTCTTTTTGCGTTTCAGCATGCGCCAAAAGTTTTTTCGCAAGAGCTTCTTGTCCAATAACTTTGTTTTCACGTTCAACAAGCGCAGTAGTTGCTCTTTCATAGCCTACTTTTGCCCGTTCCATTTCACGAACCTTTTGCACAATAGATTTTTGATCGCGCTCAAGACGATCTTGATCTTTTTCAAGCTCTTTTACAAGAAGACCAACCTCTTCTTCGCGTTCAGCAAGAGAACAAATATCACTCGCGAGCAAACCTTTTACTTCTTTTCTCTCGGTACTAAGCTCTGCTTTAACCTGAGTAAGTGATGCAACAAGCACACGCCACTCTTTTTGCATGCGCCCAAGCTCTTGGGATTTAAACTGAACATCTTCTGCGAGTTCTTGACGTTGTTTTGCAAGGGATTCTTTTGCTGCAGCAATAGCTTTTTGTGTGTCAAGCCATGCTAGCTGACGGCGTGCAAAATCAGTTTCTTTATTTTTTAATTCTTTTGTGTGATTTTGAATCTCAGACTGTGTTTTGGCTAATGCATTGCGCAATCGTTTTATTTCAGCTTCTTCTTCACGCGCTTCAACAATTCTGTGTTCATTTTTTTCAAACAAAGAACGCGCTTCAACTGCAAACTTTTGCTTTTCAACAAGATCTTGAGAAACTCGCACACCAATAACTTCCAGACCAGCAAGATTATCACCTTGTTTTGCCAATGCTTTTTCACGTCGCTCCACTATATTTTTTTGCTCAAGCATAACACGCTCTTGTTTTACAAGCACTTCTTCTCGTTTGTAAAGCTCTTGCTCTTTTTTGAGCAGTAATTGTGTACTCTGCTTTGCAGTTACTATCTCTTGTTCAGCATGCACACTCTTTTTTTGCAAGCTACGCAGCAACTCACTGCCTTCTTCAAGTGCAACACGTGTCTTGGCATATTCTTCACGAGCACTTGCGAGCTCACGCATGGTTTTTTCAAGATCAGCTGATGCTTTACTTGCTTGAGGAAGAACAACCGTCAGTGCTTCTTGCGCCTTCTCTAGCGAGATTGACAGCAATGTGACTTCTTTGCTCAATGATGCTTCCTGAGATTTTAATTTTGCACAATTTGCTTTAACACGAGAATAATCTGCAATTGCAGCAACCGACTGTTTTTTCACAAACTCTGCTCGTGAAACAATATTTGATTCTTTTTCAGCGTCTTTTGCCAGACGCTCTTCCTCAGTGTGCAATGCAGAAACTTCAGAAGCAAATGTCTGTTCAATCTTTTTAAGTTCATTCATTCGTTTTTCAACAAGGTGCTGTTCTTTTTCAAGAGCAGCAACCTGCTGTGACACAAACTGTAATTTTTTCTCCTCAGACTGTCTGCTTGCAGTAAGAGCTGTTTTTTCTTTTTTTAGGTTTGCAAGTTCATCAAATGATTTAGTTCTTTCAGCGGTTATTTTTTTTAATTCTTGTGATTCTTGTTCAATATATTTTTGCAACTGGATAGATCTTGCACTTAAGTCTGATACCTGTTCCTGCATCTGCTTTTTAGACTTTTCAAGCAAGGGCATATGTTTTTCTACTTGCACTTGCTCTTTTTCAAGAAGACTCATACTCTTTGCAACACCAAGCAATTTCTTTTCCTGCTCAGCACTACGCAGGGCGAGTGTGTTGCGATTTTGTTTTGCGCGATTAAGCGCGTCACAAACTTTTGCACTTTCAGCTTTTGCTTTCTGAAACACTTCTATCTCATCAATGATTGAACGCTTTAAACAGGTGTGCTCTTCATGCAAAGCAGAAACTTGTTTTTCATACTTGCTTTGCATTTTTTGAAGTTCCTGCATTCGCTTTTGCACTATATTTTGCTCTTTTTCAAGCGACGCAACATCCTGCGCAACAGCATGCAATCTTTTTTCGTGAAATAATTTGTTAGAAACAATATTCATACGCTCTTTTTTAATCTGAACAAGCTCGGCGTTGAGCACAGAACACTCTTTTGCTGCACTTGCTAAATCATTTGTAACCAGCGTAACTGCATGAGAAAGCTCTTTTTTTTTAGACTCAAGAAGAGCGACCTCAGCTGCAGTAGTCTTTGATTTTGATTCGCAAGACTGCTCTTGTTTTTTCAGCAGAATTGCTTTTTGCTCTAACACACTACGCAATGACTTTTCACTTTCGCGTACATCATTAAGTTCTTTTTCTTTTTTTTTTAGAGACAATTCTTTTACTGCAAGGACGCGCTCTTTTTCTGCAAGGCTTTGCTCTGTCTGAGCAAGTTCAGGCATTCGTTCATGCGCACGTTTATCATTAGCTTGAAACTGGGCAATCTGCACAATAATATCATTTGTGACGGCCTGCAAAACTTTTTCTTTTTCCTTAATGCTCTTAGAAATTTCTTGCTCTTCCTTGCGTAGCTTCTGCAGTATAGACTCATATTTTCTTAGTGATGCAGGAACAGCATTAAACAAACCCATATTCCACCCTCTTTTTAGTATGTTCGCCATGTTTTGTTTAAATAGTTTTCCATAAAGCTTTTAAACAAGAACAAAACTCGCTTATTATGAAATCTTATATAGAATCGTTCGCATGTAATTCTTGCAAGAAAAGCATTGCTAATGTTCAGGGTAGTGTACGTTTTGCATGCCCTTCTTGTACATCATATGACTTAATTCGCTGCAGTAAATGCAGAACTATTGCTGCAAAATACAAATGCCCGGGCTGTGGATTTGAAGGACCTCATTAACAATGGTAGCAATAGTAATTGTTACGCTAAAAATCATGCCTCAAAATCCAGAAATAAATCTTGATATATTACGCGAACAAGCAACACTTGAAGTAATTAAATTTGGGGGAGAGGTGGGCAAGCACGAGTATGAGCCTGTAGCTTTTGGTCTTAAAGCAGTTAACTTATTTTTTCTAATGCCAGAAGCACTTGGCAGCACAGAAAAACTTGAACATGCAATTGCCAAATTACCAGGTGTTGAATCAGTAAACACTACAGATGTCAGAAGAGCCATAGGATAAATAAAAAAATCAGAAAGTAATATCTCAATAAAATAATAAATGAGGTGTGGTATGAAAAATTTACACCAATGGAGTATTCTTGCAGGAATCATCATAGCACTTGCAGTGCCTCTTATTACGACCTCGCAATTAAACATGGGTGCAACACAAGGAGACCTTGCTGAGGTAGAATACACTATTAGACTAAGTGATGGAGTTGTATACGCAACAACAAATGCAGAACTTGCCGCACAATCAAATATCTCAGTATTTGTACATGATTCATTTAAGTATCTTGTTGGGGATAATAATGAATATCCACTTGATGCAGTTGTTCTTGGCATGAAAAAAGGGCAGAAAAAAACAAAGTCCTACATTCCACTACCTCTGGCTCCAACACAAGCAGTACCTCGCACAAAATCCATTGACAGAATAATGAGCATACCACAAAAACCAGTACTGCCTATTGCACTTTTTACAGAGCTGTTTGGCAGTGCAGCAGTAAATGATGAAGTGCAGAACCCAGATTACTTTCCCTGGCCATATAAATTGATTAATGCAACAGAAAAAGGAATGAAAATAGAGGCATTAGCATTTGCTGGACAAACATACCAACTACCTGGACTGCCATGGAACGCATACCTTACAGATATTACTGCGGGAAAAATGTATTTAAGACAAGACGCACAACCAGGACAGCATCTCAACACATACCTTGGAGATACAGAAGTAATAAATGTCTCAGAAAAACACATTATAGTACAACGAAACCCAGTGGTGGATAGCTTAATAGAAACAGCACAAGGAACATATTATGTTGTAAATGTCACAGCACAAGATATTTACATACGACCAGCACGCACATTCTTAGAAGAAACAAACTTCACAATAGACTTAGAATTAATTGATTTACAAAAGAGTGTGGGAAAAGTGAAGAAGAGGTAATTGCTGGGCAAAACAGACAGTTAGTTCGTCTTCTTACTTTTACAGAGTCTTCAGCACTTGCACAAACTCCTCTTTAGGCAGTGTGGTGCGCAAGCCAGTTGGAGAAAAATGCGTTTGAGCAACAACATAACCTTTCTTTTCAATTAAATGGATAATCTTTGCAAAAGAAGGTACAGAGATGTGCAAACGCTTGCATTCAGCATGCACATCAAAAAAACCAATTGAATGACTGGTTGCCTCTTTGGATATGCGGTATAGCAATTTTTTTTCATCAGAAAAACGCGCAAGAGAAAGCATTTTCTTAATCAGCTTATCATCCCATAAATTGCCAAGCCATAAAGGGCCAGCGCCATGCCAGATACCATGCTGTTTGAGAACTTTATCAACCATTGACTTGGACTTTTCACACACTAAAAACACACGATAATAATGCTCGTGAGCATAACAACACACAGGAACCAAAGCTTTTTCATACTGTGCACCAACAAGCTGAATCTTGCGCAACAAAATCCTGATAGCAGTTTCATGTTTGCACTCGTCAAGAAGAGGTATTGCGTCGTATTTTCTTTTGCATGTTTTAGGATATGTTCCAGCAAGAGGAGCAGTATCAGTAGCAGTAACTGCTAAAATTCCACCACGAGCCAAACGCTTACAAGCAGCATCTAAAAAAGGATTAGGAGAACCAAAAGGATCAACATCAATATAGTCAAAACCAGACTGAGAAAGCATAAACATTGACGCATCAGTATTGCCTAACACGATTTGGCCAGCATTCAGCTTTTTTTGTTTGGTGTTTTTCTTATTGTCATTTCTTTTATTGTTTAGCTTATTTTTCAGTTTGTTAATCTTCAATTCCTGTAGCCAGAGTTTTTTGAATTTAGGATTAGCATCATTAACAAACAATTGATTAATCATAATCTTAGGAAGCTCTTTTAAAAAACGCAATGACCTTACTCCTGAACCAGCTAAAGGATCTGCAATCTGTAAACCAGAACGACCTAGCGCGCGAAGAAAAGTAATTGAAATACTGCGATTCAAAGCCATCACAGGATTATAAAAAACAGGAAGCTCACGCGACACAATATCAGCACGAGGAACATTAAGCTGCACTTTTCCTTCAGTTATTAATTCCCAGTTCATATGTTCTGAAAACTATTGCTGGCTTAAATGGTTTTGCTTTAGAAATAGCTGATAACTATTTTCTGATAACTTTGCCATTTCTCTCAACTTAACTATTGCTTTTCTCTTCAAAAAAAGTCTTTATACGGGCTAAATAATCAGTTGTCACAACTGCACCCCAATCTTTAGGAATGCAATTAAAATAGTTAGGCCAAGCATAACGCTCATCAAGAAACACAATTACTCCACGATCACGTTCAGTGCGAATGCATCTGCCAGCATTTTGCAAACACTTAGAAATTGCAGGAAGCACATAACCATAATCCCAACCCTTACCATACTTATCATCATAAAAAGCAATAAGCTCCTGAGTTTCAAGTGTGGGCTTGTCAAGAGGCAAACCAACAATGATGACTGCCTGTAAAACTCCAGGAAGATCAATACCCTCACCAAAACTACCTGAAGCAACACCAAGAAGTACAGCTTGCTTGTAACCAACAAATCGTTCTAAAAATTCCTGCTTTTCAAGCTTAGACATGCCAGGCTGCTCACAAAAAACAGTCTTATGACAAAGCTCAGAAAAAATCAGGTTTACAGCATCACGCAATGCATAACTTGGAAAAAAGATTGCTGCATGACCAGGTATTTGTTTAAGCATGTTTGCACACATTGTTGCAATACTCTTAAATTGCTCAGGACTGCGCTGACTATACTTGGTGGTGGTTTGTGGAACAACAAGCACAAGACGATTAGATGCTGAAAAAGGCAAGGGAAAACTACGTTCAACAGTATTATCAGGAAAACCCAACACATCTTTGTACATGTTTGTAGGTGTTAATGTTCCAGACATAATAATAGTGCAAAATGTTTGACTGATAAGATCTTGAGTCAGCTGTGCAGGATCAAGGCAACGATACACAAGAGATGCACGCTGATCTTTTTTTACAGCATACCTAACAAAGCCAGTCTCAGCACCATCCCAGCTCTCAAGAAAATCAGCAACAACGCCCAAAGCACTTTCTTTTTCTTCTTCACGAATAAGATCAGCATGCTCATTTAATTTCAAAGCAAGAATTTCAACAGGAGTGTCAGGCAAAAACTTTAATAATTGCTCCTTAGAGATTTTTTTCTCCTGATTAAAACCCAGTGATAAAGTTAGAGTATCAACTGCAACTCTCACTGCTTCAAGCACTGGCATTATTTTGTCAAACTGATGCTGTTTTGCCTCTTTAATAGCACGAGCAATAGTCAGGTTAGAAATAGTGCTTGTCAGCAATTCTCTTGCGCGTGATGGCAGATTATGGCCTTCATCAATAATAAGAATTGCATTCTCAAGCTTTTTCTTTGTCTTTGAAAGAAAACCCTCACGAATCTTAGGATGCAGCAAATAATAATAATCAGTTACGGTCACCTTTGATTCAGCAGCAAGCAAAATACTCATTTCATAAGGACACAATTCTGCTTTTGCTGCAACATGAAGAACGTGCTCAGTAGTGTTTGGTACAGTAAGCTTAAGCTCACTAAGAAGCCTTGAAGTCTGAGGATAGGTCTTTGATTTAAAATTCTCATAAAACACACACTGTTTTGCTGTTTTAAGAGCCTTACAATATGAATGAAAATCAGAAGAACGAAGAGTATGCGTATTAGGCTGAGCACACAGACCTTGCTTGCCAATAATACTTGTGCTCAAGAATTGTGCTTTATGACGATTTTTTATTAGACGCAAGGTGTCAAGCACTATTTTGTGTTGAGTGTGCCTTGAAGTCAAAAAAATAATGTGCACATCCTTGCTCAAGGCAAGCTGCAAACAAGGCGCAAGCACAGCAGCAGTCTTGCCCAAACCAGTTGGCGCATGAGCAATCAAATGCTTGCGTTCAGCCAGACAGTGCTGCACAGTATAAATCAATGCTTCTTGAATAGGTCTAACACTCTCGTGAGGAAACAAAGAAAGATGCTCTTCAGACTTTTTTTCAGACATTTAGTGCGATGAATTAAGGTGTCTTTTATGTCTTGCGTTACGACGCTAATTTTGTTTTTAATAATTTGACTACGAAAGCTTTAAATATGTATCCAGATGTATGGTTTACAACATAGAATTGGGGGAATTAAATTGGCAACAAAAAATAAAGCAATATTTAATGTTTTCTTCAGAGAAAAACCAGCAATGCTTCTTGTAGAGCTAAAAAACGCAAAAGGAGAAGTGTATGCATCAAGCCTTGCCAAAGTAATAGACTGCACATACTCACATGTTGTCAAGATATTACAACAAATGCAAAAAGAAGACCTAATACACTTTGACAAGCAAGGAAGACTAAAACTGCTGACTCTGACAAAAAAAGGCGAAGAAGTAGCAACAAAGATTGATGAAATAAGGAATGTTCTTTAATTGTTGCATTCCCGTCGCTTGCGACGGTTGGGTTGCAAACAAATACCTACTTTTAGGGGAATGTAACACTGAAAATTCCAACTATAGAGGACTTTGAATAATCATGAAAATAGAGTCAAAGTCCTCAAAGAGAACTTTGAATTACTAAATAAAAGAGTTCAATACGCAGTTGATAAACCATTAATTCAAAGTTTTCTAAACAATAAAATAAGAAAAAAGCTGAAAAAGATTTAGTCAGTCTTAATCTGAACAAGTTCGGGTTGGTATTTCCAAGATTTAGGAATTCTGCCAGTCCTCTTGTAGTATTTTGCAAGACGATTAATCTTAGAATGGGTCAGCTGAAAGCCACGCAGTGCAGTCATGTCTTTTTTGTTTAATTCCATGTGTTTTTGAATAGTTAAACCACGGCGCATTAAATCAAGCAAATCATCAGGAATTTCATGCCTCAGCTTTTTTTCAGCTAAAACTGCGACAATAGGTTTGCCAACAACAACACGCGTGCTTGGCACACCATAACTGTCGCGCAACAGCAAACCTATTTCGCTACTGGATTTGCCTTCTTTGGCAAGTTTGGTAATCAATAATTCAACTTCTTTAGCTTTATAACGAACCCATGAAGGCTTTGAAGGCTTTAATGGTTTTTTAGAACCAGAACTGCCTTTTTTTCTTGAATGCATTTTTGCCATAGCGCGCTCCTCGTCGCAGTACAATTTTAGCGACGTAATTTTTTTGGATTTACCAGAACAAGAATTGTGCTGGTTTGTGGAAGCCTAAACCGCCACATCCTATGATTCAATACAAAGGTCTGTTTTATAAAGATTGTGTTTTGCTTTCAGAAAACTAAGAAAATACTGTTTAACAATCATCTTGCTACTATTATGAAGAATAGACATACCGTCTAAAATCTTTGGCATAAGCTTTATAACACTCTGAAAAACAGTCTACAATATGAAATCTCAAATTGTTTTTTATAGTTTAATTGTACTTGCTTTCTTAGTTTCATGCACTGGACAAATTGATTCAGTGCCAGTTTATGTTGCTCAAGAAATCAATGAGACTAATTTGACACAAAATACAACATTGCTCAACACAACTTTAAATGCCAGTGTTAATACGACTAATCAATCAAATATCACACTTAATAATTGCGAGAACATCAAGTGCGGTGAGAATCAAGCATGTGCAAATGGAACCTGCAATTGCATTGTGAACACAAAAAAATGCGGCACAAATTGCATAGCTCAAAATGCATGCTGCACAGACAATGAATGCCCAGCAGACAAGATTTGCTTTGAAAACACATGCGCAGTCAATAATTGTGATTACAATGAACAACTAGACAAAATAACAAAAACATGCCAGTGCGTAGCAGAAACAACATGGTGCGACACTCAAAAAAAATGCATACCAAAAAACTCTTGCTGTGTTCATACTCAGTGTGGACGCAGTGAAGCGTGCGTCAAATACAGAGTGCAAGCCAATGTATGCGTTGACAAACCAAGCCTGACATGCAAACGAGTTGTAGAAGGTGAAAGCACTTTGCTTAATAACCAAACAGTACTCTTTTCAGATGCACGTCAAAATGCCACACTCTTATTAAAGACCGGAGAAGGATTCATAAAAACACAGCCAAATAAATATGAGCCTTTTGGAGCTGGTTTGTTGTATGTGAAAGAAATACTGCCAATAGGCGGTGTATGCGTTGATGATGAAGACTGAAAAAGAAAGTTTCTTTTTGGGAGTACTGGATTTAGCAGCAGAAAAGACATTTTTTTGTGATACTGATTGATTAATTTGCAACAAGCACAGCACGCGCCTTTTTAGTTGATTTTAGCAGATCAGTTGATAAAAGCACATCATGCACTCTAATAAAAGGGTCAATAGTTTTGGCAATCAAAGAAAACTGTTTTTCTCCACGCTCAGTCAGGTGAATCACAGAATGATAATACTTTAGCAACTTTCGGTGTTCTAATGACTCTAAATTCTTGTACAATGCACGCTCTTTTTTTCCAGCAACACCAGAATGCATAACAAGCTCAATAAACGCAGACTTAGACAAGGTAATTTCTAAAGGCTTGCCAGCAACACGTTTGTGCAATTCACGCTCACATAAACCAAGAACAAACAAAATGTACTTTTCAACATGAGTAATAGCCATGCTCTATTAAAACAATTGGAATATATAATACTAACGCGTTTGTTCACGCACATACAACAAATAGCCAGTAAGAAATTCTCCGGACGATTCGGGGAGGCTTGGCCTTTTCTGATGACATGCTTCGATATTAACTTCTTTAACCATCTCTTCAAGAACCTCATCTTTCTTTTCTGGAGTTGCGATGAATTTTAGTGATTGTTCAGTCAGTCTTTTATACAATTCAGGATTTGACTTTCTTAGCCAGTCAAAATCATACCTTTCAACAGTCCCCATAACCGCTATATGTTTATGCGGGTTTTTAAACCTTGAGTTCTGCACCAAATAATCCAATATACAAGAAAAATGCCCAGTCACCTACGATTCTTCGCAATCCTTCAGCATAAGGATTTTGAAGCACATCAGGACTCAAAGAAAAAATTCCTCCAATAGGGATCTTTCCTCCCGCGCTTTGCCAGCCATACTTTTGTGAAACATAGCGATTAATCATTTCAATCCTAGAAATCAATGCATTGTGCGAAATTCTTCTGGCTTCATCAAGACTTGAGATGTCCATGCGAATTATCATTTTTTGTCCTGGGGTGGCGTTCTTCAGCTCTTCGCTTTTTAAAAAATTTTGAACAACTGCATGAACATAATTTTTGCAGTTTTTTATCAGATCATTTAGTAATTCAAGACCTCCCTCATCTTTTTGTTTTTCAAGAAACTTAACAAAAAAATCATACCTCTTCCTTGCATTAGCAATATCTTTTTTTTGTGGGGCAAACTTAGAAAATGCTTCTGCAGCCATGCACTGCGTTTTGTGTTACGCTTTTTATACTTTTGTATGGCTGAAAGTAAATAGTATGACTGTTCTTTTTTTTTATAGCCCCACTCGGATTCGAAGACATCCTCACTTGTGAGTTCGGAGTCGGTTCGAATCTTGTGTTGGTACTGTGCATTACTCGCTTTGCTCGTGCTTTATAGCCCCACTCGGATTCGAACCGAGGTTACAAGGGCCAGAGCCTCGTGTCCTTGGCCACTAGACTATGGGGCTGAATGATTCTAAAACAGAATAAGCATATTTAAAGATTTGGCAGAATAGTTATGATCCAGACTGAAAACCAACCTAATATCACACCTAAGAACCAACCTATAATTACATCACTCCAGTAATGTCGTTTGAAATGCACACGAGTCCAGCCAACAAGCAAAGCTACAATCACAAGCAGTACAAACACAAATGTGTTCTGAAACCACATGCCAAGTACAATGCTTAATGCAGACGCACGCATTGTATGCATGCTAGGAAAACTACTTGCATCAATACGTTGAAGCCATGAACTAAATCTTTGTTTATCAGGACGTTGACGAAACCAGACAAGACGAATCAAAATCATAACTGCATACAAAACTGCTAAGCAAACACTAAGAGTAAAACCAAGAGATATATTATTGAACAGTGCAACAACAGTAACAATAAGAAACAGAGAAATACCTCCTAAACCACCAACATCCTGCAAAACTTCTTGAAAAGGCATGTATAGCCCCGCCCGGATTCGAACCGGGGTCAAAGGGTCCAAAGCCCTCTATCCTTGACCGCTAGACGACGGGGCTGTATAAGTTCAAAGCATTTCTGCAGTTTATAAAGATGACTCACAGCAAAGGTTAAAAACAACTGGTGTGACACTTAGTATATGCGCTTTACATTGATAGTATTGACTGCTTTTATTTTGCTTCTCTCAGCCTGCGCTCCACAAACATATAGCACACGACCAGCAGATGCATCAGAAGCAATTCAGAACCCTCTTATAACTAATCAACCTGTTTCAACACCTCAATCATCACAAGCATCACAGCAACCAACACAATCTTCTCAATCAACAAATCCTACATCTTTTTTGGCAGGCACGTGCACAGACACTGACTCAGGAAAAGATGCTACAAAAAAAGGAACAGTCACTCTTGTAAGCCAAGATAATACTACAACAACAGCAGACATTTGCTTGAACAAAGAGATACTCTTAGAACGCTACTGCCAGCTAGGACAGGCTATGACTGAAAAAGTCTTGTGTGAAAAAAGCTGTTTAGCAGATGCCTGCGCATAGAATTTAAGCAGTATTCAAGCTAAACAGATGATAAAAAGTATTAAATAGCAATAATTAATCTAAGATTTATGAGATTTTTTAAAAGAGAAAGAATTCAAAAAGGCGTAAAACTATTAATTAATGCCACCTCAATAAGATACTTTGGTTGGGGGTTGGGCGAGGCTTTTATTCCTATTTTTATACTCTTATTTTCAGACACTTTTTTTATGATTGGCATTCTTGCAGCAGTTTATGATATCGTTTTTATTTTGGGACTCCCTTTTGCAGCTTATCTGGCTGACAATGTTAAGGCAAAAAAAATTATTCTTGCGGGACTGCTTATATACATTTTTGTAGGTCTGGGGTACTTCCTTGCAGGATTAACAAGTGCAGTTATCTTTTTAATATTTGCCAGAGTTCTTAATGGGATTTCTTATTCTCTTGACCAAACAGCTAGAGAAACATACATTATGAGGCATGTTCCTAAAAGCAAAGAGTCTAGAATATTTGGGCACTTTGATTTTATAACCTCTTTTTGGTGGATTGTAGGAGTATTGATAGGACTAATTTTGTTTCAGTACATGCAGATATACTGGCTTTTCTTTTTCATCATTCCCACTTCCATAATAGCGTTTTTTGTTGTTAGTAGAATAAAAGAAAAACCATTGAATAAGAGAAAGAAACTGATTGCTGTGAAAGATGCTTATCTAAAAATGTTTGGAGAAATAAAGAAGTTCAATCAAGGTTTGAAATCAATAGCAATATTATACTTTGGATTGGGAATCGTTGCATCTGTCATTTATTTTTTTACTCCTATAATCGCTTATTCAAAGGGAGAGCACATTGTGCCTGCAATAATAATTATTCTAGCTTACACGCTTCCTTTCCTATTTGGGGATTACCTTGGTAAGATAGCTGATAAATATAAAGAAAAAATATATCCTTTCGGACTTTTGGCATTGTTATTAATAGTTATAGGCTTAATTTACAATACAAATTACTTTATTACATTATTCATTGTATTAATTGCAAGCACAATTTTTGAATTAATCTATTTGGCAAACTATAGTGTAATGGTTAGAATCTCTAACAGAATCCATTTGGGAGAAGTTGACGGTTCTTTGAACTTTATAGGAGCTCTCGGCGCAGTAATAGGACCTATTTTGTTTGGACTTTTAGTGGATATTATTAATATCACAATAGCTTATTTGACTATTATTTTTATGATTTTGGCGTTATTTTGTTTCATCTGTGCAAAAAGAAAGCATCTGCACTAATTCAACCATGGTGAAGGACACAAATTCTCAAACATGGACCTGTCCTTCAACTATTACGAACAGACAACTATTGCTTGATTATTTTTGTCCGTGAGTATATCTGCAAAAGACCGCAAAATATGAGTTATTTATTCGCTCCACTTTTTCAACCATTCTTCTTCAACAAAGTGTAGTTTACTGGGAATAATAATACAGTGTGGCGGTTTGCCAAAATCAGATTTCAATAATTCACGGACTGTGCCTGATTTAATGCACTGGTCAGCAGAACCAAGACGCGCGCATGCAACAACAAGTGTTGAGTCTTTAACTAAGCCTCTGCCTTGCTTGATTTCAATGCGTTGCAACTCGCGCAAACCATCAGCAATAGACATAAACTTTTGTTCATCAGGACGCAAGTCAAGCAAAAACAAAGTGTGCGCGCCAATAGAAAGATTTTCTTTAAGCACAAGATAAGGAGTTTCAGGCTGATAATCTACTTGAGAAAAAGGAATAGAAGCAGTCTTGCCAAATTTGTACAATTGAAGACCTGTGCGCGCAACAGCTGTCAGGATTGAGGTGTTTTGGAAGATTTCTGATTTAATCCCATTAACACTTGCTCTTTGCAGCAGATCAACATGAGTTGTTGCACACAAAGGATCACCATAAATAAGCAGAGCCACATTTTTTCTGCGTGCATCAGCAAGTAATTTTTCGGCATCTTGTTCAATCATTTTTCTGTCTGCACAAATAAGCTTTTTATTGAAAAATGATTCCAAATCTTTTGTTGATACGCCAAATACCGAGGTATAAGTTTCAATATACACAAGATCTGCAGATTTAACTGCTTCAAAACCAGCAACAGAAATATCCTTTGCATTCCAGAGTCCAAGACCAATAAGATAAAGCATGATGTATTAAAAAACTAGGAACGATATAAAGGTTTGGTTAGTCTTCAAAGGGTTCATCATTAGTATCAGAATAAAGATATGCTTCTGCTTCTTTCATTTGTTGTGCTGTTTTTTCAAAAGATGAACCAATTATGCTTTGAATACTTCTTTGATCCTGTTCTAGTAATTCTTCAAGATTAGCTTCAGAATATTTTCTTGTTACTGCTTCTATAAAAGTCGTAACAAGAGGCTGAGGATAACCAAATACAGGCATTCCATTCTCTTTCCTAAGAACGGGCTCTTTCAATATGCTGATCAGTTTGTCGTCGGTTACTACTTTGTCATACAACTCCTTATCCCAGCCGCCCAGTCTTTTTATGTTTTCTAAAGTGTACAATTTATCAGTACTTTCTGGACAGGTGCTTTTGCAGAGTTCATAGAACTTCTCACTTAATTTCTTTCTTAAATAAATTGAACAGAGATCTGCATCTTTGATTATCCAACGCTTGAAGCTTTTTTTTATATGCGGAGTAAGTTCAGGATCTTTCACAAGTGTGCGAAGATATTTTGTTATGTCGGCATATGGCGCAAAAATTTCTAATTCTTCAGCTATCTTCATGCCAAAAGAAGTTAATCCTCTAATAGGCTGCTTGTAACCTTTTTTATTTGTTTTGCTAGTTGCAGAATATGATTCCTCACTCATATTTTTGAAAGAACAGCATCCCTTTAAAAAACTTACATGGATTCCTGGAGCGTGCAGTGTGTGATGATGTTTTAGCAAAGAAAAAATTCAAAAAATAAAAAAAAGGATGACACCCATTGCTGAGCGCCACCCCGTTGTTTTGCCTTCAATCAACGATTGGGGGTGGTGTGCTTGAAGGCAAAGAATTCAGGTGCACGCATTTTTGTACGCACACCTGCCAAGACCCAGGGGATAAATTTAATGGATAAGCTCAATGCCAAGCTCATCATTCACAACCTTTGCTTTTTGTGCAGCAACACTTGGCGTAGTCTTGCCTACTATCCAGGGACTTTTCACGCCAGTAATAATACTCATCACAAGTATTTTGCCTTTCATGTCCTCACTTACGCGGGCGCCCCAGATAACATTTGCATCTTCATCAAGAGTTTCTGTAACAAGCTCACCAACACGGTTAATTTCGTCAAGAGTCATGTCAGGACCGCCGGTGATGTGAATCAATGCGCCAGTTGCTCCAGCATAGTTAATGTCAAGCAAAGGGTTTTCCAGTGCACCGCGAACTGCTTCATCAACACGATTGGTAGTATCAGATGAGCCAACGCCGATCGCAGCAACACCCCCATTAGTCATGATTGCCTTAACATCAGCAAAGTCCAAGTTGACAAGCGATGGAACAGCAATTGTTTCAACAATACCTTTAATCATAGTTGAAACAAGTTCATTAGCAACAGCAAATGCCTGCTGAATAGGCAGGTTGCCAGCAATCTGCACAAGTCTGTTGTTGTCAATCACAATGGCAGTATCAGAGCTTTTGCGCAATTGCTCAAGGCCAAATTCAGCTTTTTCAATACGCGCGCGTTCAATATTAAAAGGCATAGTTACAACACCAATCACAATTGCACCAGAATCCTTTGCGAGTTTTGCAATAACTGGAGCACTGCCTGTGCCTGTGCCACCGCCCATGCCAGCGCACACAAACACCATGTCTGCTGATTTTAAGTATGTCTTGAGTTCAGTAAGTGATTCTTGAGCTGCTTCAGCACCTTTTTGCGGAAAACCGCCACAGCCAAGACCGCGAGTGACTTCCTTGCCGATAATAAACTTTTTATCAGCTTCAGAAATCTTCAAGTGCTGCTGGTCAGTATTGCATGCCAGAATTTCAGCACCTTTAATGCCTCGCTTAAATAGCCAGGAAACAATATTATTGCCTGCGCCACCAGTACCGATTACCTTAATATTACACTGGCCTACCTCAAGTTCTGAGTAAGCTGATTTTTCTTGTTCTCCAAATTCCATGTTCATCCCCCTTTTTCCCCAAAGGTTTTTTATTTTTTTATATTGTATGGTTTCAAACATATAGTTCTCGCCACGGAAAACTATTTATGCTTGCTCTTTTTCCCACATCTAGAAGTCGTTGATTTAATTCACGCCAATGAATTGAATACTAGAACGATACTAAAAGTACATTAACAAAAACAATATACAACCGTCGCCAAACGGAAACATCAAATTTAATTGTTGTTTAGTCGCCAAACCAAGCAACAAACTGAATTTTTCTTTGGTTTTATTTGCTCATATAAAAACATTCTCAATCTACAATGTGTATATCGTAGTAGTAGAAGGGGGGGTTTTGAGACAGATTAAAGGGTTTTTAGCGACGACAAAATCATGTTGAAAGCAAGATTTATGAAGAAGTAGAGCAAATGTGGGTGCATGAAATCTGAATTAAGTGGGTTGAATGCTTTTTTGACAGTTATCAGGACTGCATATAGTGTATTGGAAACTACTTGCCAAGAAGAATTAAATTCATTTGCGCGTACAACAACTGGTTATGGAAAAAGTTCTATTCTAGTTCCTGTAGATAAAAGACCTGAACAAGGAGCATTGTATGTTCTTGAAACAGAAGCCAGACATAAGGAGCCTCAGATTTTTCTGTCGTTTGAATTATCTCTATTGAAAGCAGTTGTTTCAAATGCTGAAAGTGCAATAGAATATATTCTCACACCAGGACTTAAATCTGTGCCTTCAGGTGCTAAACCAATTGCTCCAGGATTGTATGTTGTCGGGTGGAAAAAATTTTATTCTTTGAATACTAAAGGAGTTGTGGGCACTGATAAAAAAAGATTTTTTTATGATTGGACCACTGCAAAACCAGTTGGAGCTCAAACAGTTGAGTGGTATGCGCGAGTCCTGAAAGAATTACGTGCTCCTCAAGAGTCAGTTCTTGCAAAATAAATTCATTTCACTTCTTTCACTTTTTCCTTGGCCTTTTCAAGCATTCCTTTACCTTTCTTTATTAAGTTCTGCACGTGATGAGACGTGTAACCATACCATGTTGCAAAGTCTTTTCTGCGAGAGCCCCACTCATTAATGAAAGTCACATTTTCAAGAGAATAACGCAGTGGCATGACAGGATTTTCATCAGCATAACCAATAGTAAGCACACCAACAATGGTCGCGCTTTCAGGAACACCAGTTACCTTTGATAACGCTTGGTCGTCAAATGCAGCAACCCAGCATGAACCAAGACCTTGAGCTGTTGCAACCAAAAGCATGTTTTGCACAGCAGCACCACCATCAAGCAAGGCATATAGCTTTTCGCCACGCTCTCCATACATTCTCTTAGACTTATGCTGTTCAACAGAAACAACAATATGCAATGGAGCACGACTCATCCAATACTGCTGCACACATGCTTCAGCAATCTTTTGACGACAATCAGGATCTGTAATAAGCACAAAACGCCATGGCTGAATATTACCTGCAGAAGGAGCAAAACGGCCTGCATCAAGGATATTGCCAACTTTTTCCATTTCAACAGGAATATCAAGATACTTACGCACACTACGGCGAAGTGCAATTGCTTTTTCAACATCCATGTCTTAAAGAGCACGAGCATAAGTATATAAGTGTTTTCCTGAATTGAATCTCGTTCGTAGTAATTAGTTGGTAGTTTATCGTTTGCGTATTAGACACTCATCCTTTGTTAGACGTTCTTTTTCTCAGACACTTTTAAAAACACATCAAGAATTAGTGGTTGTATGCTCTACTCAGAACTTGTCCAGCTATATCAGGAATTAGAAAAAACTAGCAAGCGGCTGGAAAAAACAAAGATACTTGCTGAATTTATTGAACACCTGAATGAGCAAGAATATGAAAGTCTTTTCTTACTTATTGAAGGACGTGTGTTCCCTGTATGGGACGAGCGAGTGATAGGTGTTGCCTCAAAACTTGTGCTTAAAGCAATAAGTCTTGCCACAGGAGCAGATGTTGAATTAGTGGAAAAACAATGGAAAAAAACAGGAAATCTTGGTGATGTGGTAGAACAGATAAAAAAGAAAAAACAACAAACAACACTAAGCACAGAGCAACTCACTGCAAAGAAAGTGTTTGCTAATCTGCAAAAAATAGCAACTATACAAGGGGCAGGGTCTGTTGACAAAAAACTTAGCTTAATTGTAGATTTGCTCACAAGCGCAACACCACCTGAAGCAAAATACATAATACGAACTGTGCTCGAAGACTTACGCATAGGACTTGGCGAGGGAACATTACGCGACGCGATTGTATGGGCAAACTTTAGCAAAGAATTAGGACTACAATATAATTTAGAATCAAATGAAGTGCTGCTTCCTGACAATAACAGAGACAAATACAACGAGTATCTTGATGCAGCACAGCAAGCCTATGATCGCACAAATGATTTTGCCACAGTTGCACACGCAGCACGCAAAGGAATAACACACTTACAAATCATACCCCTCACACAAGGAAAACCACTCAATGTAATGCTTTACCCGAAAGCAGAAAGCATTGCTGAAGCCTTTGAAATAGTGGGAACACCGGCAGCGTTTGAGTACAAATATGACGGTTTTAGACTTCAAATCCATAAAGTAGGAAAACGCGTACTCTTGTTCACAAGAAGACTTGAGAATGTTACTGAGCAGTTTCCTGAAGTTGTGACCGCAGTCAAAGAAAATGTTACAGCAGAAAGAGTTATTTTAGACAGCGAAGCAGTAGGCTATGATCCTGCCACAAAAAAATACGTTCCATTTCAAAAAATCAGTCAGCGCATAAAACGAAAGTATGACATAGCTGAAATGGCAAAAGAATATCCAATGGAACTGATTCTTTTTGATATTTTACATCAAGAAGGCAAAGACCTTATGAGTCTGGCTTTTGGAAAAAGACGTGCACTTCTTAACAAGATAGTCAAACAAAAACCTCATACAATACGCCTCGCAGAACAAATTATTACTGCAGACACTGCAGAAGCAGAAAAATTCTATCAACAAGCACTACATGCAGGAGAAGAAGGCGTTATGGTCAAAAACATAACTGCGCCATACCAGCCAGGAAGACATGTTGGTGGAGGAGTGAAAATCAAACCAACGCTTGATGCACTTGATGCGGTTATCATTGGAGCAGAATGGGGTGAAGGCAAAAGAAGTAAATGGCTATCAAGCTTTAGCATTGCAGTACGTGACTCAAAAGGAGAATTTAAAGAAGTGGGAAAAGTCGCCACAGGACTTAAAGAAAAAACAGAAGAAGGCGTGAGCTTTGACCAAATCACTGAATTGCTAAAACCTTATTTTATTGCTGAAAAAGGAAAAGAGGTTGTAGTAAAGCCTGCAATAATTATTGAAGTACAATATGAAGAAGTACAAGAATCACCCTCATATAATTCAGGATATGCACTACGCTTCCCAAGATTTATCAGACTGCGCGAAGATAAAGGACCAGAAGACGCAAGCACTATAGAAGACCTGAAAAAAATATATGACAAACAAAGAGGAAGAGGGAAAAAGTAATGAACCTAAATCCTAATCGCAATCTTGATATTCTTGTTGTAGGAGTTGAAAGAACTGAAAAATTAGAAAAAGGAAACTTAGGCGTGCGACTTGAAAACGAAAGATTAGAACTTCCTCTACAATATTTTTGTCTTCTTCAAGAGTATGGAGTTTGTGGAAGCAAAGCAATTGAATTTATCAGTTACATACAGTGTTCTCCTTCAGCCATTGCTTTGGCATTGGGATGGTCGCCTCAACAAGCAATAGCTGCATATCAATTATTTGCAACGCAATTTAAAGAAATATTTCCGGAAAGTATTTTGCGCCCTCCAAAATTTGAAAGAGGAGCTGGCGCCATTCCTCCGGAAGATTGCGAAACAAAGCCAGGATACCAAGTTGAGTGAAATTCAGGCCTATTCAAAACTCAAACGCCCCGGACGGCAGACTCAACTGCTGTTTCGTAGTGTTATCACTGCGGTTCTGAGCACCTCCTCGACTGCAGTCTCGTAGGCTTGCAAGAGCTTGTTCACTGAGGTTCACGATGCTCTCGCAAGGATTTGAACTTGCACTACAGCCTTTCTTTGACTTTTTTGAGTCTCTGCAGGGCTGTGTCCCATCGGAAACAATTATCATTTCCTTTTTTGCAGTTGTTTCCGAGCGTGCTCAAAAATAAAAACCCTTTGATGATAATTTGCAGAATAGTTGGTGTAATCTTGGATTTTTAGTGTTGCAAATACTCGCGATTTTTAGTGACGTTTAGCCATCTCAAACCATAGAGTATTTGCAACAAACCAAACGCCCCCGACGGGATTTGAACCCGCACTACAGCCTTGCTACGCATTGACCGCAGGGCTATGTCCTGTCCAGGTTAGACTACGGGAGCACCACCACATATCACACGAGCGCTTTTATAAAGGTTTATGAAAATGTTCAGAATTATTTACTGGCTTTTTGGCTCACTGTCCATCAAAACCCATTAAACCAAGCTGACCTTTGCGCTTGTTTTCAGGAATAATGTCAGGCACGTCATCGCCCACTTGCTTTTTGAGATTCTTAGCAACCTGCGCGCCAACAATATCTCTTAGTACAGCAAATGATTTATTTTTAATGTCTGCAATATCTTTTATACCATTCTTGAAAAGTTTTCTTGCACGCACACGACCAATACCCTCTAAACGAATCAAAGGCAAAAGTTCCTCATGAACCCCATACTTGAGACGAAGCCTTGCTTTTTGTACCTCTTTCACAAAACCAAAAGCCTTGCGCAATTTAGCAATCTCAACCAATGCATACAGCAACCAGTCAGCAAGATCAAGCTTAGTCCGAGATTCACCAGGACGCACATCAAAGTTCTCAAGCAAAAACTGATCATCTTTTTCTTCCATCCACGATTCAAGCATCATAGCAGTCTTACCAGCTTTAAGCCAGTCATCATATTCCTCAGCACCCATTTCAGGCTCTTGCTGAAGTAATGATTCACTAGCTAAATGCGCTTCCACACATTCATAATCCTTTTGACGTACAGCAAGTAATGGACGAAGCTCAAGAGTATTACAAACAAGATGAAGCAATGCAAAACAAGACGCGTTTTTTGGATGATTCTCAATAGCACACACAAATTCATGTGCAGTAAGCGGGTCAAGATACACCTGAGCAACACGCTCACCAAGCAATGTTGCTTTCAGTTTGTTATCACTCAATTCAACAAAATTCCAATCTTCAAGCAACTGCAGTTGATATTCAATAATGCGCCCCAAACGCTTCAAATCACCATACTGATGCGCCCAAAAAGTCTTGGAAAAAAATTCGTGCGCAGAATCAACAGAATAAATAATCCCCGACGCAGTCAGCGAAAGCAAATAAGTCCTCAGCACTGGCTCAACAGCAAGCTTAGAAAAAACAGGCTCAGGACTGCCACGAACATATTTCCCCATAACCGCTTCACATTCAGTATCAGTGCTACACACAACAATTGCTTCTCCAAAAGAATCATACTTAGGCCGACCAGCACGACCAGCCATTTGCAAATATTCAAGCACAGGAATCCACGACAAACCGCGACCAGAAAAACGCTTCAAATCACGAATCACAGCGCGAAACGCAGGCAAGTCAACACCTGCTGCAAGCGTAGGAGTCGCACAAATAACTTTCACTTTACCTACACGAAAACATTCCTCAACAATATCCCTCTGCGCTGAGTGCAAACCAGCATGATGAAACGCAACTCCATGAAGCAAACATTTTGCCAAACGTTCACATTGTTCAGTAGGCTTAGGCAATGCATTTCTTGCATCTTCAGCAAAAGAAGACATGTTACGCATTGCTGATAACTGCTTAGCAATTTCCTCTGCTTCTTTTTCAGCACTACGTTTTGTATTAACAAACACAATTGCTTGTTTCTTCTTTTTCAAAGTGTCAAGAATAATATCCACCACGGGAAGATGTGTTGAAGTAAGAATGCGAGCTGACATTCAATACTTGAACAAAAGGAAGTTTAAAACAGTATCGCAAAACATTTTCTTTAGCACTACCTGAATTCACTATGACCCCACTGCACAAGCAAATCAACACCTAATTTGTCAACAGGAGGCACATCACATGCGCCAAAACAAGAGCTAAGCCAGATAAGAATTATTGCCTGAGTTTTTTCTTTTAGAACATCGGCTATCTCACCAGCTCGAGGCTTAAGACCATCAGGCAGTTGAATGCATACTGTCTTTACGTTTTGCTTGACTATTTCTTCAGCAACACGATTAAGTTCAAGATCAAAATCAACAAGCTTCATGATTAACTTATTCACACAATGTTTATAAACCTCACCTGCACGAACAGAATTAGTGCCCCTGTAGCTCAGCGGTGGAGCGTGCGGCTGTTATCGTTTAATCACTGAAAGAAACCGCAAGGTCGCCAGTTCGAGTCTGGCCAGGGGCGTGAATTTTACTAACTCGGACTGCTCTGTAGAAAGTCTCGCAGAGCTCGCTGTTTCTGCCAGCGCAAGCATGCAATTTATGGGATTTTGCGACCTTAAAGTTTATAGTTTCGGTCGCGTCACTCTATTTTGTTTATGTGCTCGCGCTAAAAACAGGCAGAAACAGTCCACTTTCTACAGAGCCACTCTGGCACAAGCTTATTATACTTCTATATTTACCAAGAGAATATGAAAAAGAAACACGCTCCAAAAACAGGTTTGTTTCTCATGTGCACAGTCCTTTTCGCAGTCCTACTTTTTGCAGCAACAGTTTTGATACTAAATGGCTCTCCAACTGGAAAAGTAGCAAAAACTGTCACCATAGATTGCTGGACTGATACTCATTCAGAAACTGTGAATAAAGCTAGAGACCTTGGAAGATACCTTGCAAAAGATGTATACTCTTCTTATCAATTAACTGCTCCTGAACTAAAAACTGATTTTGAAACAATTCAAACACTTTCTCAAAATCTTGTTGAGTCCTTCACTTCAAAAAACCCAACTTTTAATCAAATGAATCAGAGTGCACAAGAAAACAAAGAAACTGCAGTAAAAACAATTGCAGCCATTACAAAAATTCAGTCAAAACTTGAGGCAAAACAAGACAATGCGGTGCTTGCCAGATTTCTCAGCCAGCTCAAAATTGTGTTTGAAGAAGTAGAAAAAACATCAACACAAACTATTGAATGTATTGAATGATTTTTTAATAAGAATGTTGCTTTTTTTATTGTTTTAAGAGTGCGTTGTTTGAACAAACAAACTTTATAAAGCATAGCTGCGTAAACAGAAAAACGGCCCTGTAGCTCAGCCTGGCTGGAGCGTTCGACTGATAATCGAAAGGTCCTGAGTTCGAATCTCAGCAGGGCCATGAACTTCTTATTACCTCATTACCACTTTGTTTTTTTTATGCCAAACCAAAAACCAATATGATTTACAAGCACGTGTCCTGCGCCACTGAGAACAAGAAGCATAGCTGAATTACCAATGCCTGGCCAGTACAAAGGAGAAACAAACAATAACGCCCCAATAACATAATCTAATTGATCAAACATTAACCAAGAACTACCTGGAGAAATACTCATTCTGCGCTTAAAAAAACTTTTTACAAGATCACCAAATAATGCGCCTGAGCTTAGTAGAATGCTTATGAAAAACCAAAACTGTGCAAAGTCAGGAACTATACTGACTCCAAATAGTGACTGCAAGAATCCTGTAACAACACCTGCAAAAACACCAAATACAAGCCCTCGCCATGTTTTATTTTTGCCAAATACTGGTCTGCCATAGAATATTTTTCCCGTATCAATTGGAATATTAAGCCAAGAGATTTTTTTAACTAGCACAGGCGTCATGTTTGCAACATATGCTGGAAGCATGAAATACAAAAGCAATACTATTTCTATAGCCATTTGAATACATCTTGTGCCAACGCTCGCCTAGAGAACAGGCAAGGATGACTTTTTCAATACAACCTATACAATCAATATAAAAACATTATCTTTATATATCTGATTTGGTGACGAGCAAGCATGCTAAGCATTTATGACTGGATTTATGGAAGTGCTCAAATTGGTGCAGTGCTCCTTAGTATATTCGCAGGCATGTTTGCCATAAGTCTTATCAAGGAAAGCCAGGCACACTCAAACCTGCGCGCATGGAAACCACTAATTATGGCACTTGTCTTATTTATTTTTGAAGAAATCTTTGGAGCACTCAGAACATTTGGAATATACTCCAACCAATGGATAACTCATGTGCTTCCTTCGTTAATTCTGGCATTTCTTATTATTGCACTTATTATGCAAACAAGCATCAACAAAGGTTGGACTGTATGAGCGTAGAACTTGCACTTGCATTAGGACGCGCAGCACCCATTTATAATTTAGGACTAGCTGTTGCTGTTATCCTGCTCTTTGTCAGATTATTCAGAACACCGCCTGTCTTTAGAAATATTTACCTTAAACCATGGAAAATCATTTTTGTAGCATTTGGCATATTTATTCTTGAAGAAGTAATCACCATACTACGACAAGCAGGAATAATAAATATTCCAGTACACATTAATGGTTTTTTTGAGCTCGCGATTATTGCAGTATTTATTTACACACTATTGCTTCAGAAAGAACATGTGCAAACACATCATAAATTTTAGTTTTCAGCCAATTGCCTGAATCAACACCAAACTTATTATTGCCAACACAAAACACACTGCACTAATCAGCAAAAGAACCTGCTTTTTATTGTGATATGATCGCCAAGAAAGAAAACCAAACAAAACAATACACAACACCAAGAAATAACTTGCCACACGCTTCACAAATGCCTCTTCTTCAGAAAACAAAGACCTGCTACAATCAACAGGGCATGCAGTTTCATTCTCGTCAAGACCGCACACATTATTTCCACAATTACACCCTAACACTACAGGCGCTGCATTTGGAGGCACAGATTTACCAATAAGCGCATAGGAATCCTGAGAAGAACAATTACTGATAGTTAACTTGATGTATTTAGTAAATCCTAACAAAGCCTGAGAAGGCCGCGCCTGTTTTGAAATTGAAATATCTTTTGAGATAACATACCCAATAATTTTGCGGGCTTTTGGATTATCATCAAGCTCAGTGTGCGTAACATTTAGCTCATAATAATTGCTGCAAAAATCATTTAGTTCAGAATCACCAATTTTTCTTGCACCAGAAACATTAGTTATGCCGTCATTTACTTCATGCAATAATTTATTTGTGGAAAATTTGAACAACCCTGCATTAAACTCATAAGATTTTGTGCCTGCAAGCACAACATACTCAATATTGGGCGCTCTTGCAAAAGTCTTTCCTTTGGTTATTTCTTGCACAACATCAGTATTTGTGTTTACCACAGGAATAATATCAGGCTTATTTGCAAATACTTTAAACAAATTCAGATAAACCTCAGCAGAAGGACTTCCTTCATGAGGTGCACCAACAATAAGAGCCTGACGCACTTTTTTCAGGAAAGTATATGCATAAGGATTTTTTTCATTAGCAGCAGCTGCCTGAGCTAAGGCTGATTCAACAATAAATCCTCCGAGAGAGTGGCCTACAAAGTACACTGCATCAAATTCTGCCTGCTTTTGCTCAAGAAGATCAATAAGTGCACGAGCATTATCATCAGTCTTTCGCACTACAGGATAATTAAACATCCAAAACTGCTCAGGCTGGCGAGTGTATTTGAATTCATCAAGAATATAACTCCATTTTGAAGCCCTACTTGTAAGACCATGCACAAAAATCACTGCAATACGAGAAGTGCCAGAATATTTTTTTACAAGTTCAGCTTGCACACAACCTTCACAATATGTGCCCATGAGCGCAAGAATAGTGGGCTGACTAGATGAAGAGCTTAGAGAAATATTAGCAAGAAACCCAGAACCATTACGCACACCACCCACATACTCCCAAGAAGAACCATTCATACCATTCATACCATTCAGCAAAAATAAACCAAGAGAACTCTCATCTAACAGTTTATTGCTTGAAAAAGAAAACAATACCTCAGCAAGCACAGACTCAGAAACGCACTTTTCAGAAGCACACTTAACACTTAGCTGCAAAGGAGCTCCTATTATACTTAACAAAGGATTAGAAGGAAGAGCAAGACTTTGATTTACAGCACCTGCTTCAAGAGTGATATTACTTTGCGTGCTTTTTTGTGCACTGCTTTTGCTTTGTTGCCTGAGCAGAGTGATTCTATGATTGTCCACTGTTAATGAATTATTCTTATCAGATACCAACAAGCTTGCTGTAGAACTCAGAGGAAGATCTGTTACATTAAGAACAAATACAGTACGACGCAAATATTCTGAAGTAAAATTAGTAAGTGACTGAGAACCGCACATAAGCCATTCAGTTTCATTAAATTCAAGCTGAGATGTTTGTTCTTTAGAAAACTTAAGTGCCTGCAATTCAGTAAATGCTGAAGGAACACTCAAACTCAGATCCACATCACCATTTGTGCAATCTAAACTAAAAGGCTCAACAACAAGCTCAAAACCCTTAGGCACAATTACACTGTTTTCATTTGCACGCGAAGCAACAACTCCTACACTGCCTGCATCACGAGAAACACCACATGAAAACTCAGGTCTTGTTACACCTTCAAAAGAAAGTGGCTGACCACCTTTTCCTGGAAGCAAATGTTTTTGTTTATCAGACGCAGAAGGTGCTGCCTCTTTAGCAACAGCATTACCAGATTTATCAATTTCTCTTTCAGACTTTACTACTTGAGCCTCAGGCTGATTTAGAGAAGGTGATGCAAAAATAGCAGAGATTAGCAACTCAATTTTTGGAGGATTATCTTCACCTTTTTTTGAAAGAAATGTTGCACTCACATTATTATTGAGAAACTTTTCTTGAGAACCTGATTTTTTCACTAGAACACTAATAGTAAAAAAAAAAGATTCTCCTTGATTCATATTGCCAATCAAAAAAACATTATCACCTTTTACTGGAGCAATAGAGCTGCTTACAAAAGAAACATCTTCAGGATATACTTCTTTTAGAGTCACATTAAAAGCAGTGCCTTTGCCAGTGTTAACAACACTTACATTATGAATTATGATTGAACCAGCAGGAATCTGAACAGGTTCTACAGCAGTTACTACAGCAGATAAAATCAACAAAAATCCCATTATACCAAAAAGAAAAAACTGTGCTGAATCTTTTTCTTTCTCATAAAATGAGTGACGCAACATGACAAAAGCACACCTCATTACATTTATAAACCTATCTAAGACTAGCTGCACAAAATGAAAAAACAATGCACAGCTCACGAAGCACTGCAGCAGATTAAACAATACTTTACACAAGCACACACAAAAGATCAACAAAAAGGAAAACTCATTATTCAAAAAGCCAGAAAACTAGCAATGAAACACAGAATAAAGCTGCCTAAAGAGCTTAAACGACAATACTGCGCACACTGCTATACTTTTTTTATTCCAGGAAAAAATTATAGAGTACGAACAGCTGAAGGAAGAGTAGTATACACCTGCCTTTGTTGCGGTAAACATACACGCTTCTCATATATCACACAACAAAAAATAAAACGCAAACTAAAGCACACTGAACGCAAGACTAATAAAAAGGAATAGCAATCTCTGCTCTATGAAGCAGTTTCTTAAAAAACTATTTGGAAACAAGATAACAGAGCTTGTTTTTACTCCGGAACAATTAGTTGCTTGGATTGCAGACCAGCATGCAACAGAAACCCAAACACTCAAAGAACATCTTGCAAAAACCGCTATTGAAGCACAACACTGGATTGCAGAAACTATGACTGCAATTCAAGCATTACAACAAGCACAGCTAATCAATGAATCAATACCTGAACAACACAAAAGCATGGCAGAAGGCAACAAAGAAGCATTTGCCAAAAACGCGACAAATTATTTAGAACAATTCAGGCTGCCTGACAACCCTGCAGAAATACAAAACTGGCTTGAAAAGTATGATGTGCTGACAAAAGAATTTCTTATAAGCACACAACGTCAAACAGCAATACTCCAAGAATTTCATTCGCAAGAAACAAAAAACGTGCTGGAAAACCTGAGACAAATAGAACAACTAACAAACAAAACAAAAATAGCTCTTAAACAAAGCAAATATACTTTATTTTGCAATGCAAAGCAGTCAGCCAAAGAATGCGAAGAAAAAAATACTTTCTGTGCAGAACTAAGTAAAAACATAGCAGCACTTAATGCTTCTATTAACCAATATGCTAAAGAAAAAGAAAGTCTTATGATTGCACAAGAACAGACAATGCAAGACACACAACGAGTTGCATTTGAGCAAGAACAAATCAAAGTTCATGCACGCATTAAACAACTTGAAGACAGTCTGCGCAACATGTTCTCACCCCTTGAAGCAGGACTGAGAAAATATGCAAAAATAGCACCACAACACACGCACATAGTTGAAAACTATCTAGCAAGCGCCTCAGATGCTCTTAGCCAAGATGTACACCTTAAAATAACAGATGTGCTCGCAGAACTACAAAAACATGCATGGAATGACACCCTTGAATTAAAACAAGACAAAAAAAACCGGACCATAAATGCAATCGCAGAACTCACCAAACCATTCTTACAAAAACTCATCACAGAATATGCCAAGCTCAAACGAGATGAAGTACGCCTTGCTCAAGAACTACTTGCACACCCAACATCACAAGAACTCAACAAACTAAGACAAGAAACAGAAACAGTAGAAAAAATCATCAAGAAAAAACACATAGAACTTACTGAGCTGCAAAAAAAGCTTGAATCAAACAAACCAGATTATGACACGCTCTTGAATAAGATTAATGAAAAAATAGAAGTGAAGATAAAACTGATTATGTGAAAACTCATTTTTGGCAAAACTAAAAAGTCTGACAAAAGAAAAAGCGTCTATTTTTTATACCACCATCACACTCCAACATTCAGACTCGATCGCACCCAACAAAACGCTGTGGTGATTGCGAGGTCTCAACCGAGTAATTGATCCGAAACATCAGTTGAGGACACTTACGAACCCACTTCTGCTTCACAAGTGAGGCTCTCAACAGTGGTTGGATACTCTTGGTGCAAGGCACCTGCGAGGCTCTCAAAAACATTGGTTTTTGGAGCCCTGCAAACAGAGGTTTGCATTGGCTCTCAACAGTGGTTGGATCCTCAATGTGCGTTGCACGTTTGAGGCTTGCTTTTTCATTAAGTTTATTTACCTCCTCTGTTAGGCACTATAATATGTTTATTCGTGCAAAAAAAATCAAAGGAACACCCTATGCATACTTAGTGCGCAATGAATGGACACCACAAGGATCAAGACAGTGTGTGACCAAATACTTAGGCAGAATCGTGCAACCACAAAGATTACCAGAATTGACGCCACCTACACTCACAACTAATTTGTCAGAAAGCCTTAAATCAATTGTTAAATGGGAGTTAGAACAGCATGGATTTGTTGCACAAGAAAACACACACAGACTCAACTCAATAGTTTGTAATGTTGAACAGTGTTTTTGTGTCTTAGGCAGCAAACCAGTAGTGCTTGCGCTTAATAATGGACACTTATGTAATGATACACTTCATGAATTACTGGATTTCAAACCTTTGCATGCAGATATTCCTGAAGAAACAAATGGAAGACAGCTTGCATTTGCACTTGTCAAAGCAGGCATGGCAGTGTCAGAAGAAGTGTTTGTGCAGTTGGTGGACAAAGCAGTACAGGAATTAGACTTAGAACCCCTGTCAAATAATTAATATCTCAATTCCTTTAACTCATCTTTTAGCTTGTCAGTAGTCTTTGACAATCGCTTTACTGCTGAAGAAATAGTTTTCCAACAATCAACACCATCAGTCTCAAGCACAAAACAAGGCTTGCCAATCAATGGGTGCTCAACATAATAACCAACAGCTTTCACATGCTCATCATGCTGAAGTTCATCTTTAAGAATATTTGCAAGCAAGTGATTTTCTCCAACAATTTGAAACATCATTCTTGCCTTCTTATCCTCAATCACTTTCATCTCCATACACTGCGCAAGCAAGAGGTGGTTTAAAAAGGTTACTAGAAAAAGTTGGTTTTGTGCACTATAGTGATTTTGCGTTAATTATTCTATTTAGAATACAAAGTATATAAACAACTAAATTTCTCACCTTACAAACATGATTGCAATGCGAAACTGTTTATTCACCACACTATATCTAGATGAAAAAGACTTGCTAACCCTCAGAAAAAGAAGAACACTTAGAGAAAGATTATTCTGCACTCATTTAGATCATAATTATCTTGATGAATGGAGAAATTACACAATAAAAGTTGAGGATGCGAACTCAAATACAAGATATAAACTCTTTGGCAACCAGATGAACAATGTTTCAATTAGTAAAGGAGAACTTGAGCATATACTTGGCGGTGGCATGGTCAAGAAAGAGTTAGTATACCTTACTGGCAAAACGCCTTTACAAATGCCATATCAGAATCTTCTCATCAAAACAGCATAGTTTAGTTTTTTGTAAGTTTTTGGTTCAGTGTATTTTTGAGTTTGCTTATGATTGCGAGTATTGCCTGTTGGTTTCTTTCAAGATACTCTGGCTTGATCATTATCCCACGGTAAGCAATGTCATTGCGTATTTGTCGCAATTGATCTATTAGGATGATTTCTTGGGTTAAGAACTCAGAATAATGCTTTGCAAGATAGCTAACCAGCAGTTCGTGGCTTACTGTTTTCCAACCATCTACAGACATTAGCGCAGTGATAAGCTCTTTAATGATTTCATAATCTGCTTCTACAAGAAGAGTTGTTTCACTTGGTAATTGAAAAGAGGAAAGTTTGTTTTCGCGAAGTGTTGCGAGATTAAGTAATCCCCGCGCTTTTTCAAAGTCTTGCCTTACTTTGTTTACTTTTTCTGAATTCTCGTTCCACTCTTCCATTATGCCACCTTGAGGTATCCATAAAGGACAGTGCCATTTGCAAGATTGTTGAGCAATTCTGGACCTAGGCTTTTTGTATCAGTTTCAAATAAGATGTTGATTTTGCGATTCAGAACTTTTTCCCATTTATTCAAACTAAGTTGTTCCTGTTTTGCTTGAACAAACAAGTCAATATCGCTTGTTTCAGTATCTTCTCCCCGAGAAGCACTGCCGAACAAAACAATGCAAGCAGGATATAATTCTTTTTCTAGATACTCCAAAAAATCTGTTTGGTATAGTCGTAACACCACATTTTGTGTTTTAAGCAGTTTGAAAAAAGAATTTTCCCTTACTGCCTTAAAGACAGGATAGGGGTGGTTTGCTTGTTTGACAATAAGCTTCTCTCTTATAAGTGCTTTCAAATGAAGATTAACTGAAGGTTGAGACAAGTTTATCTTTCTTGATAATTCTCTGACTAAGAATGTTTTTCTTGGAAAATCAAAAAACTGTTCCAGAACAAGATATCTACTATATTTTTGTATCATGAGCAACATTAATGTTGCAAGTGATATATAAATGTTTCGCGGGGTAGTGTGTGCATAGCATCTTAAAAATTCTCTACAGGTCGGCTTCGGTGAAAATCTCAACTGTTGTTTCGTCGCCACTGCGCCAAATCCACACCCATTTTCATTCGCTGGAGTCGCTAGAGCTTCTCAGTCCTCGTTCCTGTGCATAAAAAACTGAGGTGTGTGGATTTTAGTAGGCGGCAGTGGCGTACATTTTCACCGAAGCCCTACAGGTCTACTGTGTACTGCAAATTGTGCTAAGTGATTTTTTCTAATCTCACACACACAACTTTAATTCTTTGAATTCTTCTCTGGTGGTGTTTCATTGTTTGCTTAAGAGGAAAGCTAAACAGCCATTGATGTGTGATTTTGAATCCATTGTCTAAAACAAAAGCCTGCACAAAACTTAGAGTAGAAGCTTTGTGAAAAGAATACACAACTGGTGCTACTTCAATGGCTTTTTGCAAGAAAATCCTGTCAGCATGCTCTTGTTTTGTGCCAAAAGGAGGATTCATCACAACAACATCAAATACGCCTGTTGCTTTAGAAATGTCGCAATTCTGGAATAATGGTTGAATTTTGACTGAAAACTCACTTTTAAGTGTGTTAAAATTATTTTTGCAAATTTCTGACGCTTTTTCATCAGTTTCAACAAAAACAATGCTATTGGCAGCTAACAACATGGTGCCTAAACCAAGAATGCCTGTGCCAGAACCAAGATCAATAATGTTCTTGCCTTGCAAGTCGCCTAATAAAAAAGCATTCCAAAGCACACTGGCTGCGACTTCAGAATCAGTTTGATATTGTTCAAGACTCACTTTTGCTTCAGCAAACCCTTTGATTTTAGATAAAACAACTGCTAGCTGGCCTTTTGAGAAGATTATTTGGTGCTGGTTCTTGTTTGAGACACTTTCTTTTTCTGGCATTTTAACAGAAACCTCTTGATTTTGTGTTGAAAAATGGGTTGGGTGAACTTGAAATTGGGTTAGGCACTATTTTTAGACTGGTTTTTTGTTTGTTTTGCATTGTTGAATTCTCACTTTTTACTGTTGTAAGACATTCTCTTGTGTGGTATTAAGGGGCTTTCTGAGGTACTAAACTGTTTTGTGTTCTCTTACTTTGATTTTGCTTGTTTTACCTGTTTTCAGGCCTGACTTGCCTTGTCGGCGTTTTGCCAGACTTTCTTTTTATTTTGAATGTTTTTGCATTTTTTATGGATTATTGGCTAGTTTTTTAAATGCTTTTCAACCCCTTTTTAACCTCTTATTTGTTGTTAAAATGCTTGCTTGGTTTATAAATGCTTTGGTTGCTTTTTTAAGTTGTTTTTCATGACTTTTTTTTGTTTTTTGATTATTTTTCGGTTTTGTCGTAAAAAATTCGTCATTCCCAGCAGAGTCTTGGGACAGTCCCAGCTCAGTCCCAGCTCAGTCCCAGAATAGTCTCTGGGAATGACATTTGTCGTCAGAGTGTTAGTCCCAGATAGTCCCAGTTCAGTCCCAGCTCAGTCCCAGAATAGTCTTGAGACTGTCTTGGGAATGAGTTTGGGAATGACAAAAAGCTTAAATAGGTAGCATTTTTTGAAGCAAAATATGTGGTTTTTTAAGGAAACAGAAGAAAGACTTGCACTGCTTGATAACAATGTCACACAAAGTTTTGATAGAGTTAAAACTGACATAGCAACCTTGAGTCAATGGGTAGAATATTTGAATCAAAAAAATCAGGGACAGACACAAGTAATTGAAGAACTCAAGAGACAAATTGAGCAAGTGCCAAAAACAAGGCAAGACATTAAACTCTTGGTTGACAGTGTTTATGATTATGAAACAATGCGAGAAAGAATACGTCTTATTGAACAGAAAATAGCTCAAATAGAGCTCCAACGCTCCAAAATAGAGCAAATAGACCTAAAATTCCAAGACTTGCCACAACAGTTACGCACTATTAGAGCACAAGTTGAGCTAATGCATGAACAAACTCGTGATGCACGAATGCACGAAACACGTCAGCTTGGACAAGCTACAGAACAGCTGAATATTCCGACGGAAATTCCGCAAATCAATCAACGTCAACCAGTAAGTAGATTTAAAGAAAAAGTGTTGAAAAAACTCACACAAAACAGTAAAGAATATGTAAAAGGCTTGATTTTGAGTCATATACACAAATATGGAAAAATCTCAGGCCAGCACCTCAGAGAAAGCATTGTTGATGAACAAGGCCTGTGCTCAAAAAGCAGTTTTTACAGATTACTTGAAGAGATAGAAAAAGATGAACAGCTCACTGTGCTGGCAGAAGGAAAAAATAAGTTATACCTTGCAAAAAAACACGTTTGAGACAGGTGTTTTTGTTAATGTTTTTAGCGTGTCCTCTTATTATTTCAAGACGACAAAAAATTTAAACCGAAAAGAATATAAGTAAGTTGTGTTGGGCTCTTTTTGGTTGTTGTCATGAGGTAACATTATGAACTCCATGACAAATAAAGGGGTGGCGGATATTTCAGCACAAGAAATACTTAGTTTTACAGAAGGCACTATAGTCAAACAAGTGCTTGACACTATGCGTGATGAACTTGATGACCACAGACAGACAATAAATGAAAACACAACTGAGATTGAAACAGTTTTTGAGTTTCTCAGCGCTCTTGAAGCAAAGTTTGATAATGTACAACAACTTGTTGAAAGACTTGCATTATCACTTCAAGAACCACAACAGTTGATTGGCGCGCTTAATAGACGAGAAAAAGCAGTCTGTCAATCACTTTTTTTACTGGGAAAAACAAAGCCATGGGTAAGCTGCGAAGAGCTTGCAAAACACTGTCAGATAAGCAGAGAAGTGCTTGCAGCAACACTTGCAGGATTAGTCACAAAACACGTGCCTGTCATGAAAAAATATGACCACACTAGGGCATATGCTCAGCTTGCACCAAGCTTCAGAGAGCAACAAGCAAAACACAATGTGATCAAGGCAGATTGTCAGCTAATACAGTGGATTCAGGAACCTCAGATTCATCAGTCTTTCCAGCCCTAAGCTTTTCCTTTTTCACCTCTGACTGGAGCTGTTCAATAAGCTTAAAGCTAGACTCCAGATGGTTTTTTATGCACGTCTCAGCCTTGCGAAAAGCAGTCTCAACATTCTGGCCATTAAGCTCATAGCCAATGATGACTTTGCCTGAAGCAACAAAACTTGTTTTTTTAAGAATCTGTAAATCCAGCCAGCGATGTAGGTAGTCATACATTGTTTGGCGACGGATTCCTGCAAACGAACCCATCTCTTCAACAGGCATGACTGCAAGTTCAGGACGCTTATCGCGATTTGCTGATTTTTTACGCTCAGAAAGCTCAAGCAACAAACGATGAAATTGAGCACTAGCATCGCTTTTTCTTGGGGCTAAACCAAACCTTGAGATAAGCACGCGTGCTAGTTCCTCAGCTGTTGCGCCTTCAATAGGTTCTTTGTGCTCTAGTTGTACTTTCATTTATTTGCAAAACAAGAACTTGTATAAAAATGTTTTCAACAAATTCCGACAATCGTCGAGAAAAAAGGAGAAACTGAGTGAATTCTGCATTAGAAGCGATTTTGCTTGACTTTTCTTTAACAATGACTAAAACCTTGACGAAAACAAGAAGAATTTCCGCTTTGGTCGCAAACTATGCTGTTTTATGCGAAAATCCTGACGAAAACAGTGAACTATGGTAATTGTGCAGGAGATTTATTGTTTTGGTGTGAGAGCAGGCTTATTTGTGCAACTGAGCTCCACTTGTTTTGTCGGAATAATCAGTATTATTCGGCAGTTATTCCGACTTAGACGGTGTTGTGAGAGATTGTCGTGTTTTTTGCATGCTTTGCTGTTCTGGCATAATTCCTTCGTTGGTTTTGATCTTAATTATAGATATATCTTATACTTATTATTTGCTTTAATGGCTAAGAAAATGTATTTGTTTTTTTGGCGCTAATTGAGTTTGGTTTTTTACTTGTTTTTTGTGTTTCTTTTCATTTGTTGTGTTCTTGTCGTCATTTATTTTTGCTTTTTGCTGTTTATTATTCTATCGTGTTCTGTTGTTTACTGAAATATCGGTTTTGTATTTATTGTTTTGTAACACTCATCTTGTTTAACTAAGGTGGTATCACATATTTTCTTTTATCTCTTTTGTTAATACTATTTTGTGATTGCTATTTTGCAGTTTATTTTTATTGAGTTTTGATTGTTTGTTAGAACTAAAAGTGAGAGTTTGTTTGCAGGTGTTAAGTTGTTTGTCTGTTGCTTGTGTCATAAGGTGGGTGTTTGCCTTGTTTTGCAAACTTGACTGACTTGGTGATTTGTTTGAGATTGAGAAAAACTTGTTAGGCACTATGGACGAGGGGTGTTTTTTGGGGTGTGAAATGATTTAGAATGATTTTTTACATGTGAAAAAGTGAGAGAAAAGCATTGTGCTGGAGTGAATAGGGTATAACTCCAGAATCAACTTCAACACCTAAGATTCGGCTACCCATCATTCGCCTGATGGCTCATTTCGTAGCAGAGCTACGGGGTTCGCCCCAGCAAGCTGGTGGAATCCTTTGCTCTGCAGAGCTACAGGATATGCGCCGAATCTTTCGCCTTCGGCGACCGGTGTTTCGGAGATGTCTTCACTCTTGTTCAGAACACCTACTCAATATGGTTTCGCAGGTTACAAATTGGAAGCGATATCGCAGCAAGCTGCGGGGTATGACCCAATTTGTAATCAACCAACATAATTAGTATCTTTTTGCTCTTTTAACTGAGATGTTTGCTTGGTTTGATCAATCATAAACCTGAGTTTTGCTTCAAATTTCTCAGCTTGAAGAAGTAGTGGTTTGTAAGGCACATTTAGTCCAAGATATTTGTCCAGCACTTCAACAGCTTTAGCAGCAGCCTTAGAATCAGGTATGCTCATGTGTGTACCTACAAAAATTGCTGATAAAGGAATCTTTTGCTCAGAAGCCTTAAGCAATAATGCGCCAGTAGTTCCGACGATAATACCCTCATTTAACTTTGGCACACCAAGTTTTTGCAGAATTTTTGAGTATTTTTCATTGCTACAATAATGAAATGCCTGACTTTCCTCTTGATCACCAGAACTAACACCTTCAAGAGCAATTAATTCCTTAGCCTGCACTTGATTACATACATCAAGCACAAGATCAGCAGCATGAAACTCTAAACCAGTTGCATTCATGATTGAATGAATAATCACAAGATTATATTTTTTATTGTAATACACTGTAACAGGATTTACAATGTGACCACTATGAATTGCAGCAGTTGCTGGAGGATCAGAAAAATAATATGTGCCAATTTTTTCACACTTTAAATGTTCATTTAAAAAACCCGTGGCAATTGTAGCCACAAGACCAACACCAGGAAAACCCTCAATAACAGTAGCTCCTTTGAGTTTTTTTGTGAGAGAGACAATATGATTATTAGAACTTTTAGACATGTTGCTTTTTAGCATATAATCTGCGTGCAAGAAGGAGTATAATAAGGTTACTGAATCGCGGTTCCATCTTGTCAGATAATTTTCTTTGAGTTTTTAATCATTGCTTAGTTCTTCTCTAACAATTCTCTGAGTTTTTTAGCTAAGTTTTTGCCAGAAATTCTATTAAAGCCGGCCCCTTAAAAACCTTACTCAATCACTAAACATCCTGCTTTTCTTGCAGTCAGCACAAGAATAGACCTTGCTTTTAACAAAGCCTTAAACTGCTTATCTTGAGTGCACACTGCATACACATCTTTGCGAATCAAAATCAAGCCATCAGTATTAGTACGCTTATCAGTTTGGATTATTTCAATCTTCTGGCTTGAAAGAATTGTTTTAACCAAACGAACAGCAACACTATTTTTTGCAGACTTAGCTGCCACAACTTCAAGCTCATCAAGAGTTTTATCAAGTAAGCACATTTTAAAATTAACATTAAGCAAACGCCTTAATTCAGAAGAATAATCAATCTTGCTTTGAGCACAAAAAACAAGAAAATCAGCATCAAGAAAAACATTTTTTATGTTTGCGGCAGAATCGTTCATGACAGGTGATTTGTGCTTGTGTTTAAAATACTTGATGGTCGGCTTGTTCTGGGTGTGGTAGTTAGTTCGTTTATTAAAATTGCTTACTGCTTCACAGGATAATTAATAACAGTATGCAATGTTAGCGACAAAAGAACAACCACAGGTATTACAATAAAGAATTGCTGCAAGTGTGGCATCATAATAAGAAGATATACTACGGTAGATGCAACAGACATACCAATAGGATTATTCAAACACACCACTGCCTTATGCATTTGACGTTGAAACAACAACAACGCAATATACCTTGCAACAAGCACTGCTACAAAAATAATAATTCCTGCAATCCATGCAGTTTGTGAAACAGGAATAAACATTCCTAACAAGATAAACACAATACCTTCTGCTATTCCACTAATCCACTTACCATGCAAGAACTCATGAGGCAGTTTAGAATTTGCAAGAAACAAGCCAAAACCAAGAGCTACGAGAATACCTAAACCTGAAGCAAATTTTTCGCCTAAAACAAATCCGAGTATGCCTATGGCAAATACTATCAGTCTTGTCCAAGGCTCTTTGGTTGCACGTATTGCACGATAACAAAACAAACCTAAAAACAAGCCAGTGGCAATATTAACAAAAAAACCAATCACTGTTTGCTGCACACCAGTCCATGCTGAAATACTGTTTGCAGCTGCAAGCAAAAGAAACACTCCAACAATACTTAAAGAAGAGCTTACTATTGCATCTGTATTAAAAAGCATGGTTTCAGAAGAATGCTTTCGCCTCAACAGCTCTGGAGCCCCAGCACATACAAGCAAACCAAGCAAAACAGCAGGAATCAGAAGTGAATTAGTAAAATATGCAAGAAGAACAAGTACGCTAATTGTTAATATTACTCGCGCAACAGTAAACTTTGCAAAACCATGCATAAACGAGCTCCATTCATGAAAATTTAATTGCACTGCATGATCTAACACAGAAAACACAAATGCGCCAATAACCAGTACTTGAATAAATGAATCATAAGGAGTTATGTTTAGTCTGGTTTGAAATTGCAACAACTGAGCACCTATTCCAAGACCTAATAGCACTAATGCTCTAGGAAGACGAAACAAGTGCGCAATACCTGTGCCAATAATGCTACTAATTAATATTATCGCCAGCCAAACAACAACACTTAAGTCCATATAAACCTCTTTTCCAGTGTTTTTGCTTGCAGAATATATTAAGCTTACTGCGCACAAAGGCTTTTATACTGCTTGAATTGCTGCACTAACATGCCAAAACTATCAGAAAAAACAAAGACTCTTTTCGCAGATATGCTTCAAACAATAAGCCCTAAAGAGGAGACAAGAAAAAAAGTTCTTTCACTAGTTCAAAGATTTTTAGCAGAACTCAATGCAAAACTAAAAAAACATAAATTCCGCGCAAAAGCAGTATTAGGAGGCAGTTATGCAAAAGACACATGGCTAGAAGGAGACTATGATGTTGATATTTTTGTGCTCTTTGGTCTTTCACATAAGAAAGATAACATAAGCGATCTGCTTCATAAAGCACTTGAAGACTGGAATCCAAAACGCATTCGCGGAAGCAGAGATTATTTTCACCTAAAAAAACAAGTGCTTTACGAAATAATTCCTGCGCTTGCAATTACATCACCAAAACAAGCAGAAAACACAACTGATTTTAGCAGCAAACACGTTGATTGGGTAAAAAAACGCTCTCGCAAACTCACAAATGATATACGTATGTTCAAAAAATTTTGCAAAGCAAATAAGGTATATGGCGCAGAAAGCTATATCAAAGGCATATCAGGACATGTAGCAGATCTTATTGTCATTTATTATAAAGGATTTTGGAATGCAGTATGCGCAATTAGCAAGTGGAAACCAAAAGTAATAATTGATATAGAAAAAACATACAAAACAAATCCATTGCTCGTGCTTAATGCAAACAAAACAAGCGGACCTCTTGTAATTATTGATCCAGTCCAGCCAGAACGCAATGCTGCTGCCGCACTCAGCCAAGAAACATTTAATGCACTTGTAAAAGTCTCAGGAGCATTTACTAAAAAACCAACAAAAAAATACTTTGAGGAAAAAATCACTGATTTAAAAAAACTTGCCAAAACAGGCTGTCTTGAAGTAATCAAATGCACACCACTTGCTGATCCTCAGGATATTGCCGGAACAAAAATTCTCAAAGTCTTTGAATATATCAAAAAAAGTTTTGCAGATTTTGGCGTGAAAAAATCAGGCTGGCAGTGGAATGGAAAAGATGATGCAGAATTATGGTTTGTGCTCAAGAAAAAAAACCTGCCAGAAAAAGCAATTATTCAAGGACCTCCTCTAGTTCTGACAAGACATGTTGCAAAATTCAAAAAAGCACATCCTGATGTGTTTGCAAAAGCAACAAAAAGATTTGTGTACGCAAACATTAAACGCGAGATCACAACTCCAGAACAGCTTTTAAAAAAGCTTAGTCATGACCAATATATCACAACGCGAGTTAACTCATGCAAACTGCAACCCAAACCCTGATTCAAGCACTCAAGCAAACCAGTACAAACTATACTAAAACACAGTTGCAGGGAGAATATGTTTTACTAAAACCTGCAGCCATACCCTGCATGTTTATTGACGGAAGCAATGCATCAATTATAACTGCGCCAAGTCTTTGCGCACAAACAATAAGAACAGCACAAGTTTCATGCAAAGAAAATGTCTGGTCTAGAAAAGTGCAACAATTTCAAAGTCTTGCGCGACTTACTACAGAACAAACATGTATTGTTGAAAATTTTGGAACAAACTTTCAGTGCGGACCATTTGATGTTCTTGCAAATGATCTGAGACAAGGATTGCATGCAGCAACTCCTGCACTAATAGAAGGTGTTGTTCGCAGACTTGCAGAACTTAATATGGCACAACAAAACATGCCTTTGGATGGTATGTTAGTACTTGATGGAGAGCTTTCAGCACAGACATACTCTGAGAAAGAACCTCTTGCTAAACTTCATGCTATTGCAAGTGAACGCAACACATTACTTGCAGGATTATCAAAAACAAGCACCCTTGTAAATGCACAAGGAGCAAGTTTTCCTAGCCAGCTACTTTCTCAAGGGCCTAAAGCTGCCTGGTTATTTGTTGCAGATACTCATCAGTCATTTGTTGAGAAAAGAAATGCAACTACAGGATTTGTTAAGCTCAATGCGCAAAGCCAGCATGTTTTCAAACTTGATGTATCAACACCAGAACAGCTCTTACCTGCGGCAAATGCACTTGCCAGCCAGGCAAATGATGCACAACTACCAGGATATCCTTATGGACTTATTGCAGCAGACCAGATTGCCCGCATCACAACTTCAGAATCAAACATGTACTCACAACAAGTTTTGGCAAGCACAGAGCAAGAGCTTAAAACCCAGATTGCTTCAGTGGATGCGCATTGTTTCTTCTGAGCGAGATGTTACAACTTCTTTAGAGTAGTAATAAACCTTTTTATACTGTTCTGCTGAACACAAGCTATCAGTTGTTCGGAGGATGAACTAATGGCAAAAAAATCAGCAGATTCAAAAATAGGTAATTACTTATTTTTAGTGGCAATTGCGCTTGCAATTATTGCAGGGCTAATACCTGGATTACAAGCACAAGCATGGATTTCATGGGTCATGGTATTACTAGGACTTATTGTAGGACTGCTTAATATTACTGCTAAAGAAACAACAGGATTCCTTGTTGCAAGCATTGCACTACTTGGTGTAGGTAATGCAACAATCTTGCCTATCTTTGGCACAGGAATGATATCAGGAATGCTAGACAATATTCTTGCACTAGTCTCACCAGCAGCACTCTTAGTCGCACTCAAAACAGTATATGAATGCGCAAAAGACTAAAGCAAAAACTTTTTTTTCTTTTTTTTCTTTTTTTATTATTTTTTCTCATGGGTTGAACATGATGTATGATAGAATATTTTGGGAACTGACGAAGAAAAGATTACGTAAAGGTTGAGGAATTCACCAAAAAAGATATACTTTCAACTAATATGCAATTCAACAATATCTCCATCATGTATTGCTTTGTCTAACTGGCGAAACTGTTGTCCAGGAAACTTTGCACTTTTACCCCACAAACGAGCATACCTGAACTTGCGCACAAAATCACGATGAATGTGTTCACATACACTACGCAGTGTCACAGGACTGCGCAAAATCATAGGCACATCTAAGTCAGGCTTTTTATTGATTTCCTTTAAAAACACTCTCATAAACCCCATAGACTTATGCAGACTTTCCTTTAGCTCAGCAATACCCTGCTTTGTCTCACAACTCACAAACACATCAGGCTTTAGGGTTTTTTGCAATTCAGCTTTTGCTGATGCATCTAACAAATCTGCTTTGCTTACAACAAGCACTGAAGGAATATACACTCTATTGCCTTCAATTGCGTCAATAAATTCATCCATAGTAATATCTTGCCTAATTACAACATCAGCATTATTAATCCTCATTTCACGCATGATAGCAATACATGTTTCAGGAGACACTTTAGTCATCTTAACAGTGCTGTTTAGTATAACCCCTCCTTTGCTTCGTTTTGCAATACGAACATCAGGAGGTTTTTGATTCAAACGCACACCTGCTTCATAAACCTCTCCAAGCAAAGCCTGATAGTTCTCAGGGTGAAGTGCTTCAATAACCATCATGATCACATCAGAATTACGCATTATTGAGAGAACCTCTCTGCCGCGGCCTCTGCCAGAAGCAGCGCCTTGAATTATTCCAGGAACATCTAATATCTGAATACTTGCGTGCTTGTATTGCAGCACTCCAGGAATCACATTAAGAGTGGTGAATGAATATGCTGCGACTTTTGATTGAGCACCAGTTAATGCATTGAGCAGAGTAGACTTGCCAACACTTGGAAAACCTAAAATAATTGCTGTTGCATCACCACTTTTTTTAACTGCAAAACCTGCACTTGAGGTGCCAATACCCTGACGCTTTTGCGCACGTTCACGAAGCTTGGCAATCTGGGCTTTTACAACACCAAAATGATGCTCAGTGTGCTTATTATATTGTGCTTTGCGCAATTGATCTTCCATCTCTTTGATTTGCTGATCATAACTAACCATGGGCTGAACAAACAGGCGTAGATTTAAAAACATGACTTATTTAGTGTGTGCATGGCAGTTCTTGGCATTGTGCAAGACCAATTATTGTATGCTATTAGTTTAGGCGCAACAAGCTTATTTACACTCTTTATAGGATTATTGATTGGCAAAATAATGGGAAGAGTTGTGTATCGCGTTTTTTCACACACAGGAGTTGATACAATAGCAAAATCATTGCCTGTGCGTTTTTCACCAACTCAGTTTTTTTCACAACTTATCACTTACCTTATTGATGTCATTGCGATCATACTCGCACTTCACGTGCTTAATCTAGCATTTACAGTAATTTTTATTATTATTGGAATACTAATTTTGGCAAGTCTTATTAGCAGTTTTTTCTGGGTAAAAGACGCATTGATCAATATTATGGCAAAAATCTGTCTTTTTCTGAGACATGTAAAACTTTGTCATGGACAAACGTTCTCGCTTCATACACATTCTATTCATGGAGTTATTCAAACCACTGGCACAACTACCCTTGTTTTGAAATCAGGAAAAGACATGTATGAGATTCCTTATTTACTGATACGGCCGTAGGAGGCAAGTCAAACAAATCTTGTTGATTCTCGTTTGTAATGAGGACTTTGAATAATCATGAAAATAGACTCAAAGCCTCGAATGGGAGGCAGAACATCATGCGGGTTCACTCCGTTTTTGTGTGTTGCCCGCTTCTTATGATGATGAAAATGTGGCTGTTGCTTATTATTGTTTCGGTTTTGCATTGAGGTCTGTGAGTTGTTGCGTTATTTGTTTGAGAAGCGTGTTATTTTCCTTGCTGATTTTTTCTAGCCACACCATTGGGCTGTTGAGTCGGTGACGGAGATAGTTTGAAATCGTTGCAAACCCAAGAACTTTTGCTTCTTGAAGCAGTTGCTCATATTTTCCACGATCAGTTCGGAACTTCACAATGTAGACCAGACTCATGAATTTAGTAAAGAGGTTTGAGTATTTATAGTCTCAATTCTGGACGAAAGGAGAAAAGTCCAAAAGTGAAGTTTTATATGCGATGTCCCAATAAAGTGACATGAAATGAAACCTATTATTCTCTCCAAATCAAAATATATCACAGGATTAAGCTGTTCCAAACTCTTGTGGTGCCAGTTTAACGCTCCTGAATTAATTCCTGCGTTTGATGAGACAACACAAGCAATCATGCAACAAGGACAGGATGTTGGTGCGTGGGCAAAGAAGCTGTATCCTGACGGTATTGAGATTGAACGAGGCAGAAAGTCAATAGAACTGACAAAAGATTTGCTTTCGAAAAGAGTTCCTTTGTTTGAGGCAAGTTTTTCGTTCAAGAATTCGTATTGCAAGACTGACATCCTTGTTCCTGTTGATTCTGACGAATGGGATTTGATTGAAGTCAAAAGCTCCACGCAAGTGAAGGATGAACATTTGCAGGATGTTGCGTTTCAAAAGTATTGCTTGGAAGGCGCAGGATTGCACATTCGCAAAACAAAAGTGATGATGGTGAACAACGAATACGTCCGCAAGGGCGAGATTGATGCTTCACAATTGCTCAAAACTGAAGACATTACTGAGCAGGTCTTGTCAATTCTTCCTGAAGTCGAGGAGAACTTGCACTTAATGCTCAGTGTCATTCAAGGTGCAATGCCAAAGACTGAGTTTGGTGTTACGTGCAAATCACCCAAAGAATGCCCCGTTTGTAGCAGAGAACTGGAAGGTGTAGAAGTTGCTGAATTGTATTATGTGGGTGCAAAAGCGTGGGCTCTTGTTAATGCAGGAATCAAGAAACTATCTGAATTACCTACCGATTTCAAGCTGAATGCAAAGCAGGAAATTCAGAAAACAGCAGTTATCACCGGCAAACCAGTTGTGAACAAAACTGCAATCAAGAAATTCTTGCAAAAACTTGTGCATCCGTTGTACTTGTTTGATTTTGAAACAATCAATCCGGCAATTCCATTGTTTGATGGTTCTCGACCGTATCAGCAAATTCCTTTTCAGTTGTCAATGCACATCATCAAAAGTCTGAATGCAGTGTCTGAGCATGTTGAATATCTACATGACGGAACTGATGATCCACGCCCAGCAATTGTGCAAGCACTGAAAGCTATTGGTGCAAATGGAACTGTTCTGGCGTACAACATGAGTTTTGAAAAAAGAGTCATTGAAGACTTAGAAGAACTATTTCCAAACGAAAAATGGTTGCATTCTATTATTGAACGCTTGCAAGACCTGCTCATTCCATTCAGAGAATTTGCGTATTATCATCCAGTGCAACATGGTAGTTGCTCAATCAAAGAAGTTCTTCCTGCACTTGTTGGCACAAGTTATGAAGGACTCGCAATCAAAGAGGGAGGCATGGCATCACAAGAATACTTACGCATGACTTTCGGGAATGTTTCAGCCCAAGAAAAAGAACGAATCAGAAAGGCACTCCTGACTTATTGCGGGCAGGATACGCAGGCGATGGTTGATGTGTTGCATAAGTTGGAAGAGTTGAATGTGAAAAGCTTATGATTGACAAGAAGCAGTTCTTAGAAAATCATTTTTATCACGAAGCGAATATGTTTCTTAGCATAGACATGATCTATGAGAAAAAAGTTCCAGTTTCAAGCGTCAAGAATTTTTCGGGGGATTCAGAAATAGTAGGAAGTGTTTTCAAGGAATGTAGCTTGTTACACGTGAGATTCTGCAATAAACAATACTTTTATGTTGTTTGGTTTAATTTTATTGGGATTGAATTTCTTAGACGCTTTTTTATACTGTTCAACATACTTTTTTGGGTTTTTTTCGTATTTGATAGCCATACTCTTACAACCTCGCTATTTTTCCTGCATCTGTTAATTTCAAACCTTCGTCCTTTGTTATTAAATCTATGTCTTTTAGTTCGGCTATTGCGCGGTATGGCATTGCAGGCAGTTGCTTGATGCAGAAACGCATATATACAAGATTCTGTTCTTTCTTCCCATGGTGAAACGTTTTGATTGCACGACCAAAATTATTGTTGCTTTAGTTATCGGTTTGCTTCTTGGCAGTGTGTTTATGGTTTTGGTGCAGAACAAGTTTTTCAAGCATCGGAATTCCACCAGTCTTCATTTGACTGGTGGTTCGTCTGCGAACCAAATTGGGTGGAATTCCGAGTGTGCTCAAGAACCACAGCAATCATGCCACTGATGTTGAACGAGGAGCCGCAGCGACATCGTGATCATCGGTGGTTCTTGACACAACCGAAACCAGATGATGATAAGGCGGTTGCGAGAGAGAAGAAAACTTGCTCGTATCAGTGTAAGCTTAGTGCGTCAAGTTCTTTGTCTGGTTCTTGTCCTGCAGGAACTACACTTCTGTTGGCAGGACGCACAAAACTAGAAGACGTGAGTCAAGAAAAAGATGCTGCACTGCTGAAACAAATGAATGCCTTGGGCTTTGGTCAGCAAGGCGGAACAAGTGACACAGGCTGGACTGCCCAAGTAGAAAAGAAAGGGCTTTTGGTTAGCTATCTATGTAATGCACGAGCATCGAGCACCAGCAGTGTAACAGTCACTATTCCATACGTTGGTGCGTGTCCTACTCAAGAAAGTGTTTGTCCAAATGGTGTTCTCAAAGAACCGGTACCACAAGGCACCACTCTGAGTCCGGAATCTGTGCAAGCACGTGTAGAAGCAGAAGCAAACGCTCAAGCACAACTTGATACGTGCCAGCAAACAATGGACGCGCGCTGTGAAAAACTACCTCAAGATGCTGCAAAACGTTACTGGGACACGTATGATAACAATAAGGTAGTAAGTGAAAAACTTGCTGGAAAAAAGTCGTTCTGTGATCGCCGTGGTGTTACACTGCTTAAAGAGTACACAAGTGACGAGCAATATGACTCTATAGAATTTGCCAAAGATGAACATGGCGCTCTACGCATGAAAACAATCAAGCAATACCTGCAGGCATTATCAAATCCTGCTGAGATAGTATCAATAAAAAATTTCATACTTGGTGACCTCGCAGATACAACTGCCGAATTTGGTGGCGGGTTAGCTTCAGGATCTTCAGAGCAGTTTAAGGCGTATCCTTCAAGAAAAGGCGCTGGAAATCACGGGTATGGAGTCGATAAAGAACTGATGGATGACTACAGCGCGAACATAGTTCGATCTATCTGGCACGTTCATGCAATCGGTGCAGAAGGAAATCCTTCACAAGAAGGACCGAGTGTTGCTGATTTCAATGGCATGACCTCTTATACTGAAGGTGAAGCAGTTATTACATACATGGGAAAAGACGCGGACGGTAAAATTTGTTTTAACGTGAAGTTCTACACCAGAAAGAACATTGTTGTTGATTTGGGTGATTATGACCCTTAGAAGCATTCATTTGTTCCCCGATAGTTGATCTGAATCGAGCGCTTTGTAAGTCTCTGACATTGTTTTCATTTCGGCAGACTGTTCGTCAAGCCCTGCTTTGCGTAATACTCTTTTTGCATCATCAAGAAGATATTTATCTCGATTGAACACTGCAAAGTCAATGTATAATTGCCCGATTCTTTTGAATACATCGGTTTTTCCAGAATGATTTAGACTAGTCACTCTTTCTTCTACTGTTGAGAGAAAATTCAGTTCGTATAACACGTCAGATTCTGATTTCTTAAGCCCGACAGGACCTGGCGTGATTCTCTTCACTAAACCTTCGTATGCCTGAAAAATCTTACCCGCGTGGCGTTCATCGCAAAAATCACGATCAATACTTGTTGCAGTTGTTAGTAGGTTTACTGACATTTTTAATTCACGTGGTGCAATACTTGCAATAGTTTTGTCATCCCAATTCCGCCAAAAAAGTGCCAAATCATGCTCGGCTAAGTTCCTGACTAAATCTTTACAAGCATAATACTTTACGAGCTGTTTATAGATTATAATCCTATTAAAACTAAAGTCAACACTTGAAATTGATGGTCTGCTTGCGAGTGCTGTACAAAGTTCAGCAATTTCGGGGTCATATTCCTTGCTGGAAGAAGCTGTGGGAAGCCATTCATGTTGAAAAGGGTTCAAAGCAAAATGATTGCTGTCAGGATACTTTTCTGTTGATTTGTGAATGTCACGTTGACCTGTCAAGATTTCAGTAAGCTCACCTAAATGTTTGCGCAAAGCATTTCTATGACAATTATCTTTTTTTTCAGACTCGTCTAACGCATCCCATGCTCGCGCTGCCGCCATCCAATACATACACAAACCTTCAGAACCTTGAGCTTCATTTTCAGAATTGCGAGCTTCTTTTCGTAGTATTTCTTCAATGTTTTGCGCTGTCTCTTGGTTAATAATGCCACTTTTGAGTGCAGCATTCTTGAATGCTACTGCTGCTTGCTCATTTGTGTCAAAGTAAGGTCGTCGCTTATTTCTCATACCAACAATAAACTCACTATGCAGCAGTCCACTAAAATAGTTTGTGGCAAGTTCAGCCCATTCTTTTTGAGGATAGAAGTAACGTATTTTGTCAGCCATATCTCGAACATCGCTCTGCAATTCTGAATCCTGAATTAAATTCCATGCACGTTGACGCCTTTGTGTTTCGAGTACATCTCGATTGTAAAACCACGCAGGAACAATCGCAAGACCCGCAATAGTAGCAAGAAATGCAAGCCTGATTTTCTTACCTCTCTGTGCTGATTTAAACAATTCAGGAACCTTCATAACAAACTTAGAGATACTATGCGCTGATAAAGATTGTGCTATCACTAAGCGGGTTTTGTATTGTCAAGACCGTGAAGACCCTTAAACTCTCCACCGTTCATGCTCTCTTGCCATTTCTTTTCTGAACTCTCCAAGGCGTTCTTCTAATAATTCTGTGACGTATTCCGTTATCTTTCTGTTGTTGAAGATGCAATAAACTCTGAGGAGGTCTGCTGTTTGTTTTGGTAGTTTGATGTTGGTTAATTGTTGGCGGGAGATTGGTGTAGGATGACGTGTTTCTGGTGCACTATTATTTTCTGTTGGTGTGATGATTCCCATGAGTAGGACGAGTGTCTTCACTGCACTGCCTTACTGGGCGTTGTATTATGTTCATGTGTTGAGGAGTTTCCATGTGAGTGTATTACTGGGTTCTTGCATGTCGGCGTGTAATTCACTAATTCCCTGTTCTAAGTCACGAATCAGTGAGGGTGATACTCTATCATCGTCTGTTTGTGATGCAAGTTCTACAAGCCTGTCAGCGAGTCCTATGCTTTCATAAAATGCGGGGTTATTGTAGCCGTCGCGTGCTAAGAGGTGAATGATGCCTCCTGCGTAGGGTCGGAAAAAAGTGAATGCCCGTTTTTTGGTACATTATCTTCTTGTTTCAAGAATGTTTTTTACAAGTGTGCAAACCTGAAGCAGTCAGTCATGGTGTCATCATCACTTCTTTGGAGAACTTTGAATATTTTTGATTATTAAAGCATCTTCAGCACATCAATAATTCTGCATGCATAAGCCCACTCATTATCATACCATGCAGAAACAGAAATCAGTTTTTGGTCAACAACACGAGTAGATAATGCATCAATAACACAGCTATGTGAATTGCCAATAATGTCGTGCGAAACCAAAGCCTCATCACTTACGTCAAGTATACCTTTAAGAACATTTCTGCTTGCCTTGCGAAGCAGATCATTTATTTCATTCACACTTGTTGGTTTTTTGACAACACAAGACAGATTGACAATACTGCCATCTGCAACAGGAACTCTCCATGAACTGCCATCAAGCTTGCCTTTCAATGCAGGAATAATTTCTGCAACTGTTTTTGCAGCACCAGTTGTTGTTGGCACAATAGAAAGCATAGCTGACCGTCCTCTGCGAAGATCTTTATTAGGAGCATCAATCAAGCGCTGATCAGCAGTCAGTGCATGTGCAGTAATCATAAAACCATGTATGATGCCAAATGATTCATGAAGAATCTTTACAATAGGCGCAAGAGCATTAGTTGTGCAGCTTGCATTTGAAATTACGTGATGCTTTTTTTTGTTGTACAGCTCTTCATTAACTCCTTTTACCAGAGTAATATCTGCCTTATCACAAGGACAAGAAACCAAGACTTTGCGGGCTCCAGAACGAAGATGCACTGCCGCAGTCTCGCGAGAAGTTAATAATCCAGTGCTCTCAACAACAATGTCAATCTTGAGTTTTTTCCAAGGCAGGTGAGCAGGATCTTTTTCATTAAGAACAAGAATCTTTTTTCCATTAATTATAAGCACTTCATTTTTTGAATCAACAGCCCCCTCAAATGCACCAAATACAGAATCATGCTTAAACAAGTATGCAAGAGTCTTTGCATCAGCAAGATCATTAATTGCAACCCACTCAATTTCTTTGTGTTGTAGACCCGCATGTAATACATGCCTGCCAATTCTTCCAAAACCATTAATAGCAACGCGAACCATACTACACGCGTACTGAGAATGATATAAAAGACTTTCGGCAAGTCAGAGGCAAATTGTTCTTTCTCTCCAAACCTTAATATATTGAATCAATGCTTGAATGTGATATGACAGTTGTGTGTGGTATTGATGAAGCAGGAAGAGGGCCTATTATTGGGCCAATGGTGTTGTGCGGAGTTTGCGTAAGTGCTGAAAATCATTTAAAATTCAAAGAGATGGGCGCGCGAGACAGCAAAGAACTCACACCACAACAGCGCAATTCACTTGTGAAAGGAATAAAAGACTTAGCAACAGCATACAAACTTATCATAGTTGAGCCAGCAGAGATAGACAAAGCCTTGCGAAGCAAAGCAACAAATCTCAACTGGCTTGAAGCAGATAAACAAGCAGAAATACTAAATGAACTCAAACCTGATGTGGCATATATTGATTGTCCAAGTCCTAATATCAAGGCGTTTACTTCATACATTCGCGAACGAGTGAAGAAAAAAATGGAAATCATTTGCGCGCACCACGCTGACAGAGATTATCCTTCAGTATCAGCAGCAAGCATTCTTGCAAAAGTAGAACGCGACAGACTTATTGAAGAGCTCAAGAAAAAAATAAACATTAATTTTGGTTCAGGATATTTAACAGATCCAACAACACAAGCGTTTATACAAAAACACTGGAAAACACATCAACAATTATTTAGGCACACATGGAAGCCATATCAAGACAAAATTGCAGAGCTCACACAAGGAAAACTTGATGAGTGGAAGTAAAATGCCTGAAAACAGGCTACCAATCGTTCCCCTAGCTCACTTCACAGCATACTCACTACGTTCGTAGGTTGCAAATTGTTCTCAATCTTCAACCACGCTGTGGGGGTATTCGCCTGTTTTCTCACACGCAAAAATCAGAACTGCTTTTTTGTGTCTACTTCTGATTTTTGGTGTCCTGAAAACACAACCGTCCATCAATAAAAAAGTTGTGTTTTCTTGACTTCGCGACCGGCATTTTTATTCTGTCAAAAACCCCTTTGTGTTATTAGAACAATTCTGCAAAAACAATCGCAAGGTGGTTTTTGAACACTCGGAAATTCAGTTATTCAATAGAAAATCCGTGAATTTCCTCTGTTTCAATGTTGGATACAAAAACCGCAACAAGTTGCGGGTATTAAACCCAACATTGAAATAAACTAATTGTATATTTTGAAGTCAAAACCTTTAAATACAATTAGACCTGCATTTTTTTGTATGACAGAAGAAGGAGGGGCAGCAGTAGATTCAAGTACATTTCAGTCTGAACCATTAAACACAAGCATTATAGAAAACACTGTTATTCCATCAACTTCTTTAGTCATGCCAGCACGAGTTCCAATTCAATCAACGCGTATCACAAAACTAGTGTTAGATGGTTTCAAGAGCTTTGGCAAACGCACAGAACTATTGTTTGGAGAAGATTTTAATGTAGTGATGGGCTCAAATGGCAGCGGAAAATCAAACATAATTGATGCACTTTGTTTTGTATTGGGCAAGTCAAGCAGCAAACAATTGCGTGCTGAAAAAAGCGCTAATCTCATATACAATGGAGGCAAAACAAAAAATCCAGCAAAACAAGCAGAGGTAAGCATTTGTTTTGATAATGAAAGCAAAGTATTCCCTATCACAGAAGAAGAGGTGAAGCTTACTCGCATTGTTGGTGCTGATGGCTCAAGCAAGTATAAAATAAACAGTAAAACACGCACACGACAAGAAGTGATTGAAATGCTAGGAGCAGCACGCATAAATCCAGATGGGTATAATATCATTCTTCAAGGAGACATAGTGCGTCTTGTTGAGATGAGTCCTGCAGAAAGACGCATGCTTATTGAAGAAATTGCAGGAATATCTGTGTATGAAGAAAAAAAACAGCATGCACTTAATGATCTGGAAAAAGTTGAGGAAAAACTTAGCCAAGCAGGAATTATATTACGCGAACGCGACTGTTTTCTTAAAGACCTAAAAAAAGACAGGGACCAAGCATTAGAGTACAAACACTTGCTAGACCAGCTCAAAACATACAAAGCAAGCTATTGCAATCATCGCATACTTAAAAAAAAAGCAGAACAAGCCAATGTTGAACAACAAACAAATGTGTACAGAGAAAATATTGCAAGATTAACAACACACATTCAAAGCCTCCGCCAAGACATCATTACTGGAAGAGAACGCGTGAAACAATTATTTCAAGAAATAGAACAAAAAGGAGAGGTTGAACAAGTTCGCATGCAAAAAGAGCTTGAACAACTGCGCATTGACATAGCAACTGACAGAACAAAAGCACAAGCATTATCAATTGATTCGCAGAAAACAGGACAAAGAATAAAGCAACTTGAACAAACAAAAAAAGAATTAAAAGAAAAACATGAATTGATTGCTGTTCAACATGAAGAGTTTTTTCAAGCAAAAGACTCTGTACAAAAACAATTGGAAAAACTTGCTGCAGCTATTGAAGAATTCAAAAAACGCAATGGGCTAGGCAATGAAACAAATAATATTGAGCAAGAGATAGCACAATTAGACCAAACAAGTGAAACACTGCAAAAAGAGCTGCAACAGCTCAGAGAAAAACAACAAGGTCTGCTCAGAGAAAAAGACAAAATAGAATTCCAACTGCAAACCATAGATGAACAAATAACAAGAGTACAGCACCTTGAAGGCGAACATAAAGAAGAAGTCAGCGTGCTAAAAAAGAAAAAAGAACAATTTAAAAAACTCATCTTAGAGCTTAATGAGCTTCTTAATACAGACAGCAGACATGCCGCAGAACTTTCTCATAGCAGGCAGCGTGTTGTACAATTGCGCGAGCAGCTAGCAAAACTTGAAATAAAAAATGCAAGCGTTCAAGACCATATTTCAGAAAACATTGCAGTAAAAAAAGTGCTGGAAAACAGAAATCAATTAGGAGAGATTTATGGCACAGTTGCAGAGCTTGGACAGGTAGACAAAGAATATGCCCAGTCTCTTGAAGTGGCAGCAGCGCAAAAACTGCAAAGCATTGTAGTTGAAGATGACCAAACAGCAGCAAATTGCATCAAGTATCTCAAAAAAAACCAGTTTGGCATAGCAACATTTTTGCCACTAAACAAAATTAAACCTGTAGCAAGCAAAACAGAAACAAAAAAATTGCTTGAACAAAAAGGAGTGCGAGGACTGGCAATAGATATCATTGAATTTGACCCTAAATTTAGAGCAGTATTTAGCCATGTATTTGGCAACACACTCATTGTTGAAACTATTGAAATAGCGCGCAAACTTGGCATAGGCACAACGCGCATGGTTACTCTTGAGGGAGACTTATGTGAGCCCTCAGGAGCAATGATTGGAGGCTATCGTCACAAAAAAAGCGCAAGCTTCAGAGAAAAGGGACTGACAGATGAACTTAATAATGCGCACAATGAAATAGCTGCTCTTGACACAAAAATACAGCGCCTTGAAGAAAGCAGAAAAGAACATGACGAACAGATTTCTAGGCTGCGTGAAGTAAAAGCAAATCTTGAAGGGGACATTATAAAAACAGAAAAATCACTCCACTTAGACACAAGTGATTTGGACGCAAACCAAAAATACAAAAAAGAACTGCAAACACAACAAGAAAACGCAGAAAAAGAACTCGCACGATTTGAGGAACTGGTTGATGACAAAACACAAGAACTAACTAAACTAAAGATAGCTAAACAAGAACTTAGAGAAAAACTCAGTCATATAAGAAATCCAACAATACTTGCAGAACTCAATGCATATGAACAAAAACAAAAAGAGCTAACAGAACAAAGAATAACTTTTGACGCAGAACTCAAAGCAATCAATGAACGCATAATTTCTGTCTCTCAAGAAGTTGAAAATGCTCAAAAAGTCATACAGTCACTGTGTCAAGAGCAAAAAGAATATGTTCTGGCACATGATGACTTGCAAAAAAAAGTCAGTGAACAAGAAAAACTTGCGCATGCAAAAGACAAAGACCTAAGCCAATTTTATGCTCAGTGCAAACACTTATTTGAGCAACGCAACACATTAGCTGATTCAATAACAAAAATAGAAAACACAGTATTCAAACAAGAAGAACAGTGCAGAAAAGAAGAGTTTGAATTAAATCTGCACGCAGTCCAAGAAGCAAGCATTAAAGCAGAAATTGCAGGCTTTCAAAGCGAGTTCCAGCAATATGAAGGAACAACACTTGATACGAAAAAAACTGAAGAACAGCTAAAAACAGGAATAATAGAATCTGAAACTTCTCTGGCAAGCATTGGTTCAGTAAATATGAGAGCATTAGATATTTATGAAACAGCAGAAAAAGAATATACTATTCTTGTTGAAAAGAAAAACCTTCTTGCCAAGGAAAAAGAACATGTGCTCGCATTCATGCAAGATATAGAAACACAAAAAACAAGCTTGTTCTTAGAAACACTCACAGTAATAAACAATAATTTTAAAAAGAATTTCCTTGAATTATCAAAAAAAGGAGATGCAGAATTACTACTTGAGATGCCACAAAACCCATTTGACGCAGGACTGCTTATTCACGTGAGATTGGCCGGAGAAAAATTCCTTGACATAAGAAGCCTTTCAGGAGGAGAGAAAACAATGACAGCACTTGCATTCTTGTTTGCAATACAAGACCATGAACCAGCACCATTTTATGTGCTTGACGAAGTAGATGCAGCACTTGACAAGCATAATTCAGAAAAACTCGCAAAACTTGTGCGAGCATACACCAACAAAGCACAATACTTAGTAATAAGCCACAATGATGCAGTACTCACAGAAGCAGACACACTCTATGGAGTTAGCATGAATGAACACGGCATAAGCCAGGTGGTGAGTGTGAGGGCGTGAGCCTGTATTTTGAAAACGCAACATTTATAAGTGTTATCAATATTACAACGTTTGTTCACAGAATGACAACACTTTTGAAATCTGGGTTTGAGAAGATATTGCGAGCATTTTATCGTCATAGAAACTCTAGCATTCACCTACGAGAACTAGCCAGACAGACAAACCTTCATGGCCAAAGTATTGTTCGTTATCTTCGTGTGCTAGAAAAAGAGCACTACCTCAGGTCAGTTTTAGAAGGAAACCAGAGAAAATACACGCTTATGCATGACAGACGTGTGTTTGGTGTACTCGCAATTTTTGACATAGAAAGAGAACAAAAACTGCCAGCGATTAGACAGCAAGCAATTCAAGCATACCTTGAGAACCTGTCAAAACCACCTATTTATGCAGTCCTCTTTGGTTCAACAGCAAAAGAAACATATACAGACCAGTCTGACATTGATATTTTACTGATTACTTCTAGAGAAATTGACTGCAAGAAAGCAGAATTTGAGGCAAGCGTGTATTCTCAAAAAGTAAGCACATTCCAGATGACATATACTATGTTCAGAAAAGAACTAAAGCTTAAAGAAGAACCTGTGATTCAGTCAGCTCTTAACACAGGATATCCTCTTATCAACCATATACCTTACTATGAGGAGTTAAGCCATGCAGGAATATGATCTTCACAAGCTTATGAACAGCAAGGAACTCTTGTCTGAAAGAATACAATACTTTACTGAAAAGAGCATACTAAAAAATCAGGATGTTGATAAAGAAGAAATAAAAGGACACTTGCTAAAGGCAGAACACAATCTTCGTTTTGCGACAACACTTTCTGAGGAATTTCTTGACTGGGTAATAGCTGCATGTTACTATTCATCTTACCACGCAGCAATTGCCCTCCTTTTGACAAAAGGATTTAGTTCAAAAAACCACTTGGCAACACTTTGCATTCTTATTAGAGAATTTTATGGGAATGGTCTTAACAAGGAAGACATAACTGCACTCTCACAATTGCTTGACTACAAAGACATCTTATTTTATGTTGAATCAAAAAACAAACGAGAACACGCCACATACTCTGCGAAAATTGCTTTTGACAAAAAAGATGTTGATCCCCTAAAAATGAAAGCAGCATTATTTGTTTCCAAAATAAAAACCCTTTTAAAAGGCACAGGCTACAACTAGATTAAAAGAAACATACAGAACGAAAAAAATACTTACTCAGAAAAAACATGACCAACAAACAACTAATCCGCAAATGGGTGCTCCAAAACGCAGTCAAGTACGGGGGTAAAGCAAATCCTGGAGCAGTGATTGGCAAATTACTTGCAGAACAGCCAGAACTCAAAGCCAACATGAAAGAAGTTGCAATGCAGGTTAATGCTGTAATCAAGGAAATCAGCAAACTAACTTCTGAACAACAACTTGCAGAACTACAAAAAACAGCTCCAGAACTTCTTGAGGAAAAGAAAAAACAAGAACAAAAACACAGTTTGCCGCCATTACAAAATGCAGTGCAAGGAAAAGTCATTACTGCATTTCCTCCAGAACCATCAGGAGTTGCACATATAGGGCACGCCTCAGGTGCACTATTTAACATGATGTATGCACAGCAGTATGAAGGCAAATTTATCCTGCGTTTTGAAGACACAAATCCAGAACTAGCAAAACTTGAATATTATCAAGCAATTACTGAATTATTGCAATGGCTGGGAATAAAATGGGATAAGATTGTTCGCATCTCAGATACTCTTCCTGAAATGTATGTTGCAGCAGAAAAACTTGTTGTGCGAGGAGTTCTTTATGCGTGCGATTGCCCAGTTGAACTCATGCGCGACAAAAGAGGAACTGGAGAGGCATGCCTTCATAGAAATAAGACTCCTAAAGAAAATCTTGCAGTATGGAAACGCATGCTTTCAGGAAGTGAAGAAAAAGGAATAGTAATGCGATACAAAGGAAACCTTAATTCACAAAACACAGTAATGCGCGATCCAACAATGTTCAGAATAATAAAAACACCACACTGCATTCATGGTACGCGATTTGTTGTATGGCCAAGCTATGATTTTGCAGCAGCATATTCTGACGGTGCCGAAGGAATAACACACAGAGTGCGAGGAAAAGAATTTGAATTACGCGCAGAATTACAAGCAGAACTACAAAAACTCATGGGTTTTCAAACAACACACATAATAGAACAAGCACGCATTAATCTTGCAGGAGTTGAAGCAAGCAAACGCAAAATACGAGACAAAATAGCAGCCGGTGAGCTAACAGGCTGGGATGACCCTCGCTTAAGCACTCTTATTACACTTCAACGTCGCGGCTTTACTCCAGAAGGAATAAAAAATTTTTTACTAAGTGTTGGAATAACGAAAAATGAGAGAACACTTGAGTGGGCGTCTCTTGAAGCAGAAAACAGAAAAATAATAGACCCGCTAGTCAACAGATATTTTTTTGTTGCAACCCCAAAAAAAGTGAAAATAACTGGAATGCCTGTGCGAACTTGCGAAGTACCCTTGCACCCAGATCACTCGGAGAGAGGTAATCGTATATTTTCTGCAACAGATGAGTTTTATCTTGCAGGAGCTGATGTTGAACAATTAAAACAGCGCAGTTTATACAGACTTATTGATTGCTGTAACTTCACAAAAACAAGCAAAGGATTTAAGTTTCATTCCAAAGACATTGAATCATACAGAAAAAAAGGCAAACGCATAATGCACTGGCTGCCAACAGATAAAGCAGTAGTTGTTGCTGTAGAAGTTGTCATGCCAGACGCAAGCATTGTGACTGGCTTAGGTGAAACAGCACTCAAAACACTTAAAGA
>ORJL010432983.1_pt1 | contig 75152 bp, 52 predicted proteins | sample 1779941 | NCBI WGS metagenome assembly ORJL01 (sample SAMEA104232317, study PRJEB22302) | groundwater metagenome | biome: forest; feature: aquifer; material: groundwater | place: USA | collected 2011-08-07 | depth 5.8 m | reverse complement strand
AGCTCAGGACGAGCGGTTAGTGATGACGGGCGAGAGAATGCGATAGCCCTGGGTTCGATCGGCTATCGCGCTGGTATACTGAGCGGGGCCTAAAAACCCCCTCATGTCTGTCTTCAGGAGGTTCCCCCCATGGATTGGGGCATGCAAAACCGCCTCTCTCGCATTCTGCAGCCCGACGACGAGCGCACCGTGATGCTCGCGGTCGACCACGGCTATTTCCTTGGCCCTATGACCAGCCTGGAGCAGCCGGCCCTCACCATCGAGCCGCTCATCGACCACGCCGACGCGCTGATGCTCACCCGCGGCATAGTGCGCACCTCGGTCGACCCTCGCACCCACACTCCCATCGTGCTGCGGGTGTCGGGCGGCGTCAGCATTGCCGGCGAGGCGCTGGAGAACGAGGGGCTGGTCACCTCCATCGAAGACGCCATGCGCCTGAGCGCCTGTGCGGTGGCGCTGCAACTCTTTGTGGGCACGCCCTACGAACGCCAGACCATTCTGAACCTGGGCCAGTTGGTGAACGAGGGCGAGCGGGTCGGCATGCCGGTGCTGGCCGTCACCGCCGTGGGCCGCGAACTGGAGAAGCGGGAAGCGCGCTACCTGGCGCTGTGCTGCCGCATCGCCGCCGAAACGGGCGCCCGCCTGGTCAAGACCTACTACTGCGACGGCTTCGAGAAGGTGGCCGGCGGCTGCCCGGTGCCGGTCATCATCGCCGGCGGCCCCAAAATGGACACCGAGCTGGACGTGTTCCAGGTGACCTACGACGCGCTGCAGGCCGGCGCAGCGGGGGTTGACATGGGCCGCAACATCTGGCAGCACGAGACGCCGGTGCCCATGATCACCGCCATCCGCGCCATCGTGCACGACAACGCCGACCCCTACGAGGCGCTCGACATCTTCCGCCGCAGCAGGGACGAGGAAGAGGCGCGCGAGCGGGTGCTGCAGGGCGGCTAACGCCCCGCCGGTTCCGCTGCGTTCAAGGGCCCGCCGGTGACGGCGGGCTCTTTGCACGTGCATTACTTTGGAGGGAGTGCTATGCTCGCGCGCGAAATGTAGGCGTTTAGTAGAATGCTTTTCGGGCCGGGAGGATGGTTTTCCGCACAGTGGTAACCTCGGCTTTGGTGATCAGCGGATGGGGCTGGCGGCTACGCGTAGCGTTTGTCTCGGCAGTGCTGGCTCTGCTGGGACTGGCGTGGTGCCACCTGCTGCCGGCGCGTCTTGTCTATGCGGCGGCCGCAACGCCAGCCATCCTGGTGGACACTGTGTGGAGCAAAGCCAACAGCCCCTACCTCGTCACAAACTCGGTGGCCGTGTACAGCCCTGCCACGCTCACGATTGAACCCGGGGTTCGCGTGCTCTTCGCCCCCGACACCGGGCTGAGTGTCCGAGGGCGATTGGTGGCCAAGGGCACCGCAGCCGACCCGATTGTATTTACGACCTCGGGGACGGACAACGGCCTTTCGGCCTGGTCCGGCATTCTAGTGGACAACGCTCAGAGTGGATCGGCCGCCTTCAGTCATATCGACGTGTCGAATGCAGCGGCCGGTGTTCAGCGAACCTGCTGCTTGCAACGCACAGCATTCGTCACCATTACGGATTCCATCTTTCACAACAATAGCGCTGCCCTCAGTGGCTACGGCGGCTACAATGGCCGCTTAGCTGTTCTCCGCACGACGTTTGAGAACAACTCGGTGGCGGTCGCCGGCGGAGGCGACGCTGCCTTCGTTGGCGTCACGTTCCGGGACAACACGCTTGGCCTTTCCGGTGTGGAGAGCACGTTGGCGTGCGGCTCGACGTTCAGTGGTCATTCGGTGGCCGTAAGCGGGGCCAATGGTGCCTGGGTGATCGACGCCCGGCTCACCGACAACGATGTGGCGGTGCAAACTGCTGGCTACCACGAAGGCGTGACCCTGCGCGACAGTGAGGTAGACCACAATGGCATAGGTTTATTCACGTGGGGGAATGGCAATGCAACCCTCGCTGCACCCTCCAACAACAGTTTTCACGACAATCGCACATGGAATCTGCGGCTCGACGGCACGGAGGACCTGGAGGCCGGAGGTAACTGGTGGGGCAGTGCCAATCCGGTAGTCATCGACGCTGCGATACTTGATGGCCGTGACCCGGTCGAGGCTGGAATTCCCCCACGCGGGCTTGCGCATTGGTCGCCAGCATTATCGTCACCGCCGGTTCCGCCCTCGCCCGTCGATTGCACCGACATGCTCAACCAATGGGGATATCAAGCAGTGCTGGCTGCGTTGACGCCCACGCCCACCCCCACCGCGACCGGCACGGCTACGTGGACACCGACGGTCACCTCCACATCGACGGCGACGCCCACGCCCACCAGCACTGCCACCGCAACACCCTCGCCAACTGTGACGGCGACCAGCACATCGACGGCCACGGTTACGGCCACCGCAACCGCCACCGTGACGGCCACGCCCAACGGCAGCGCCACCGCCACCAACACGGCCACCCCAACCGCCACCGCCGCAACCGCCACGCCCACCCGCACGGCCACCACCACGCCGACGGGAACCGCCTCACCCACGCCCACCTTTACGCCGGCGCCCACCCGCACCTTCGTGGTGGACACTACCACCGACGCGGTGGACGACAACCCTGGCGACGGGCTGTGCCACACCGCCGCGGGCCAGTGCAGCCTGCGCGCCGCCGTCATGGAGTCCAATGTGCTGCCGGGCGCGCAGGCCATCACGCTGGCAGCCGGTACCTACACGCTCACCATTCCCGGCGCCGACGAGAACTTTGCGGCCACCGGCGACCTCGATGTTATCGACCATCTCGCCATCACCGGCGCGAGCTGGTCGGACACGTTTATCCAGGCGTGTGACGCACCTCAACAGCTCGCCGATTGCCCCGCGGGGCACGGTATTGCAGACCGCATCTTCGACGTGTATGCAACGGGAAGCCTAAAGCTCACGGGCATGACACTGCGGCACGGACGGGTCCAGAGCGCCGGGGGCGCGATACGAAGCGCCGGATCACTGAACTTCAGCCACGTGAAGATCAATCAGAATATGGCGAGATCTGCGGGCGGGGCGGTGTATCACGGGGGGTGTTGCGCGACGGGCGTCACGCTCACATATACCGACGGTGAGTTGGTGTCGAACCAGTCGAACGATTATGGTGGGGCGCTTTTTGCTACCTACAGCAGCACACTGCTGAGATTGTCAGTTTCGAACAATACCGCATCTGGCAACGGGGGAGGCATCAACGCCGCCGCCATTGCCAGCATCACCGACAGTGCCTTCTCCGGCAATTCTGCCTATTACGGCGGCGGGGTCTATAACTCTGGATCGAGACTCGAGATCACCACCACCACCATTACCAGCAACACCGCTCGGCAGGGCGGTGGTGGTCTCGCAACGGTAGGTGGTACCACCACGCTGGTGTCGAGCACGGTGAGCGGTAATAGCGTCACCGGGACGGGGTTCGGTTCAGCTTATGGCGGAGGGATCGCTGCGCAGAGTGCGTTCACGATGGTCGGCTCGACGGTCAGTGGCAATACCGCGTCGAGTGGCGGCGGTGTCGAAGCCCAAGCCCGTGCCGAGGTCATTGACTCCACCATCACCGGCAATGCTGCGTCAACCGGCGCTGGTATTCACACCACGGCGTCATCGGGCGTGTTCCTCGCCAGTTCCACGGTGGCCTTCAACACCGGGCCCGGCCTCACCATGGACACCATCTCCACGCCGATCACGCTCAAGAACACGATTGTGGCCGGGAACACCGGCGGCGAGTGCCAGGGGGTGCTGACCTCCAGCGGGTACAACCTGACGCAGGGGGCGTGCCCGTTCATTGGCGACACGACGGGCAACCGGCGCGGCGACCCGCTGCTGGGTCCGCTGGCCGCCAACGGCGGGCCGACACTGACGCACCTGCTGGGATCCGGCAGCCCGGCCATCGACGCCGGGAATCCCGCCGGGTGCACCGATGCGACCGGCGCGGTGCTGACCACCGACCAGCGCGGCCAGATCCGGGCCATGGGCGGCGGCTGCGACATCGGCGCGGTGGAGACGCTGAGCGCGGTCACGCCGACCCCCACGCCCACCCAGACCGCAACGCTCACGCCCACCGCAACGGCCACGCGTACAGCCACGGTCACGCGGACGCCTACAGCCACGGCCACGCCCGCCTCGCAGGTCACCCTGCGCGTGGACCCCGCCTCTGGCACCACCGGCCTCAACAGCACACCCACCGACGTCCGCATTGTGGTGGACGCCGGGGCGCGCCAGGTGGACGCTGCGCAGTTCCGCCTGACCTTCGACCCGGCCAAGCTGCAGGTGGTGGATGCCGACCCGGCGACCGGCGGCGTGCAGGTGGTGCAGGCGGCGGTGTTCGGGCAGTCGCTGGCCAACGCCGTCGATAACGCCCTGGGCACCATCGACTTTGCCGCCGGCCGGTCGAGCGCCCAACCGGCGGCCACGGGCGCCTTCACGCTGGCCACCTTTCGGGTGGTGGGCATTGCGGAGGGTTCGTCGCCGCTGACCTTCGACGCCGGGCGGGTGCAGGTGGCCTTCGCGGGTCAGCCGCTGCAGGCGGCGCTTTCCGGAGGGACGGTGCGGGTGACGCCGCGCATGCTGGTGTTCACGCAACGCCCGGTGCGCGGCGCGGCCGGGTTCGCGCTGGGCTACCAGCCGGAGGTGCGGCTGATGGACGGTTCGGGCAACCTGCTGAGCGGCGACAGCACCACCGTGGTCGCGCTCGGCCTCTCGGGCGGCGCGGCGGGCGCAGCGCTCGCATGCGCCACCAACCCCGTGGTGCTGACGGCTGGTATTGCGGTGTTCACGGGCTGCTCCATCGACACGCCTGGGGCGGACTACGTACTGCAGGCCACCGCACTCGGGGCCGACCCGGCGCTGAGCCCGGCGTTCAACGTGACACTGGCCGGCGACACCAATGGCGACTGCAAGGTGACGGTGCTCGACTTCTCGCTGGTGGTGACCCACTTCGGCAAGACCAGCGCCAGCGCCGACTGGACGGTGGGGAACCCCGCACCTTATCGCGCCGACCTCAACGGCAGCGGCGCCGTCAGCATCCTCGACTTCTCCATGGTGGTCACCAAGTTCGGGGCGAGTGTGGCGAGTTGCCCCATGCCCAGCAACGGTGCGCAAGGCCCGTAAGCGCACGCGCTCTGCTTGAGGTGGCATACAATGGGCGCGCCGCCGGCCACGGGGGTTGGTGGGAACCGCAACGCTGGAGGCAACCGCCATGCACCGCAGCACCGACCGCATCCTCACCACCCACACCGGTAGCCTGCCGCGTCCCGCCGGCCTGGTGGAGATGCACGCCGCCCGCGAGTCCGGGCAACCGGTGGACTCCGCCGCGTTCGCTGGCCGTATACGCACGGCGGTAGCGGACACGGTGCGGGCGCAGGCAGCGGCCGGCATCGACGTGGTGAGCGACGGCGAGATGGGCAAGCCGGGGTTCTTCCAGTACGTGCGCAACCGCATCGCCGGGCTCGACGGCATCGACCGGACGCCGGCACCCTTCAACCTCGACCCCGACTTCCCCGGCTTCCCGGAGTGGCGCACCAAGTACCGCGGCGCCGCGTCGCTCTACGCCGGGGGGCGGCCGCTGTGTACCGGCCCGCTGGCCTGGAAGGACCGTGCTGCGCTCGACACCGACCTCGCCAACTTCAAAGCGGCGCTCGCCGGCGCCAACGTGGCCGAGGCGTTCGTACCTTCCGCCTCCATCGGCATCATCGCTCAACGGATCGAGAACCACTACTACCCCAGCTACGAGGACTATGTGCACGCCATCGCCGGCGTGATGCGGGACGAGTACCAGGCCATTGCCGCCGCCGGGTTCGTGCTGCAAATCGACGCGCCGGAGATGTGCATCGACCGCAACCGCCCGCCGTACATCGATAAGCCCATCGGCGACTTCCGCGCCGTGATGGAGCTGTGGGTGGAGGCGTTGAACGGCGCGCTGGCGGGCATTCCGGAGGAGCAGGTGCGGTTCCACATGTGCTGGGGCAACCAGGAAGGCCCCCACGTGCGCGATGTACCCCTGAGCGAGATCGCCGACATCATGCTGAAGGTGCACGCCGCGGCCTACTCGGTGGAGGCCAGCAACCCCCGCCACGCCCACGAATGGCGCGTGTGGCAGCACGTGAAGCTGCCCGACGGCAAAGTGCTCATTCCCGGCGTCATCGATAGCACCACCAACTTCGTGGAGCACCCCGAACTGGTGGCCGACCGCATCGAGACCTACGCCCGCATCGTGGGCCGCGAGCAGGTGATGGCCGGCACCGACTGCGGCTTTGGCACCGGCGCCGGCTCGGTGCAGGTGTACCCACCCATCGTGTACGCCAAGCTGCATGCGCTGGCCGAGGGCGCCGCCATCGCCACCAAACGGCTGTGGGGCCGGTGACGCCTGCCGGGGTGGCGACGAGCGTTTGGCATACGGAAACGGCCCAGACCTCACAGCTTCGGCGCGTCATTCGCACAAATATCACAGCGCCTTCATGGCGAAAGGGCTAGACTGGGCGTGATGCACCGGGTGGCTTTTCCGTTAGGACGTGCGTAATGCGGCGAGTGACATGGTGGTTGGGCGGGATGTTTGTGGTGATACTGGTGATCACCGCCGTGAGTGTGCGCGATGCCCGGGTCGCGGCTGCGGACCCCGTCACCTTCTCGGTGAACAGCACGGCGGACGCGGTGGACGACAACCCCGGCGACGGCGTGTGCCACACGGCGGCAGGGCCGTGCACACTGCGCGCCGCCGTCATGGAGGCCAACGCGCTCGCGGGGGCGCAGGCGATTACGCTGCCGGCCGGCACCTACACGCTCACCCTGAGCGGCGCCGGCGAAGATGCCGCCGCCACCGGTGACATCGATATCACGAGCGAGTTGGCTATAAACGGCGCCGGGGCGGGGGCGACGATTGTCGACGGCAATGCGGCTGTCACCGGTGACCGGGTGTTCCACGTGACCGCAATCGGCGTCGTCACCATCACGGGCATCACAATCCGCAACGGCGCAGCGCCGGCGGGATCCAGCGGTGGCGGCATCAACAACGCCGGCGCCCTTGCGCTCAACGGCGTTACGGTCAACCAGAACCTGGCGGGTGTGGCGGCCGATGCCGGGGCGGCGATGGGTGCCTCGGGTGGCGGCATCCTGAATGCCACGGGGGCCACGCTCACCGTCAACAACAGCATGATTTCTGGCAACACCGCATGGCGTACGGGCGGCGGGATCACCAGCAGTGGCACGGCCGTGCTGGTGAATAGCACCGTGTCGGGCAACACCGGTAAAGGCACCGTCTCAGGTTCCGGCGGCATCTCCAACGGCTCCACCGGCACGCTAAGCCTCACCGGCGCGACGGTCAGCAACAACCAGTCGTTGGCCAACCACGGCGGCGGCATCGGGGCAGCCGGCGCCGTGACTATCACCGAGAGCACGCTGAGCGGCAACAGCGCCGCCCTCAGTGGCGGCGGCATGTCGGCCTCCGGCACGCTGACCATCAACCGCAGCACCCTCAGCGGCAATACGGCAACCGGTGGCAATGGCGGAGGTGTGGCGCTCGCGACGGGCAGCCAGGCCACCTTCACCAATAGCACGTTCAGTGCGAATGTTGCCGGAGGGGCGGGCGGCGGCTTATCGAACTTTGCTTCGACCGTCGCGCTGGCGAGCGTCACGCTGGTGGGGAACACCGCGCCGGACGGGGGGGGCCTGTGGGCGCAGGATAGCGGAGCCGCCCCGTTTGCCACCACCACGCTGCGCAACACCGTCATCGCGGGCAGCGTCTCGGGCGGGAACTGCGGCGGCGCGGCCGCCAAGACCTCCCAGGGCTACAACCTCAGCACCGACGCGTCCTGTGCCGCGAGCTTCACCGCGACCGGCGACAGCAACAGCGCGGTGGCAGGCCTGGGCGCACTGGCCAACAACGGCGGCCCCACCTTCACCCACCTGCCCGCGGCGGGCAGCGCGCTCATCAACGCCGGCAACCCCGCCGGCTGCACCGACCCCAGCAACGCGACGCTCCCCACCGACCAGCGCGGTGTGGCGCGGGTGCAGGGCGGCCGCTGCGACATTGGCGCGGTGGAGATGGCCCCTTCGTCCAACACGTTAGCCGTGAACAGCACAGCAAACGACGTGGACGACAACCCGGGCGACGGCGCTTGCCACACCGCGGCAGGTCAGTGCACGCTGCGCGCTGCGGTCATGGAGGCGAACGCCCTGCCCGGCGCCCAGGCGATCGCCCTGCCCGCCGGCACCTACCAACTCGATAGCGGTAACGAGGAGGATCAGGCGGTCCGCGGCGACCTCGACATCCACGGGGACGTCACCATCACCGGCGCGGGGCTCGCCTCCACTATTATTACCAGTTTGGGCGATCGCATTTTCGACATCTTCAGTCCGTCGAACGTCACCATCAGCGGCGTCACACTCACCAAAGGCGACCCGAGCACCGGCGACAGCTACCGTGGTGGCGGGGCCATTTACAACGCCGGCACCCTCACGGTCAGCCAGTCGCTGCTCATTGATAACTCTGTGCGCGACCGGGACTTCATGGCCGGATGCGGGATCCTCAGTACCGGACCGCTGCTCACGATCCTGGACACCACCATCACCCAGAACCACTGCAGTGGCGTCGTGGCCACCACCCTCGTCATGAGCAACAGCACCGTCTCCGACCACGACACCACCGCAGTGATCTGGCAGCGGGCCTTTGGGGTATCTGCGAGCAACGCCACCATCACCAATTCCACTATCAGTGGCAACCGCGGTTCGGGGGTCGGCGCCACCCAGTTGGTGATGCGCAACAGCACGGTGTCCGGCAACGGGGGTGGCGTGGGCGCAGCCGACGGCAACCTGCGGAACGTGACCATTGTGGAGAACGTGTCCACCGGCTTGGGGGGCCCCAAGACTGCCGGGCACTCGGTCATCCTCGCGAACAGCATCGTGGCGAACAACGCCGGGGGCGACTGCTCGGGACTCCTGGTGTCGCAGGGGTTCAACCTCGTGAAGGCCCCGGGCGGCTGCACGCTCGCCGGTACCGACCTTCAGGGTGTCGATCCGGCCTTGGGTGATCTGCAGCAGAACGGCGGGCCCACGGCCACCCGGTTGCCCAACGCCGGCAGCCCGGCCATCGATGCCGGCAACCCAGCGGGCTGTACCGACGAGATGGGCGCAGTCCTGACCATGGACCAGCGCGGCGTGGCGCGAGTGCAGAACGGGCGCTGCGACATCGGCGCGGTCGAGATGGGCTCGGCCACAGCGCCGACGGCGACACCCAGCGCCACGGCCACCCCGACCCGCACGGCCACACCCACCGGAACGCCGACACAGACCGTCACGCCCACGCCAACCGGCACGCCAGCGCCGGCCACGCCAACCGCCACTGCCACCGCCACTGCCACCTCCTCGCCGACCACCACCACCTTCTCGGTGAACAGCACGGCAGATGCCGTGGACGACAACCCAGGCGACGGCGTGTGCCACACGGCGGCGGGGCCATGCACGCTGCGCGCCGCCGTTATGGAGGCCAACGCGCTAGCGGGGGCGCAGGCGATCACGCTGCCGGCCGGCATCTACACGCTGACGGTCACAGGAACGGGCGAGAACTTTGCGGTCACCGGCGACCTCGATGTCATAGGTCCACTGTCCATTATTGGTGCCGGACTCGACGCTACGTACGTCCAATCCTGCGCAATTTCGCAACTTACAAGCCCATGCCCTGCCGGGCAGGGTATAGCCGAGCGGATGTTCGATGTCTATGCTGGCGGCAGCCTCAGCTTAACGGGCATGACGCTGCGCTATGGTCGAGCGGAAACCTCGGATGCGGATGGTGGCGCCATCCGTACAGACGCCGGTTTGACATTGGACCATGTAAGGCTGCGGGGGAACTTCGGTTCGAGCACCGGCGGCGCCATAGCTGCGAGTTGCTGTGCTCCGGTAACTGCCATCGATAGCGAATTCAGCGCCAACCTTGGCGGAGATGGCGGGGCGATAGTCTCCTATGCTCCGGTGATTCTCACTCGGGTTCAAGTCTTCGAAAATACAGGTCTAGACACCAGCGTCCTGTACTTGGTGGGCGGCAGCACGATTACGGATAGTGTTGTCTTCAATAACACTGCGGGCAGTGGCGGCGGCATGTCTGTGTTCGGGATCACCACCATTACTCGTACCACTGTGAAAGGCAACATTGCCTCGGGCCCGACAAGAAGAGGTGGTGGCATAGCATCCGGCGGCACCGTCTTATTGACAGCGTCGACAGTGAGTGGAAACAGCGCTACCACCTCGGGCGGGGGTATTGAAGTGACGGGTGGCACGCTACAGGTTGTGAATAGCACTATCAGCGGCAACACCGCACCTGTCGGCGCAGGCATTCACACCAGTACCACTCATGGTGTCACCTTAGGGAATTCTACGGTGGCCTTCAACAACGGCCCCGGCCTCTCTATGGACACTATCAGCACACCCATAACACTCAAGAACGCCATTGTGGCCGGAAATACCGGGGGCGAATGCGCTGGCTCAATGACCTCGGCGGGCTACAACCTCACCCAGGGTAGTTGCACGTTCATGGGAGATACTACGGGCAACGTACATGCCGACCCATTGCTTTCCGCGCTCGCCGACAACGGTGGCGCCACCTTCACACATCTGCCTGCTCCTAACAGCCCAGTCATCAACGCCGGCAACCCCGCCGGCTGCACCGACCCCAGCAACGTTACGCTCACCACAGACCAGCGCGGCGTGGCGCGGGTGCAGGGTGGCCGTTGCGACATCGGCGCGGTAGAGACGGCGCCTTCATCGAACACCCTGGCGGTGAATAGCACGGCCGATGCGGTGGACGACAACCCCGGCGACGGCATGTGCCACACCGCGGCGGGCGAGTGCACGTTGCGCGCGGCGGTGATAGAGTCGAACGCCCTCGCTGGCGCGCAGGCGATCACCATGCCGGCGGGCACCTACCAATTGACCGGCCAGAACGAAGAGGATCAGGCGGCCACCGGCGACCTGGACATTAGGGGCGACCTGACCATCACTGGAGCGGGCGCCGGGGCCACCATCATCCGCGGGCCGGGCGCCGACCGCAGTTTCCAGGTCTTTAGTACGGCCAACGTGGTGATCACGGGCGTCACCATCGCCAATGGGCGGGCGGGCACCGGCGACGGGCTGAACGGCGGATCGGGCATCCACAACGCCGGCACGCTGACGGTGGCGCAGTCCATCATCACCGCAAACCAGCCGGGCGACACCGACTTTCACAGCGGGTGCGGCATTCTGAGCACGGGGCCGCTGCTCACGATTACCGACACCACCATCACGCAGAACGCCTGCACCGCGGTGGATGCGTTCACGGTGGTCATCAACAACAGCACCATCAGCGGCACCACCAGCACCGCCACTGTGCCCAAGGCGACCGGCGTCCGAGGGCGCAACATCACCATCTCGAACTCCACCATCAGTGCCAACGCTACCGATGGCGTGTACCTGTTGATGGACGGCGGACAGTTGGTGGTGCGCAACAGCACCATCTCCGGCAACGGCGGCAATGGCGTCGCGGTCACCACGCTGGCCGATGCCAACCTCCGTAACGTGACCATCGCGGACAACGGTGGTCGCGGGCTCTTCGGCCCCGCCACCGCCGGTCACGCCGCGACACTGGCAAATAGCATTCTGGCGAACAACGCCGGTGGTGACTGCTCGGGACTCCTGGTCTCGCAGGGGTTCAACCTGGTGAAGGCCCCGGGTGGCTGCACGCTCGCCGGCACCGACCTGCAGGGCGTGGACCCGGCCCTGGGCAGCCTGCAGGAGAACGGCGGGCCCACAGCCACGCGGCTGCCCAACGCCGGCAGCCCGGCCATCGACGCCGGGAACCCAGCCGGGTGCACCGACGAGGCGGGCGCAGCCCTGACAACCGACCAGCGGGGCACAGCACGGGTGGTCGGCGGCCGCTGCGACATAGGGGCGGTGGAGGTCACCTTCTCCGGGTTTCAGTTGCGTTTGGACCCGCCTGCTACGGTTGCTGGCCTGAATGGCGCGCCGGTGGACGTGCGGGTCATCGTGCGGGCCGATGGGCCGGTGGATGGGGTGAGCGTCCGCCTGACGTTTGATGCAGCGAAGCTGCAGGTGGCGGACATGGACGCGGTGACCGCGGGGGTTCAGGTGTCGCCCGGCGCCACTTTCCCGACCGTCCTCGCCAATAGCGCCGACAACGTTGCCGGTGCGATAGCGTTCTCCGCCGGGCGGGCGCCGGAGCAGACGCCGCCCATCGGCGTGATCACCGTGGCGACGCTGCGCTTCACGGGCATTGGGGTTGGGACTTCGGCGCTCACGTTCGACACTGCCGGGGTAGAGGTGGCGTACCTGGGCATCGACCTACCGGTGACACTCAGGAACGGGTCGGTGCAGGTGCTGTCGCAAGGTCTCGTGTTCACCACCCAGCCCATTCGGGGCGCATCGACCTTTGCGCTGGGCTACCAGCCGGTGGTGGCGCTGCGAGACGGCGCGGGCAACGTGCTGACTGGCGACAGCACCACGGCCGTGACGCTGTCGATCGCCGGCGGTACCGGTGCGGCGGGGGCGGCGCTCACCTGCACGCAGAACCCGGTGACGGTGGCGGCCGGGGTTGCCACCTTCGGCGGCTGCCGCATTGACCTGCCGGGGGCCGGGTACGTGTTGCGGGCGACCGCCACCGGGGCTGCTGATGGCGCCACAGCGCCCTTCAGCATCACCCTGGCCGGCGACACCAACGGCGACTGCCAGGTGAAGATCATCGACTTCTCGTGGTTGGTCACCAACTTCAATAAGAACAGTGGCTCCGCGGGGTGGACCATCCCCAATGCGGCGGGCGTGCCGCCCTTCGCCGCCGACCTCAACGGCGACGACCACATCACCATCATCGATTTCTCGATCCTGGTATCGCGGTTCAACCAGACCGCCGCGAGTTGTGCGCCGGCCAGCAACGGCGTGGCGCACCCGGGAGCGGGCTAGCGGAGATTGTCACTGAGCAACACCAGGGCTATCGCATCTACATGTGGTGAAAGGACGCAGGGACCCTCTGGCGGGTGAGTGCAGAGAGGGTGTAACCCTCTTTGCCAGGGGGTTTGGGGGGTGTCCCCCCATTTTCAATCACTCCGAAGGAGTACCTTGAACCCCCTTGAGGGGGTTTGGGGGTGAAACCGCTAGGACAGGTCGGCTTTCAGGGTGCACTACACTCGCAAACAAGATGCGATTGCCCTGTGAGCAACAACATTCTTCTTGACACCGGCATGGGGCAGGGTTACGATGCCCGCGCCTAGAACGGCCGGAAGCGGCTCAGGAGGAATACAGGTGATCATCGACTCTCATGCCCACACGAATGGTGGCAACCTCGGCAACTACAAGGCCGGGCTGCTGTCGTCGCGGGCGCTCGCCCAGGGGAACTTCCACCAGAACGAAGACCAGCTCAAGACGGCGGTGGACAACCACATCAAGACCATCATGGATGTGGTGGGGACGGACATTCAGTTCATCTCACCCCGCCCGTTCCAGTTGATGCCGTCGGAGAACCCGACCAAAGTCGTCCACTACTACACCAAGGCGTCGAACGACGTGGACGCCATGACGGTGAAGCTCGCCCCCACCCGTTATCGGGGCATCGCCGCCATCCCCCAGGTGCCCACCGAACCGGTGAAGACCTGGATCCCGGAGTTGGAGCGCTGCGTCAACGAGTTGGGCATGATCGGCCTGCTGATCAACCCGGACCCGTTCGAGGGCCGCGACACCTTCCCCGGCATGGGCGATGAGGTGTGGTACCCGCTGTACGAGAAGATGTGCGAGCTGGACGTGCCGGCCCTCATCCACTCGGCCACCACGGTGAACCCGTGGGACTACTACCAGAACTACTTCATCACCACCGAGACCTCCTGCATCCTGCAGATGGTGGAGAAGCGGGTGTTCACCACCTTCCCGAACCTCAAGATCGTGGTGGCCCACGGCGGCGGCTCCATCCCCTACCAGATCGGCCGCTGGCGCTCGAACTTCGGCCGCATGATGGGGCTGGACTTCGACGAGGAGTTGAAGAAGTTCTACTTCGACACCGGCCTCTACAACGTGGAGTCGCTGGAACTGCTGTTCAAGCTTGTCGGTACCGACCGCTGCATGTTCGGCACCGAGAACCCGGGCACCGGCACCTACCGCTGGCCGAAAACCGGCAAGATGCTCGACGACACCAAGCCGTTGATCGAGAGCATCTCCTGGCTCACCGACCAGGACCGCAAGAACGTCTTCGAAGACGTGGCCAAGAAGGTCTACACGCGCTTCAAGGCGTAGGCTGTTAAGCGTCCCGTACGCCACCAAGCCCCCGACAGGCTAGCCTGTCGGGGGCTTCTGCTTTAGACTACGCGTGTCCGCACCTGCGCTCCGCGTCTCGCACAGCCGGTGGGATCACCTATAACAGGCACCACGCACCCGATAGGAGCACCGCAATGGCACACATCGTCGCCGCCTTTGGCACATCCCACAGCCCGCAGCTCAGCATGCCGGCCGATGGCTGGGAAGAGCGCGGCCAGGAAGACCGCCGCAACCGCACGCTCTACACCATCCCCGAGGGCAAGCATGTGGACTACGACGAGCTGGCGCAGAGCGCCGACCCGGCCGTGGCCAAGGAGTTGAGCGCGGCAATCTACCAGCGCCGGTTCGACCAGAACCAGGCGGGCATCGCCAAGGTGGCCGCCGCCGTTGCCGCCGCCGACCTGGACGTGCTGCTGGTGGTGGGCGACGACCAGAAGGAGGCCTACCAGGACGACAACATGCCGGTACTGGCGGTGTTCTGGGGCGACAAGGTGCCCTATTACCCGCGCGACTACAGCAAGCTGCCGCCCAGCTTTGCACAGACCTTCTGGGCTTACCCCAAAGAGACCGTTATGTACGAGAACAACCCGGAACTGGCGCTGCACCTCATCGACAGCCTGATGGACCAGGGCGTCGACGTGGCGCACTCCAAGTACTACCGAGAGGGCCAGTCCATCACCCACGCCGTGCAGTTTGTGACGGCCCGCATCCTGGGCGAGAAGCAGGTACCGGTGCTGCCGGTCATCCAGAATACCTACTTTCCGCCCAACCAGCCGCGGCCGCGCCGCAGCTACGAGTTCGGCGCCGCCATCCGCAACGCGGTGGAGACCTGGAAGTCGGACGCCAGGGTGGGCATCATCGCCAGTGGCGGCCTCAGCCACTTTGTGGTGGACGAAGAGCTGGACCGCGGCGTGCTGAAGGCGCTGGAGCAGAAGGACATCAATTACCTCACCAGCATCCCGGTGGCGCGCATCCAGTCGGGCACGTCCGAGATCCGCAACTGGATCACCATCGCCGGCGCCGCCCAGCACCTGGACTGCAAGGCCATCGACTACGTGCCGTGCTACCGCTCGCTGGCGGGCACCGGCTGCGGCATGGGGTTTGCCGCCTGGTCGTAAGCCGCTCTGGCTCCTCGTGAAAGAAGGAACGCCCGGTGGTTTCACCGGGCGTTCTCGTTGTCCATGCGCAACACAGATGGCCATTTCCGTGCCTGTGGGTAACTCTCAGAGTCGAGGGGCACTGGCAGCGGATGAGTGCAGGGAGGGCTGCGCCCTCCTTGCCAGGGAGCCGAGGGGTGTCCCCTCGGGAAGGAGTTATGAGGGTGGGCGGGCGGGATACGACTGACGGGATCCATACCTGCAGCCTGCCGCGATCGTGAATGGATGTTTGACACCGCAAGCTGAGTACTCACGCCTGTGTGTGTGGCAGGACGGAGACGGCGCCGTTGGCTATACTTGAGGCCACATCGAATCCCCCCAAGGAGCCACCATGCTGACCCGCGCCGACAACGAGTATCTGTGCCACACCGGCCCCGGCACGCCCATGGGCGAGTTCTTCCGCCGCTTCTGGTTGCCCGCGCTCATGCCATCGGAGTTGCCGGAGCCCGACTGCGCACCGGTGCGCCTGAAGCTGCTGAGTGAAGAGCTGGTGGCGTGGCGCAACACCGACGGCTCGCTGGGCGTGATGCAGAACGCCTGCCCGCACCGCGGCGCCAGCATGTTCTTCGGCCGGAACGAGGAGAACGGCCTCCGTTGCGTGTACCACGGCTGGAAGTTCGACGTCACCGGCGCCTGCGTCGACATGCCGAACGAGCCGGCCGAATCCAACTTCAAGCACAAGATCCACGCCGCAGCCTATCCGGCCGCCGAGTGGGGCGGGCTGGTTTGGGTGTACATGGGGCCGGCGGGGCTGAAGCCGGAACTGCCGCAGATGGAGTGGTGCCTGGTGCCCGACAGCCACCGCTACGTGCAGAAGTGGCGCCAGGAGTGCAACTGGGCGCAGGCGATGGAGGGCGAGATCGACAGCTCGCACATCAGCTACCTGCACCGCATTCTGCCCGACAAGAACGCCGCCGCTGCCACGCCGGTGGTGCGCGGCCTGCAGGTGGCCGACGGCGCCCCCCAACTGACGCTGAAGGAGACCGAGTACGGCTTTATGTACGGCGCGCGCCGCACGCTGGCCGACAGCCGCTACTACTGGCGGGTCACGCAGTTCATGCTGCCCAACTTCAGCTACATCCCCAACGAGAAGTTCCCCCGCGGCGGCCGCTGCTGGATACCGATGGACGACGAGCACATCTGGGCCTTCGCCTACGCCTACAACCCCAATGCGCCGCTCACCGATGCTGAGCGGGCCTTCTACGGCGGCGGCGTGGCCACGGTGCCCAAGCTCATCCCCGGCACCTTCATGCCCGAGGCCAACTACACCAACGACTACCAGATTGACCGTGAGGCGCAGCGCACCAAGACCTACACCGGCATCTTTGGCGTGCGCAACCAGGACATGGCGGTCACCGAGAGCATGGGCGGCATCACCGACCGCAGCGCCGAGCACCTGGGCACCGCCGACCAGGCCATCATTCTTGCCCGACGCATCGTCATGCGCTTGGCGCGCGAGCTGGAGGGCGGCAAGGAGCCGTACGCTGCCGGCCACGGTGACGTCTACCGCATCCGCCCGCTGGACGTGCTGGACACTGAAGGTGACTTCGCCAAGGTGGTGGAGAAGCACGCCGCGGAGGCCGTCGCCGTCCGGCGCTAACACCGACATCGCCCAAGGAGGCCACACATGCTGAGCCGTAAAGACACTGAGGACCTGTGCCGGGTTGGCGCCGGCACGCTGATGGGCGAGTTCTTCCGGCGATTCTGGCTGCCGGCCATGCTGCCCTACGAGTTGCCGGAGCCGGACTGTGCGCCGGTGCGCCTGCGCATGCTGAGCGAGGACCTGGTGACGTGGCGCAACACCGATGGCAGCTACGGCGCGATGCAGAACGCCTGCCCGCACCGGGGGGCCAGCATGTTCTTTGGACGCAACGAAGAGAACGGCCTGCGCTGCGTGTACCACGGCTGGAAGTTCGACACCGAGGGCGCCTGTGTGGACATGCCGAACGAGCCGGCCGAGTCCAACTTCAAGCACAAGATCAAGGCCGCGGCCTACCCGCTGGTGGAGTTCGGCGGCGTGCTCTGGATCTACATGGGCCCGAAGGACCTGAGGCCCGAGCTGCCCCAGATGGAGTGGTGCCTGGTACCGCCCGAGCACCGGTTCGTCAAGAAGTGGATTCAGGACTGCAACTACGCGCAGGCGCTGGAGGGCGAGGTCGACAGCTCCCACATCTCGTTCCTGCACCGCGAGCAGTTGACGCCGCCCACCGGCAACCGGGTGAACCGCGGCCTGTCCGCCACCGACAGCTCGCCGGTGCTGACGGTGCAGGAGACGGACTACGGCATGACCTACGGCGCCCGGCGGGTGGCGGAGGACGGCCGGTTCTACTGGCGGGTGACCCAACTGATGCTGCCGAACTACAGCCTGATCCCCTCGCCGGGGCGCACCGGTGGCGGCGGGCACTGCTGGATACCGATGGACGACGAGCACACCTGGGGCTGGGGCTACACCTGCGATGCCGAGAAGCCGCTGCGGGCCAACTACCGCAAGTCTATGGACGAGGGCAAGCAACTGGTGGCCACTGTGCCCGCCAATTCGTGGTGGCCGGCGCCCAATGCGGGCAATGACTACTGCATCGACCGCGACATGCAGCGCAACCAGACCTTCACCGGCATCGCCGGCATTCGCCACCAAGACTTGGCCATGGTGGAGAGCATGGGCCCGGTGTACGACCGCTCGAAGGAGCACCTGGGCACCACCGACCTCGCGGTCATCACCATCCGCAAGATCCTGCTGAAGCTGGCCCGTGACCTCGCCAAGGGCAAAGAGCCATACATCGCCAGCCACGGCGGCATGTACCGGCTGCGGCCCATCGACGCGGTGGACGAGGAGGCCGAGTTTGGCCGCCTGCTCACCAAGCGCGTGGCGGAGACCAAGATTCCGGTCTGAGCGACGTACCGGACTGGACGATTCAAGCGCCTTCCCGCCATCGGGGAGGCGCTTTGTTTGGTGCGCTCTCTTCATATCCCCTCGCCCCTCGCGGGAGAGGGTTAGGGTGAGGGGGCTTGGCCGTTCGGTGCCCGAGTCATCGGGTGATGGAGGCGCGGGGGCGCAATGAATTGCGCAGCTACGGAGGTGGTGGCCCTGCGCCTTTCATATCCCCTCGCCCCTCGTGGGAGAGGGCTAGGGAGAGGGGGTTCCCGCCCACTCGACCACGCGCGTTAGATCGTAGCTGCCTCTGTCGGTGCGCACAGGCGACACCGCGTGGCACAACGAATCGCGCAGCTACGAAGCGGATGGCGCGGACGATCTGTGTCGGCGTCCCGTCGGGCTGGCCCCCTCACCCTGCCCTCTCCCGCCAGGGGAGAGGATGGTCAAACCCACCGTTTGCTCCGTCGTCGCCTAGCCGCGGAGCAACGCCTCCACCTCGGAGCGCAAGGGCATGGCGTCCTGCGCACCGAACTTGGTGACGGCTATGGCCCCCGCGGCCGCGGCCACCCGCACCGCCTGGGGCAAGGGTATGCCCTCTGCGAGCGCTACGGCGAGCGCGCCGTTGAAGGCGTCGCCGGCCGCCACCGAGTCGATGGGCGTAACGGCGAAGGGTGGCACGTGGCCTGCGGTTTGGGCCGTGGCGTAGTAGGCGCCGCGAGCGCCCAGCTTCACCACCACAGCGCCGGCGCCGCGTGCCAAGAGCACCTGTGCAGCCCGCTCCGCCGACGCGACATTGGTGACGGGGAACCCAACCAGGGCCTGCGCCTCGGTCTCGTTGGGGGTCATGATGCTGCACAGGCGGTAGAGTTCATCGGGCAGAGGCCTGGGCGGGCCGGGGTCGAAGATGACGGTGACGCCCAGGGCGGCGGCCGCCCGCATCACCTGCAGCGACACGTCGATGGCCACCTCGAGTTGCAGCAGCACGGCTGCGGCGCCGGGCAGCAGGCGGATGGCGCGCTCGGCGTCGGTCGGCCCGCAGGTGTGGTTGGCGCCGGGTATCTGGATGATGCGGTTCTGGGCGGCACTATCGATGTTGATGACCGCGATGCCGGAGCTGGCGCCCGGCTCGACTCCTACCGCTCCAGTGTCGACGCCCGCGGCCATCAAGCCTTCGAGCAACTGCGGGCCGAACAGGTCGTCGCCCACCCGGCCGGCCAGCGATGTGCGGGCACCCATGCGAACCGCGGCCACCGCCTGGTTGGCGCCCTTGCCGCCGCCGTAGGTGAGGAAGCGGCTGCCCACCACGGTTTCGCCGGCCGCGGGAAACCGGGGGGTCACTGTCACCAGGTCGATGTTGATGCCGCCCAGTACCACGATGTGCGGGCGGGAGGGTTGGGTCACGTGTTGCCGTCTCCTGTGCCCGCCGCTGGGGCCGTCTGGACGGGCTCACGCTAGCATCGGGCGGGCAGCGCGGTCAATTGTAACTGTGTAACTGCTCAGAGTTGGGGGATCGCTGGCGGGGGAGGGCAGAGAGGGCAAGGCCCTCTTTGCCAGGGGGTCTGAGGGGTGTCCCCTCAGTAAGGAGTTCCTGAGGGTGGGCGGGTGGGATACGACGTGAACGGATCCATCCTGCAGCGCCCGAAGGGCGCCACCTGAACTCTGAGTAGTTGCTGTCAATTGGTCCGCCGACTCCCCAGGCGCACGGTGTGGTATCCTGTCCTACTGGAACGCCTAGTGAACTGAGTCCTCCGAGGAGCCGCCTCATGCGCTACATGGTCATGTGTTTTATCGGTCTGCTCCTGTTCTTCACGTTTATCGTGCAGTCTCTGCACAGCGTCACCTGGTAGGCGCTGGACTCGACTGACCGGCAGGGGCGGGCCTAGCTCGCCCCTTCTTCGCGCCCGTGAAGCGGCGCGTGCTCACCTTCTGCTGCCTGATCTGACACCGAGGTCAGGGGCCACCGGCGCAGCGCCAGGAACATGCCCAGGAACGTCGGTGGCAGGAAGTACAGCTCGTACCAACCTTCCGTTGGTCCCCACTCCTGCAGCAGCAGCACCAGCGGACGGCCAATGGCGACCCACCCCAGCAGCACGGCGCCGGCCAGGGTCCCGGCCGCGGTCAGGCGCAGGTTGGGCCGCCGGCCGATGAGGCGCACCTGAAGCCGGCCGGCCGACCACCCCTGAAACACCAGCGCCGACAGCCAGGCGACGTGGGGCAGGCCGTCGATTGCCTGCCACCAGCCGTCGTGCGGCGTGCTGCGGAAGCCCGTCATCTGCGCGTGGACGAACCACACCACCGCGACGATGCACCCGGCCGCCAGCATGAGCGCCATAAAGACGAACGCCGCCAGCACCCCTGCGAGCAGCGCGCTCAGCCCAGCCGCCAGCGTGCAGCGCAGGACGTCCGCCGGAAGGTGCTGCGGGCGTGCGACAGGCAGACTCGGCGAGAGGCTGGTGTGGGTGGTGGCTCGGGTCGACATGGGCCGCTTCCGGTTGGTGTCGCCACGGCGATGCCGGGCGCATCTCAGCCTAGGAGCGCACTAACCGACCGTGGAAGCACCCGCGGCCGGGCGCCCGCGCACCTGAGTGCGCCACACCCTAGCGCGGTCCCGGCCAGAACTGGTCGACGCCCTGCAGCGTGTCGATGACGGTATTCGACAGCACGCTATTGGCCGCCTCGGTTTTGCGGACGTAGATGGTGGCGATTGCCTGGTTGCGCCAGTCGAACGTGATGGGGCCGAGCGGTGACGGAAGGTTGAGGCGGCCGAGGGCCGCTGCCACGGCATCGGGGTCGTCCATGTGGCCATCCATGGCACGGATGGTCGCCAGCGCCGCCTGCCCCTCCACCCAGCCGTAGGTGCTAGCCATGCTGGGTTCCTTCGCATATTTCTTGCGGAAGGCGTCTACGAACACCCGCTGCTCCGGCGAGTCCAGGGTGGCCGCCCAGGTCGCGAAGCTCACCACACCGTTGGCCACGTCGGCCACCAGCGGCAGCACCACCGTCTCGTCCACCGTGTCCTGCGAGACCAGCAGCGGGAGCTGGCGCTTGAGGCCCGAGTCGGCGTAGCCCTTGAGGAACCGCACGGCCGTCGAACCGGAGAGCCCCAGCGCCACGGTGACATCCGACTGCGGCTGCAGGCCCCGCACCTGTGCCAGGTAGTACCCAGCGTCGGGCGCGCCCAGCGGCATCGGCACCTCGCCGGTCACCTGGCCGCCTGCCGCCTCGAAGGCCCTGCGGAAGGTGACGGCGGCCTCGCGGCCCAGGGCGGTGTCGGCTAGCACCACAGCGGCCCGCCGGTAGTTCAGCCGCTTGGCGGCGTACCAGCCGGCGGCCAGGTTGGCCTGGTATTCCCCGGTGACCCGAAACAGATAGGGACTGTAGCGTTCCTGGGTTAGCGTGCGGTCGGCGGGCCCGGACAGGATGGTGGGTACGTGCCACGTAGCGACGTAATCGCGCACCGCGGCTGCTTCCAGGGCGCTGACGGGACCGAGGATGAGGCGCGCACGGTCGCTGTTGACCAACTTGCGCACCTTGGCCAGCGCCAGGTCGGGCTTGCCCTCGGTGTCCTCGTACACCAGCTCCAGCTTCTTGCCGCCGAAGGTCAGGTTCTGGCCCTCCAGGGCCAGCCGCAGGCCCTCGTTGGCGGCGCTGCCTTCGCCAGCGAACAGGCCGCTGGTGGCGTGCAGCACGCCCACGCGCAGCACGTTGGTGGGTGTGGGTGAACCCCCGGCCAACGGGTCAGGGTGGACGGGGTCGGCGGGCTGGCAGGCTGCAAGGGTGAGGATGGCGGCCGTGCTGGCGAGGGTGCGGGCGCAGGCGGCCATGGCAGTGTGGGGGCGAATGTGCACGTTTCAGCAGCGTCGGAGCAGATGAGACTACCTGCGAGCGTACGCAGCCGCCAACGCCGCTGTCAATGAAGCATATTCCGGATCCAGGGCTATCGCATTCTCGCCGAGGTCTGAGGCGCCGCTCGTGGTGCGCCCTTCGACCAGCTCAGGATGAGCGGTTATCGATGACGGGCGAGAGTATGCGATAGCCCTGATTCCGGACCGCACTGCCGCGCGGGGCACGGTCGTCGTATGCTGAACCGAAATCCGTTCGGCAGGTGACACATGGCATTGCGCCGGCTGCTCGCATTCAACCCTTCGGCACTGCTCATCGTGGCCATCGCCCTGCTCTTCGCCAGCCGGGTGCTGGCCGCGCCGGTGGCGGCGCCCGCGGCGCCCGAGCCCACCGGCCCGGCCGACGGCACGGTGCTCGCCGGCCTCGCCACCGACCTCACCTGGATTTCGCCGCCGGACGCCACGCAGTTCCACCTGCAGGTGATCCCGGCGGTCAGCCCTAGCAGCGGACAGCCCGATGGCCCGGCCATCGACCTGATCATCGGGGATGCCGCCCAGGTGGCGGCCGGCACGTTCTCGGTGCCGGAGCCGGTGTTCGGCGCTGGACCCTACGTGATGCTGCCCGGCATGACCTACACCTGGCGGGTTCGGGTGTCCAACGCTGCCAGCAGCATCGCCCCCGACGACCCATCGTGGAGCGCGTGGTCGCCGCCGCGCAGCTTCCGCACGCGCCCGGCCGGCGCCGGCACCATCAGCCTGCGCAGCCCTGCGGGCGGCGTGCAGGCTGTTGCCCGTCCGACGCTGCAATGGAGCGACACCGATACGGGCGTCTTCTACTACGAGGTGCAACTCAGTAGCGACGCGGCGTTCCAGACCGGGCCCGACGCGGTGGCTCCGGTGTTCTTCAACCTGGTGCACGGCGGGCAAGCGACCCCGCAGCGTTCTTGGCGGGTGCCGCCGGGTTTTGACCTGGCTCCGGGCGCCTATTTCTGGCGGGTGCGGCCGCGCATCCAGGGCGACGGGGCTCCCGTGCCCTGGAGCCCGGCTGCCAGGTTCGCCGTCACGGTGCAACCAGGCCACGTCGTGATCAGCGAGGTGCAACCGGTGGCCGGCGAGGTCCGGGCCCCCTTCGTCGAGCTGACGAACACCACCAGCGCCGCCGTGACCCTGGCGGGCGCCGTGCTGAGTGACGAGGACGGCTTCAGGTACGCCGTCCCCGCTGCGATGCCGCCGGTGCCGGCGCGTGCCTTTGTGGTGCTGTATCTGGATGGCCTGGGGCCGGCCGACGACGACTACGACTTCTCCGATGGGCTGGCGGTGCTGCACACGGCGGGGGCGGCCAACCCTTTCGAACCCGCAGGCGACCAGGTGGCGCTGTACGGTGACGCGTCGTTGCAGGCCACCACGATGATCGACTTTGTGGCGTGGGGCATACCACCCACGCTCCAGGACTCCAATGCGGTCGCAGCCGGCCTCTGGCGGCAGGGCTTGTACGCCAGCGCCGAGCCGGGCGGCCGGGGAACGGGTCTCACGCCGCCGGGCGCATCCATAGGGCTCATTCCCGGCGAGCCGCGCGGGCGCATTGATAGCTGGACGTTCTACCCGCCGAGTTCAGTGACGCCGGGGGCCGCGAACGTGCTGCCTGCCACCAGTGTCACCATCCCACCGGACGGCGCAACCGTACTGCAGCAGGGATTCACCCTGGCTTGGTACTCCCCCGAGGGGGCCGTTCGCCACCACTTCCAATTCGCCCAGGACGAGTCCTTCACTGCGCCGGTCACCGACACGGTGCTGCCTGCCACCTCCTACACACCGACTCCCCCTCCCGCGCCCGGTGCGTATGTCTGGCGCGTGGCGCCTATCAATGCTGCAGGCGTCGAGGGGGCCTTCTCACAGCCGGTGCACGTTCATGTGGTGGCCGCCGAGCCGCTCTCGCTGCCCCAACCACCTGCCGAGGGTGGCAACGTGTTCAGCGCTTCCGGACGCACGCAATTGCTGGATGGCTTCTGGAACGTCGACTATCTCAACACGCTGGTGCCGATCCTGCAGCGCAAAGACACCACCATGCTCTGCTGGGACGGCGACGATGAGAGCGGCCCACGCAAACCCTGGGATGGGCCGCACCAGGATACGCCGGGGGCTCACGCCGACCACGGCAGGAACTACTGCGCCCGCGCCTCCATGGCCATGGTCAACCACTACTACGGCGGCGACATGAGCCAGGACCGGCTGAGCTACCAGCACTTCGGTACTGCGGTCGGCAAGCTGGCAGGCGCGCTGGGTCACAACGTGACGATGAACGACCCTGACATCAGGACCGTGCTCGGCTGGTCGCTGCTGGGGGCGAACATTACGTACACGTTCGCCAAACCGGCTTTCGCCGATATCAAGCGGTGGACCACCGAACGGCGCGCCGTGCTGGCGGGCATTCCCGGACACGCCATTGTGCTGAGGGGATGGGCCGAGTACACAGGGCCCGATGCCGCGATGAGCGGCAAGACGTTTGTGATCTATAACGACCCGTGGGACGCGCGCATGAAGGTGGCCGAATACGCCACACTTGCCCTGGATGCTACCTGGGTACCCGACCTCGGCGCCGCTGCGCGTAAGCAAGAGGTGGGTGTCACGACCGACACCGATGGCGACGGCATCGTCGACTTCGATGAAACCCAACGGTTCGGCACCGACCCCAACAAGCGGGACACCGACGCCGACTGTGTGCCGGACAAGGCCGACATGCACAGCTACCTGTACCGGCCGCACGGCGCCTACGCACTTGGCGGCGGTGACGTTGATGGCGACGGCCTGCGCAACGAACTGGACGCCGACAGCGACGGCGGCGGGCGCATCGACGGCGACGAGGACGAGAACTGGAACGGCCACACGGACCCCGGCGAGCGCAACGCCTACGGCAATGCGGGCGACGACGTGGGGGCCAAGTTCGTGTGCTCGTCGCCACCGCCCACCCCCGCGCCGACGCCTACCCCACCGCGGTCGTCCGCACCCACCGCCACGCCCACCCCCAGCTCCACGCCGACCGGCACGCCGACTCCGACGGCCACCGCCTCCGAGACCGCCACGCCGACGGCCACCGGCTCAGTCACCAGCACGGCCACCGCCACGATGACCGCCACACCCACGCCGTCGCGCACCGCCACCCCAGTCCCGCCCACGGTCACCAGCACGCCCAGTCCCACACCGCCGTCGACCTCCACCAACTTCATGGAGGGGGTCTTCCTGGACGTATCGGCCACCGACAGCAGCCATACCACCCACTACGAGGTGCACTTCAGCAACGCCACCTTCGAAGCGCAGCGCGACCAGTACCAGTTCGACTGGGGCATGAGCTTCCCACCGCCGGCGAGCGACTGCTCGCCCCGCCCGTGGGGAGTGGAGTCGACCCGCTGGCGGGCCTGGTGGCAGCACAACCTGTGTGAGCACAGCGGCGTCGAGATCGTGCAGGTGCAGGTGCGACGCGGCAACCAGACGGCCACCATTCAGACCGGCGCCACGGGGGCGCATACGGCTAAACCTTGACAGCAGCACGTCCGCGGGAGAGTGCAGAGAGGGCGGAGCCCTCTTTGCCAGGGAGGTTTGGGGGGTGTCCCCCCATCCTTTCAATCACTCCGAAGGAGTACCTTGAACCCCCTTGAGGGGGTTTGGGGGTGAAACCGGTAACCAATCCGGCTTGGGGGGACGCAACCTACCGGCAAAGAAGATGCGATAGCCCTGGGAGGCATCGTGGAGGCGCCGCCCCGAACGCCTACGTAACCTGCGCACTGTATACAATGGACTGCGCCTGCCGGCGTCACGCCGGCCACATGCCGAGGAGGAACACATGAGTGAAGTACGCCGCCGTTTACGAGAGCGCCTAGAGCAGCCGCGCGTCCTACTGCTGCCCGGGGTCTACGACAGCATCTGCGCCCGGTTGGTGCAGCAGGCTGGGTTCGAGGCGGTGTACATGACCGGCAGCGGCACTGCCATGGCCCGCTACGGCGTACCCGACATCGGCCTGGTCACCATGACCGAGATGGTGAGCGCCGTGGCCGCGCTGTCCGATGCGGTGGACATTCCGGTGGTGGCCGACGCCGACACCGGCTACGGCAACGCGCTGAACGTGCAGCGCACCGTCAAGGAGTACGAGCGGGCGGGCGTGGCGGCGCTGCAGTTCGAGGACCAGCTCTTTCCAAAGCGCTGCGGCCACTTGGCTGGCAAGCAGGTCATTTCGGCCGAGGAAATGGTGGGCAAGCTGAAGGCCGCGCTCGACGCCCGCACCGACCCCGACCTGCTGATCATCGCCCGCACCGACGCCCGCGCCACCCACGGCGAGGAGGAGGCGCTGCGGCGGGCCCGGATGTTCGAAGAGGCCGGCGCCGACATCATCTTCGTGGAGGCGCCGCTGACCATTGAGGAGCTGCGGCGGGTACCCGCATCGGTGAGCCGGCCCTGCCTGGCCAACATGGTGGAGGGCGGCCGCAGTCCGCTGCTGAACGCCGGCGAGCTGGAGGAGTTGGGATTCCGCATCGCACTGTTCGCCAACGCAGTGACCCGCTTCATCGCCAAGCAGGTCCCGCTGTTCCTGGCGGAGTTCATGGCCGAGGGTGGCAGCCGTAACCTGGGCCACAAGCAGGTGCTGTTCGACGAACTTCAAAACATCATGGACCTGGACTCCTGGGCGGAGCGGGAAGTGCGCTACGGCGGGCTGTCGCCGGTGGCCGCCAAGTAAGGAGTGCCCCGTGCCCGAACTGCCCGAGATCGAGATCATCCGGCAAGCGCTGGCCGAGGCGCTGGTAGGCCGGCGGTTGGAGACGGCCGAGTTGCTGCGCCAGGGCAAGACCAGCATGCTGGGGGCCGACCTGCTGCCGCACCTGGTGGGCCAGCGCCTGGAGCGCATTGACCGCTTTGGCAAGCTGCTGGCCTACCGGTTCGACGACGGCCTGACGCTGGTCGTGCACCTCATGCTCATCGGCCGGGTGGGCCTGTACGAGGGCGAGCGCAAGGTCTCGAGCCAGGCGGTGCTGCACCTGGGGTTCGAGGGCCCGTGGCACGTGGAGGTGATGTTCGTGGCGGCGCGCGACATCGCCGCGCTGCCCAACGACCTGGTGGCGCAGTACCCGCCCATCGTCAAGCTGGGGCCCGACGCGCTCACCGTGTCGGACGCCGACTTTGCGACGCAGGTGCTGGCCACCCGCAGCACCGTGAAGGCCGCGCTGCTGGACCAGGCGGTGGTGGCAGGCATCGGCAACGCCTACGCCGACGAGATCCTGTACGAGGCCCGCATGAACCCCTTCACCACCGTGAAGACCGCTGGGCCTGGTGGGGTGGACGAGGTGTACCAGTCGATGGCGCCCACCCTGCAGCGCGCCATCGACCTGCGGGCGGGGCACGAGTACCTGTTCGGTCTCGGCAAGACCATGGGCCTGGCCAAGAAGCACGACGTGATGCGGGTGCACAACAAAGCGGGCGAGCCCTGCCCCACCTGCGGCCGCCCGGTCACGCTGGTGGAGAAGAGCGGCCGCGGCACCTTCTACTGCGAGCACTGCCAGCCGGAGCGGGACTGAGCAAAGAGACCACCCATGGGCTATCGCCCGCCAACACCGATGAAAGGGGCGGTGGCCGTCATCGGCAGGCCTATCGGGGTGCACCGTTGCCTGAGCTTGTCGAAGGCACCGGTGCGAGCCCAAACCAACTGCTCCTTCGCAAGCTCGGCGACGGCGCCTCCGAAGCGGACCTCTTGGACGGCTATCCGCGTTTGACGGGGGACGATTTACGGGCGGCGGTCGTCTACTACCGCCAGTAACCGGGGCGGACTGCGATGGGACGCATGCGTCGAGGTACCCTCCGGGCATCGCTATCATCGGTTCGGTGATGGCTGCAAGGATGTATCCGTTCACGTCGTATCCCGCCCACCCACCCTCGATCTGTCCTAAATGGGGGACACCCCCATGCCCCCGGCAGGGAGGGCTGCAAGCCCTCCCTGCACTCACCCGCCGGAAGAGCATTGCCGCGACGTAGGTCCACACTGGCGATCGAGATATCCTGCAAAAGAGCGGCCCACTACGATGCAGATGCCTTGTTTTGCGCTTAGGTTACCTAGTACGCAATAGACACTGCGGCCCCCGTTGGCCACATTGACGGTCACCAGGGTGCCTGCCTTCACGTCCTCGGCCTTGCCGGTGTCGCGCACGAACACCACGGCATCGGGCGTGAGCTTCATCTTGGCGTTGCCGGCCGCGAAGGTCACGGTGTAGACGCCGCCCTCGAACGCGTCGACGGTGGCGTTGGTCATCAGGTCGCCGGTGGGCAGCGGCCGCTGGCCCGACGGCACCGTGCTGCCGGCCGCGAAGATGCCGATGGACGACGCGTTTAACGCGCCGTCGGCGCCGAGCTTGGCGGTGATGGACAGGTAGTCGCCCTTCTTGAGGTCGGACGGCTTTTTGAAGGTGGTGTGGCCGTAACGGGTGTCGGCCGAGATGGTGTAGGTTTTGTTGCCCTCCAGCACCAGCTTGCCCTCGCCGAAGCTGACCACCTTAGCGGTGACGAGTTCCTGGCCGGGGCTGGGCGGCGGCGCCTGCGGCTGGGGCGGAGCCGGCGTGGCGGTCGGCGGCACTGCGGTGGCCGTTGGCGCCGGTGGCGCGGTGGGCGCCGGGGCGGGGGTGGGCGCTGCCGGGGCGCACGCGCTCGCGAGCAGCGCGGTGAGGGTGAAGGAAGCAAACAGGCGGCGCATCTGGGGGGCCTCTCTCGTACGGTTCTGCAGGATTGTACGGGAGTAGGTTGCAGCCATGGTGCGTCCCCCGCTGTTCGGAGCGGGCGGCTTAACGGCGAAGCCGGCCTCTGGAATGGAGGCCGGCCAGCCGGACATGGCTATCAACATTGGTGGGGCAGGACGTTGGGTTCCCCCTCTCCCTAGCCCTCTCCCACGAGGGGCGAGGGGATCGGCAAGACGCGGGCCCATCACTTCGTAGCTGCGCAATGCATTGCGCCCAGCCGCGCCGCTCATTGCCGGTCACGCAGGCAACCACCACCAAACGCACGTTGACCGGACGGCCAAGCCCCTCTCCCTAGCCCTCTCCCACGAGGGGCGAGGGGATCAGTCACTACTCCGAGTGGGTGCGTAGCCAGCCCACGTAGTCGTCGAAGGCCTTGTCGACGTCGAACTGGGGCTTATAGCCCACCTCGGCCTCGGCGCGGGCGTTGTCGACGTAGGGGTCGGGACGCCAGTTGGGGCCCTTGCCCGGCTGGAGCTGCGCCTGGAAGCCGGGCACCGCCTTGGCCGCCGCCCGCACCATCTCGCCGTTGGTGATGGCGCGGCCGCCGCCCACGTTGTACACCCGGTGCTGCTTGGCGTTGGTGTGCACCAGTTGGATGCCGAGGGCGCAGTCCTTGCAGTAGGTCAGGTCCTGCCCGTCCTCCTCGTAGGGCACGCCGCCGCGAGCCGCCAGGTTGGGGGTGGTTCCCCGCACGGCGGCGTGGCACAGGCGCGACGGCAGGTTGGCCATGCTGTGGTACAGCGGGCCGTAGATGCCGGTGATGCGCAGAATCACCACGCTCATGCCGGTGCGGTCGCCGTAGTGCTGGCCGATCAGCTCGAACGCCTTCTTGTACGACTCGGTGGCGGAACGGCCCACCATCGGGAGGTGCATGTCCTCCTTGAAGGGGCCGGGGACGCCGGTGTAGACCGAGCCGGAACTGGCGATCGACACGCGCTTCACGCCGTTCAGCCGGCCGGCCTCCAAGATGTTGATGAGGCCCAGCATGTTGGCGCTAAAATCCTGTGCCGCCGAGAGGGCGCCCAGGCCCGGCACCGCCAGGTGCACGATGCTGTCGACCTTGTGCTTGCGCACCACCTCCACACAATCGTGGCCTGCGCTCAGGTCGAGCTGCTCCACCTTCACCCGCTTGCCGATCTCGTCCTTGATGAAGTCGGGCTCGCGGTTCGTCTGGTAGCGCGTGACCACCACGTCCTCGCCGGCGTCCAGAAACCGCCGGGCCGTGTGCAATCCGATGAACCCCATGCCTCCGGTAATCAACACCATGGCTAACCTCCTCTAGTGAGCGACGTGCGCCCGGCAACGTGCCGCTATGGTAGCAGATGGTGTGCGGGCGCTCCATCAACGTGGAACACCCGATGGGCAGGGCATAGTGACGTTGCCACAAACCACAACTATACTTACCAACAGCTTCGGCCTTCGGGCCATCGGGTATACCTTCCCAGTCCCTCAGGAGGACCCATGCTCAAGAACGGAATCGCCGGTATTGCCCTCAGTCTGCTGGCAGCGACCGCACTGGCTTGTGGCGCCACCCAAGCGCCGACCGCACCGGGTGGCGCCGCGCCCGCCGGTGGCGGCAGCGATCAGCCCAAGCCGGGCGGCGTGGTGAAGACGCGCATCACGTCTGATGTGGACAACTTCGACGTCACCACCGCCGACAAGGCCGTCGCCTCCCGCTACACGCCGCTGGTGTACAGCCGGCTGCTGGCGATCAAGGCCGACAAAGGCACAGCCTACGGCGACGCCGTGGTGGCCCCGAGCATCGCCGAGAAGTGGACCATCTCACCGGACGCCAAGACCTTTACCTTCACGCTGCGCAAGGGCGTGAAGTGGCAGAACCTGCCACCGGTGAACGGCCGCGACCTCACCGCCGCCGACGTGAAGTGGAGCTTTGAGTACCAGACGCGCACCGGCGAGTTGAAGGACAAAAAGCTGCCCCCCGGCCAGTTCGCCTGGATGCTGGAAGGGTTGGACAGCGTGGATGCGCCCGATGCCGGCACGCTGGTGGTGAAGTTCAAGGAGCCGTTCGCCTCCTTCGTGAACTACTCGGCCTCGACCAACCTCAGCATCTTGCCGAAGGAGGTCTACGCCAAGGACGGCGACTTCCACGCCACCATGGTCGGTAGTGGCCCGTTCCAGTTCGACCAGGTGTCGTCGCAAAGCGGCACTAAGTTTGTCTATAAGAAGAATCCCACCTACTTCAAGCCCGGCCAGCCGTACCTGGACGAGCTTCACGAGTTGGTGATCAAAGAGGACGCCACCGCATGGGCCGCGTTCGCCACCAAGCAGATCGACCTCATCTACGCTGATGGTGTGAACAGCGCCAACACCATCAGCAAGGCCAACCCGCAGGCGGTGCAGAACGTGGGCGGCCTGCCACAGCCCACCAACATCTACATCAACTCCCGCGCTGGCGCGCAGTTCAGCGACATCCGGCTGCGGCAGGCGCTGGCGCTGGGCATCAATCGCGACGAGTTCATCCAGACCTTCAGTGGTGGCAAGGGCGGCTGGGCGGTGGCGGGCGGCCTGCCCGACACCATGACCCAGGACGAAGTGAAGAAGGTGCTGAAGTACGACCCCGAGGCCGCCAAGAAGCTGGTGGAAGACGCCGGCTTCAAGAACGGTGTCGACGTGGAGTGGCTGCACTTCGCCGACGACAGCTCCGAGTACATCAGCGAGATCCAGTTGCTGCAGGCCCAGCTCAAGAAGGTGGGCATCAACATCACCATGAAGCCCTACGAGCGGCAGGACGCCATCAACCGCCGCCGTGCCGGCAACTTCAGCCTGTCGGGCGTGGGCAAGGCGCTGGAGCCCGACGCCGAGTCGTATCTGTACCAGGTGTTCTACCCGAAGGCCGGCAACAACTACGGCGGCGTCGATGACCCCAAGCTCACCGACCTCATCGTGGCGCAGCGCAAAGAGTCGGACCCAAAGAAGCGATCGGATATCATCAAAGAGGCTGTGCGCTACGTGAACGCGGAGAAGGTGTGGGGCCTGGCGCTCTACTACAAGAACCGCTACGAGTTCTCGCAGCCCTACCTCAAGGGCAACTTCCCCAACTTCTGGGGCCAGTTCCAGCCCAATCCCATCGATTCGGTCTGGCTCGACAAGTAGACAACGTTAGGAGACCCAAGGATGCCCCGACAGTACCGTTTCATCTCCGGTGATTCCCACCTGGAGATCGACTCCAAGTGGTGGGTAGACCGCGTGCCCGCCCAATACCGCGACCAAGCCCCGCGGGTGGTGCGCCTGCCCGATGGCAGCGATGCCTGGAGCGTGGAAGGCCAGACCCTCCGTCAGGTCCCCTTCGACCTCTACGGCGGCAAGGGCCGTGACATCTGGATGCCATGGGGCCAGAACTACGAGACGACCCCCGGCACCGGCGACGCCCACCAGCGCCTGCGCGAGCAGGACATCGACGGTATTGATGCCGAGGTGATGTTTCCGGGGCAGGCATCCGGCCCCTACTTCTGGCGCAACATTAAGGACGACGACGCCTACAAGGCCTGCGTGCGGGCCTACAACGACTATCTCGGGCAAGACTACTGCTCGGTGGACCCAGAGCGGCTGCTGGGGTTGGGCGTCATTCCGATGACCAACCTGAAGGACGCACTGACCGAACTCGAGTACATCCAGAAGCTGGGGCTGCCCGGTATCTGTATGGGCACCTATCCCAGCGGCAAAGGCTACCCCACGCCGGAGGATGACACCTTCTGGAGCGAGGTGGTGCGCGCCAAAGTCCCGGTGACGGTGCACGTGGAGTTCGACCGCAATGGTGCGCGCGGCCAGGGCCCCACCATGCTCTACCCGCAGCCGCTGAAGAACAACGGCCGCTTCGCTTCCAACGTAGACCTGGTGGCCCAGGTGTCGCGCTTTGGCCGGGCCGGTTTCTACAACGCGGTGCAGATGGCGCTGAGCGGCGTGTTCCACCGCTTCCCCGACCTCAAGATCTTCTGGGCCGAGACCCAGATTGGCTGGCTGGCCTGGGCCTACGAGATGGCGGACGTGCGCTACGACCGCCACCGCCACTGGGCGGCCGACGTGCTGAAGTGGGAGCCCTTCGACAAGACGCCGGTGGAGTTCATGAAGGAGAACTGCTACTGGGGCTTCCAGCAGGACACGGCCGGCGTGCGCCTGCGCGACATGACCGGCGTCAATCGGCTGATCTGGGCCACCGACTTCCCACACCAAGAGTCGGAGTTCCCACAGTCGCACCCGTCGGTGATCAACAAGATCTTCGCCGGCGTGCCCGAGAACGAGGTGAAGGCCATGGTGGCGCAAAACACCATCGACTTCTTCCACCTCGACGCCGTGGTCGTGTAGACCTACCGTCGCTGATTACGAGGGGGCCTGCCAAATGGCAGGCCCCCTCGGTTTGCCCGTGCGCTGCGGGGGGCGAGTCCCCGTCCTACAGCGCGGACGCCGGTCATCCGTCGCTGCCCGATTCAGCGGGCTCGCGCGTGCAGTCCCATGCGGCGGGCGCAATGAAGTGCGCAGCTACGGGGTGGCTCGACCGCAGCGCGAATGCGCCGCCGGTCTGGCCGCCTTGTGCCGGTTCCCCTGTGATCTCCTCTCAGATTTCCCCCTTCCCCATTTCCTGATTCCCGCCACCTGACGCCTAGCGCGTTATACTGACCTTGGATGAAAGACCTCGCGATCGTCATTGTGTCGTACAACGTGCAGGACTACCTGGACGCCTGCCTCACCTCCGTGTTCGGCAGCCGCGGCCTCAGCTTCGACGTCTGCGTGGTGGATAACGCCTCGGCCGACGGCAGCGCCGATATGGTCGCCGCGCAGCACCCGCAGGCGGTGCTCATCCGCAGCGCGGTCAACGGCGGCTATGCCTATGCCAACAACCTCGCCATGCGCCAAATGGGCATCGGCGATGGGCGGGCGGACTACCGCCACGTGCTGCTGCTGAACCCCGACACCCGTGTGGCGCCCGACGACTTGGCCCGCAGCGTGGCCTACCTCGACAGCCGTCCCGACGTGGGCGTGGTGGGCGTGAAGCTGATGCGGCAAGACGGCACGCTCGACCTGGCGTGCCGGCGCAGCTTCCCTACGCCGCTGGTGTCGCTGTACCGCATGGCGGGCCTGAGCCGGCTGTTTCCGCGCAGCCGCACCTTCGGCCGCTACAACCTCACCTACCTGGACGAGGACGAGACGGCTGAGGTGGATGCGGTGTGCGGCGCCTTCATGCTGGTGCGGCGCGCGGCGGTGGAACAGGCAGGCCTGCTGGACGAGACGTTCTGGATGTATGGCGAGGACCTCGACTGGGCGCTGCGCATCAAGCAGCACGGCTGGAAGGTGATGTATTGGCCCGAGGTGCAGATGCTGCACTACAAGCGGGCCAGCAGCAGCCGCTCGCGCGCCCGCACTACCGCAGCATTCTACCGGTCCATGCTCCTGTTCTACCGCAAGCATTATGCCCGCGACACCTTCTTCCTGGCCGATTGGGTCATCGTGGGCGGCATCATGGTGTCGGGGGCGCTGGCCTACGTGTTGCAGGCATGGCTGCCATCGGTGCTGCGGCGGCTGCGCGCTGGCGCGCCGTCACTGCTGCTGTGACGGCCACCCTCGCCCCCACCGCGTCTGGCGCCGCAGCACATGCCGCCCGCAGCCCGATCATCGTCCAGACCGGCATGGGCCCCGTCGCCGGCGAACTGGTGGTGGCCGCCCACTGGGGGGCGGACTTGGACGCCGCATTACCGCCGGCCGCCGCGTTCCGCGCGGTGGTGCTGACCGAGCGCCGTCCGGCCGCCGAGCCCAGCAGCCCGCACGTGTTCCTGCTGCAGACCGCCCGGCCATCACGTCCCGCCGGGCAGGCGGTGGCCGAGCCCGCAGCGCAGTATGGCGGGGCCGCGTTCGCTGCCGCCGAGTTGGCCGCCATGCCCACGTTACCGGCGTTCGTGCGGTTGGCCCGCGAGTACCTGGCCGTCCACCAGTTCATCGTCCAGGCCGTGGTCCCGGTCGATCAGCCCGAGCTGCTGCTCGACCAGACCAGTCTGCTGCCGCAGCTTGCTCCCGCGCACCTGCTGGCGCATCCGGAGCTGTGGCCATCGGTGCGCTCGTCCTTCGAGTGGTTCCACGACCAGTACGTGGCCCTCTACCGGGTGCGGCACCGGGCCCAGGTGGCGGCACACACGGAGGCCCACCAGCGGTTGGCGGCGGCCCCCGAGGGGGTGGAAGCGCTGCAGCGCCTGGACGCGATCGGGGCCTTGGGCCCGCCGGTGGGCGCCGCCGCGGTGGCCCAGTGGCAGGCGGTGCTCAACGCATCCACGCCGTGCCGCGCCGCCGGCCGCGCCGAGGGATTCGCTGCGGGCGCCCGCTGCGCCGCCTGCGGGTTCCGCATGGACGCGCCGTCGCCCGACCGGGCGGCCACTGCCGCGCTGCGGACGCTGACCGCCGCGCTGGCGACCCAGGTGCAGCGGCTGTCGTCGGCCACCGTGCGACGCATTCTGGAGGACGGTCACCGGCCGGCGTTGGAGCGCTTTCTGCAGGTGTTGCGGGCCAGCGACGCCGACGCACTGGTGCGGGTGCTGGACGACCGGGTTGCCGGCTTTCTGCACGAATTGCTGACACCGGGCGAGGCGGACCCACCCGTGGCGCGGGTCTTCCCCACGCTGCGCGAGCGCTATGGTGTAATAGAGGAGTCCGACATCCCTTCGGTGGTCAAGGAGTTCCGGCGTCTGTTGCGGGCGGCGGCTGGCGAGTTGCGGCGGCAGCACCCTGGGGGCCCGGTGCGGTTCCGGCTGGAGTAAGCGATGTTCTCGCCACGCACATACATCACGCTGACGGCGCTCATGGTGCTCGGTGACCTCGCCGGCATGCTGGTGTCGCTATGGGCGGCCTACCACGTGCGGTTCGAGACCACCTGGCTGCCGGCCACCGAGGACCTGCACCGCCTGGACGTGTACTGGCCCATCGCCGCGGTGGAGCTGGTGTCACTGCCGTTGCTGTTCGCCTTCCGCGGCATGTACCAGGTGCGCCGCAACGTGTCCCGCCTCGACGAGTTGCAGCGGGTGTTCGGCAGCGTGTCCATCGACGCTCTGCTGGCGTTGGCGGTGGTGGCCCTGGCCTCGCGCGACTTCCCGTACTCGCGCGCACTGCTGGCACTGCACTGGGTCGTGGCCATTCCCGCGGTGTGGGCGCTACGCATGCTGCAGTACTGGCTGCACGGCCGCCTGCGACGGCGGGGCATGGGCGTGGAGCGGGTGCTGCTGGTGGGCACCGGCGAGATCGCGCTGGCGATTCTGGCCAAGATGCGCAGCAAACCCGACTGGGGCTACGAGGTGGTTGGCTACGTGGCGGAGGACAACCCCGACGCTCCACCCCTCTCGCTGCCCCGCCTGGGCACGCCGGATGCAATCGAGGGCATTGTGCGCAGCCACCGGGTGGACGAGGTGATCCTGGCAGACCCCACGCTGTCGCATCCGCAGCTCGTGGCGCTCATCCAGCAACTTGACCTGCCGGGCGTCTCGGTGAAGGTGTTCCCGGACCTGTTCCAGCTCATCTCCACCCAGGTGTCCATCAGCGACCTGCACGGGCTGCCGTTGGTGAGCGTGCGGGACGCTGCGCTGCGGGGCTGGCGGTTCGCCGTTAAGCGCGTGGTCGACGTGCTGGTGAGCGGGCTGGTGCTGGTACTGCTGTCGCCGCTGCTGCTGCTCATCGCCCTCGTCATCAAGCTCACCTCGCCGGGTGGGCCGGTGTTCTACGCACAGGAGCGGGTGGGCTTGAACGGCAAGCCGTTCTGGGTATTGAAGTTCCGTTCCATGCGCCCCAACGCCGAGGCCAGCACCGGCCCGGTATGGGCCTCGCGCGGCGATAGCCGGACCACGCCCCTGGGCAAGTTCCTGCGGCGGTCATCGCTGGACGAGTTGCCGCAGTTCGTGAACGTGCTGATGGGCGACATGAGCATCGTGGGCCCGCGGCCCGAGCGCCCGCACTTTGTGCAGCAGTTCAGCCAGAGCATCCCCGACTACTGGAAGCGCCACTGGGAGAAGGCCGGCCTCACCGGCTGGGCCCAGGTGAACGGGCTGCGCGGCGACACCAGCATCGAGGAGCGTACGGCCTACGACCTGTGGTACGTGGAGAACTGGAACCTGTGGCTGGACTTCAAGATCATGCTGCGCACCATTCCGGCCATGTTCCGCGACAGCAATGGCTGACATCGCCGCCGTGACCTTCGACCTGTGGGAGACGGTGCTGACCGACCCGCACGACGTGTCGGTGGCGCGCGACGCCCTGCGCACCGAGGGCATGGCCGCCGTGCTGGGGATGCACCCAGCCACGCTGCAACCGGCGCTCGACAGCCTGCGCCGCCACCTGAACCACCTGCAACTGGCCGAGGGCGACCTGGACACCGCGGCGCAACTCGACTACCTGCTGGCGCGGTTGGACGGGCCGGCGTGGGGCGGCCTGAGCGCTGTGCAGCGGTCGGCGCTGGAGACCGCCTACGTGGAGCCGCTGTTCGCGCACCCGCCCGAGCCCATGCCCCAGGTGGCCGCGGTGCTGGGCGCCATCACCGCGCGTGGGCTGCCGGTGGGTCTCATCTGCAATACGGGCTTCACGCCGGGGTCGGCACTGCAGCGGCTGCTCACCTCAATGGGCGTGCTGCCCCACTTCCGCACCACCTTCTTCTCGGGCGACTATGGCGTGGCCAAACCGGCAGCCCGGGCGTTTCACGACACGGTGCGGGCCCTGGGCGTGCCCGCCGCCGCCACCATCCACATTGGCGATAACCCGGCCACCGACGTGGCGGGCGCCAAGCGGGCGGGCCTGCAGGCGGCGCTGCTGCCCCGGCTGCCCTCTCCACCCGCCGCAGGTCACGGCGCCGACGTGGTGGTCGGCTCGCTCAGTGCGTTCCTCCGCTATCTGGACGGCGCGTGACCGCGGTGTACATTCTCCCCAACCCCTGCGCCACACTGGGCGACCCCCGATGCTGTTACGCAGACTTCAGGGGCATCGAGGACTCGATGGACCTGAGGATCGGGTGGAGGATGGCTCCCAGCCCCACGCCGCTGTGAGCACCCGCCCCCGAAGACGAAGCAATTACGCTTGCTGCAGCAAATTGACAGCATGCAGGCGCGACGAGTATCTTAATGGCGTATATGACTTCGTTCCGAACGGGCAGTCCCGCCCGTTGCTCCCCGCACTTCCAGACGCAGGCCACGCCCTGCGTCTTTTTCTTTGCCCAATCGTTAGTTTAGGAGACGCATCGTAGCAACCATGGCCCTTCCCAATCCGCTGAATCTGCTGAAACGCATCGTCGCCGGCAAACCGGCTCCCATCAGTCCCGAAATTGCCGAGCGCATTGTGAAGATGCCGCGCGACATCGCGGCCGAGGCCGCCGCTGGGACCCAGACCGCCACCATGGTGACCGAACGCCCAATCGACACTGAGGGCGACGCGGACGGCCCTGCCCGCCGCCGGCGCAGCCGCGGCCGCGGCAAGGACGCCGCAGGCACCACGGATGGCGCCGGCCAGCCAACCGAACGCGCAAAACCGACATTTGAGGACGGATTCTTCGGCGACATGCCCATTTGCGGCGAGGTCAAAGCCGCGCTGGACGACCTCGGCTTCAAGATGCCATCGCCGATCCAGATCGGCGTCATCCCCCTTATGAAAGCGGGCCACGATGTGGTGGGCCAAGCCCAGACCGGCACCGGCAAGACGGCGGCCTTCGGCATCCCGCTGGTGGAGAAGCTGGACCCCACCCGCGACGAGGTGCAGGCGATTGTACTGACCCCCACCCGCGAGCTGGCGATGCAGGTGCACGACCAGATCGCCAAGATTGCTAAGTACCGGGGGTTCCGCACGGTATGCGTGTACGGCGGCCAGCCCATCGTCAAGCAATTTGTGAAGCTGGACCCACCGCCTCAAATCGTGGTGGGTACACCGGGCCGGGTGCTGGACCACATGGGCCGCGGCACACTGAAGCTCGACAAGGTGCGCATCGTGGTGCTGGACGAGGCCGACGAGATGCTGGACATCGGCTTTGCGCCCGACATGGAGCGCATTCTGCGCACCACGCCGCGAGGCCGTCAGACCACACTGTTTTCAGCCACAATGCCGCCCTTCATCCAGCGCATGATCAACCGCTATATGCGAGACCCCCAGTGGGTGCAGGTGCAGCCCGAGATGGCGACCGTGCCCGAGATCCGGCAGGTGTACTACGAGGTGGCGGCGCGCGACAAGGGGCGGGCCCTGAAGGCGCTGCTCGAGGAGTGGGGCGAACTGCCCCGTGCGCTGGTGTTCTGCCGTATGCAGGGCAGCGTGGACCGGCTGGCCACCGACCTGCAGCGGTCGGGCTACCCAGTGGAGGGTATCCACGGCGGTATGACCCAGGCGGTGCGCACCAAAGTGATGCAGGACTTCCGCAGTGGCAAGGTGAAGGCACTCGTGTCCACCAACGTTGCGGCCCGCGGTCTCGACATCCCCGACGTCACCCACGTGGTCAGCTTCGATGCTCCGCAGAACGCCGAGGAGTACATCCACCGCATCGGCCGCACCGGGCGCATGGGCCGCAGCGGCCTTGCCATCACCTTCGTGTCCGACATCGAAGACTTCGATGTGCTGGACGCCGTGAAGAGGCAGGTGGGGGACGCCCTGGAACGGGCGGATTCCGCCATTTACGCTCCTCGCTAGCGCTACACTGCCTGGCTCATGATGGCGGGCCACACCATTCTGCTCGCCACCGGCAACCCGGCGAAAGGCGCCAAGCTCCGCTGGCTGCTGGACGGCCTCGGCCTTGAGCCGGCCACCCTGGCCGAACACCCGGACCTCCGGTTGCCCGACGAGACCAGCGGCACGTTTCGGGCCAACGCCGAACTCAAGGCCATCGCGGCATCCCGCGCCTGCGATGGCCTCGCCATTGCTTCCGACGGCGGCGTGGTCATCCCGGCCCTCGGCGACGCCTGGGACGCGCTGCGCACCGGACGTGCCGCCGGGCCCGGCGCCACCGACGAAGCCAAAGCCCGCCATCTGCTGGCCCTGATGGCTGCTAAACGCGGCGACGACCGGCGCGTGAGTTGGAGCGAGGCGGTGGCCGTGGCCGACCGGGGCATGCTGACGGGCGCCTGGGGTGCGGCCGAGACCAGTGGCGTGCTCACCGAGACCTACGATCCTGCGCAGGCCATCCCCGGCTTCTGGGTGTACAGCCTGTGGTACTTTCCGCAGGCCGGCAAGCGCTACGTGGAGCTGACGGCGGCGGAGTTGGAAGGCCAGGACCGCACCTGGATGGCGCTGCGGGAACAAGTACGGCGGTTCTTCCAGGAGGGGAGGGCTCGTCAGTCATAACTCCGTTTGGCTTCCCCCTCACCTTTGCCCTCTTCCGTGGGAGAGGGCAAGGCAATGCCCTCTCGCTTTGTTTTGCGCGTTAGGGTAGATGAATCACCGGTGTCACACCACCGTCCGTCGTCTCCACCACGACCAGGCCGTCTTTCACCAGGCCGGCGATGATGGTGTCGAGTTTAGGGGCTGTAAGGCCGGCGCCAAGGGCGGTGAGGTGGGCCTGGAGCGCGGGGATGGCCATACCAACTGCGGGCGGCAGCGAACGAAGCGCTTCGACGATGCGGCCGCGGTAGTAGCGGCGGGACCCGCGGAACGGCGCTTCTTTGGTGCGGTAGGTGGCCCGCGGCTCGGCCACGTGCATGAGCGGCTGCGCCAGCACGGCCTGCGCGGCGCAATGGGTCAATAGCGGGCAGGCAGCGCAGCGCGGCTTGCGGGACACGCAGACGGTAGCCCCCAAGTCCATCAGCGCCTGATGCCAGGCATACGCGTCGGCGGGCAGCACCGCCTCAGCCGCGGGCAGCACCAGACGATCGTCGGCAGGCGTGGGAGCGAGCACTCCGAGCAGCACGCGGCCCAGCACCCGCCGGACGTTGGTGTCCATGAAGGTCACCTGCTGCCGGTAGGCAAAGCAGGCGATGGCTCCAGCGGTGTAGGGGCCGACGCCCCGCAGGTTGAGCAGCACCGCCACGGTCTCGGGGAACCGGCCGCCGTGGCGCTCCACCACGTCCTGGGCCGTCTGGTGCAGGCGCACGGCCCGCAGGTTGTAGCCCAGGCCGGACCACAGCCGCAGCACATCGGCGCGTGGCGCAGCGGCAAGGGAAGCGACGGTGGGGTAGGTCTCCAGGAACTCGCGGTACTTCGGCAGCACGCGGTCGACCTGCGTCTGCTGCAGCATCACCTCGGCCACTAGGATGTGGTAGGGGTCATGGGTGCGGCGCCAGGGCAGGTCGCGGCCGTGCGCCGCGTACCAAGCGAGGAGCGCGTGCTGCACCGCAGCCACGCGCCCCATTGCCACCAGTTGCACGATTGGGCTACGCGCCGCCGCCGCTGGTGACCTCCTGGCCGGCGATGCGTTCCTGCGGGATCATCAGCGACACCATGTCCTGGTCGCCGAGGCCGAGCGCCCGGGCTTCCTCGAAGATGGCGCGGGCTTGGGAGCCCATGAGCAGGCGCACGCCCAACTCCCCGGCCATCTCATGGATGATGCCCTGGTCCTTAAGGATGAGGTTCACCGGGGTACCGGGCTCGAATTTACGCTGCTGCAGCAGTGGTACGGCGCGGTTCAGCATGAAACTGCCGCCGAAGCTGCTGCCGATGACGTCCATGACAACCTGTGGGTCGGCGCCCGCCTTCGCGCCCAGCATCAGGCCCTCCACCACGCCAGCCATATTGATGCACACCAGTAGTTGGTTGACCAGCTTGATGACGGTACCGGCCCCAGATGGGCCGAGGTGGTGGATGTTCTTACCGAGGGTCTGGAACACCGGCAGCGCCTGATCGAACGCTGCCTTTTCGCCACCCACCATGATGGTGAGCGTGCCGCCCTGAGCCCCGGCCGGGCCGCCACTGACCGGTGCATCGAGAAACGCCGCACCCTTGGCAGCGGCCCCCTGCGCCAGGCTGCGGCTCAGCGCCACCGCCACCGTGCTGAAGTCGATGAACAACTGGCCGGAGCGGGCCGCGGGCAACAGACCATCGGCACCGTTGTAGACTTCCTCCACCGTGGCGGGCGTCGGCAGGCAGGTCATGACGACGTCGGCGGCCGCGGCCATGCCTGCAGGCGACGTGGCAGGTTTGGCCCCCTGCCCGGCCAGTTCGTCGACCACGGCGCGGCTGCGGTTGTGGACCGTCACCTCGTGGCCGGCCTTCAGCAGGTTGAGCGTCATGGGCCGGCCCATCTTGCCGAGCCCGATAAAGCCAAGTTTCACAGCGACCTCCGTGGGGATAAGCGTGGTAGCGGTCAGTCGAGCACGAGCGGGGTGTCCTCGCGGTTTGCCCACTCCCGCATCGAGCCGTCGTAGTTGCGGGCCTTTTGGAAGCCCAGCAGGTTCAGCACAAAGTTTCCGTGCGCCGCACGGATGCCGCCCTGTCAGTACGTGACCACTTCGGCTTCGGGTGTTATGCCGAGCGAGTTGAGCACCGCCCACATCTCCGCGGCGGGCTTGAATGTCTGCAGGTCGCCGGACGACATCATGGCCGTCCACTCCACATGCACGGCGCCCGGTACGTGGCCCTTGCGCTTGTTGCCGCGGTCGTTGCGGCCGTCGTACTCCTCCGGGGAGCGGACGTCCCAAATGGAGACGCCCGGCTGGCCGATCTTGGCCTTCAGGTCATCCACCTTGCAGACGATGGCATCCACCGCCACCGGGCTGAACTCGGCGGCCGGCACCTTGGGCTCCTTGAAGCTGACGGGACGGCCCTCCGCCAGCCACTTGTTCCAGCCGCCGTTGAGCACCTTCGTGTTGGCGTGGCCGTAGTAGTTGAGCACCCACCACAGGCGGGCGGCGTTGTTGCTGCGCAGACCATCGTAGGCGATGACCAGCGTGTCGTCGCCAACACCCAGCCCGGCCATCTCCTTCGCGAGCGCGTCCGGCCCCATCACCAGCACGTGCTGCGGGTCCGCCGGGTCCTTCATCCAGGAGTCACGGGGGCACACCGCGCCCGGGATATGCGCCCGCGTATATGCGTCACGGGCGCCGCAATCCACAATGCGGATATTCGGGTCGCTCAAATGTTGCGCGAGCCAGTCAGTCTCGACCAGCAGGTCCGGATTTGCGTACCCCGACGTGCTCTCTGCCATATAGTCATGCCTCCACCACGCAGAATCTCCCCGATTATAGTGACCGCACGCACGCTTGGCGAATGCCAAATAGCACCAGGAATACCGCTTGAACCATTCAAAGAGATGTGGTAGCGTAGAGGGACGGAGGAACAAGACGTGGAGTATACGACCGAATCCGAGGCCGGCAGCCTCGAAAAGCTCTACAAACGCATGGGTGAGCCATCGTGGCTCATCTTGCGAGCGCTGCAACGCGCCGGGCGCGGGACGCGACAGGTTATCACCGGAGAGGTGAAGGCACTGCAATGGGCGGGCGGCGCGCCGGACCAAGCGCTTGACCCTTCGACCCTGCACTACGCACTGCAACGCATGGTGAGCGACGGCATTCTGGCCGAAGCGGGCAGCGCCGATACGGGGCTGAGCGTGGCCGAACCGACCGCTGTCTACCACGCTGGCAGGGCCGCACCACCAGAGTTCATGCTCACCGCCTTAGGTTTGGAGTTGCTAGAGCGACGGCAAACAATGATCGCTGCGGAGTTGCGTATGGACACCCCTATCATCAAACGTCCTAAGCCCACTATCTTCGGTATCGGGGTAACGGAAGAGACGGATCTTGGCCGCCGCTCCGCAGAGGAACGGCCTGAGCCGCGCGAATGGCGCTCGTCCTAGATACCGGGCCGCTGCTGGCGGCGATCAATCCCAACGACAAAGACCACCTTCGATGCCGGGCTCTGCTGGAGCAGACGACAGAACCGATGCTCATCCCGGTCCCCGTGCTGGCGGAAGTGGACTACTTCGTGTGCAAGTACATGCAGGCGTCGGTCTTCGTCCGCGTGCTCGATGACATCCTCGCCGGAGCCTTCTCCGTCGTCGACCTTGTGCCCAGCGACTACCCGCGGGTACGCGAAGTGTGTGATCGGTACGCGGACGCCAAAGTCGGGTTCACTGATGCCTCCGTGCTCGCCATCGTTGAGCGCCTGAAGGAACCCAAGGTGGCATCCCTCGACCACGGCCACTTCCGCATGCTCCGTCCGCGGCACGTGCCCGCCCTGCACCTGCTGCCCGACTAGCGCGCTGCGGGGGGCCGTCCCGGACCGGTCTCCGGCAGCAGCAGGCCGGCCACGAATAGCAGGCACGAGAGCCCGGTCGCCATGGCGAAGCCGGGCACGAACGAGCCGGTGGCGTCGGCCAGCGCACCAACCGCGAGCGGCAGCACGAACACCAGCAGGCCTGTCAGCGTGAAGACTGCGCTGAGCACCGTGCCGACCGCTACAGCCGAGTACCCCAACTCCATGGGTATCGTGAGGTAGGCCGGGTTGAACCCCCAGGCCAGCAGTCCGACGCCACCCAGCGCCAGCGCGATCGGCAGCGGGTCGCGCAGCGTGAAGGCCGCGACCACCAGCGGCGGCAGCAGCAAGCCCGGTCCGAGCACGAAGGGCCGCCGTAGCCCCAGGCGGGACGTGAGCCATCCGCCCAGCACCGCGCCAGGAATGCCAGCCACACCCAGGATGCCGGCGAGGTTGGCCGCATCCGCCAGCTCAAAGCCGGCGACCCGGTTGTAATAGGTGGGCAGCCACGCCGACATCGTGTCGTAGCACGAAATGGGACCGGCGAAGCCCACCGCCAGCACCCACGTGCGCCGTTGACGGAAGATGGCCCATGCCGATTGCACCCCCGCGGCCGCCACCTCCCCGCCGTAGGGGCCATCGCGGCCGAGCAGCAGCCACAGCACCGCCGCCACTCCACACACCGCTCCGTATATGCCGAGGGCGGTGTGCCAGCCGACCGCCTGCTGCAGCGGCACCGTGGCCCAGAGGCCACAGGTAAACCCAAGGCTGAGCGCGACGAAGCTGATGCTGTTCACCATGGCGAGCGCATTGCCGCGGAACCACTGCACCACGATGGCCGAGCTGAGCGGCAGCACCGCGCCGCCAACCCCAAGCAGCGAACGCGCGACAAGCAGGCCGGGGTAGTGCGGTAGCAAGGGTACCAGCATGCCCCCGGCCATACACACCACCCCTATCAGGAACGTGGCGCGCAGGCCGATGCGGGCGCTGAGCAGGCTGGCGGGCACCGTGAAGGCCATGGAGAACAGCGGCACGGCGCTGAAGGCCAGTCCAGCGGGGGCCGCGTCGATGCCGAGATCGCGCATGAACACCGGCAGCAGCGGCGAGGCCGCCATGAAGTTGAGGCCGTTGGCGAACCCCACGGCCAGCAACAGCGCCGCAATAACGAAGCGGTAAGGGCCGGCGGCGGCCGCCGCAGCGGGCGGGCTACTGCTGGGGGTTATGGCCAAAGGTGCGGTCGTAGTCGCGCTGCTGTTCGTCCGGCAGGTAACGGGCCTCGATGTCCTTGATGGCCGACTCGCGCACCAGTGCGCCGAAGTTGATGGCGCCCCATGTGCTGGCGCGGGTGCGGGCCGCATGGTCGGCGGTGGCGGCGTTCCCCCGCTCCTTGAAGTCGTGCAGGTAGTCCCACACGTACTGTAGGCCGGGCGCGGTGGTGAGCGCGGGGAAGATGGCTGCCGCAGCGCCCCAGGCCTGCCACTCCTCAAGGGTCACCTGCGGCGGCGGTCCGGCGTAGGTCACCATGGTAGGCCCAGGGATGCGCTGGAGCGCCGCCTGCACTTGGCGCTTCTCGGGGATGGTGTTGAGCCAGATCAGGTCGACGCCCGCCTCTTGCACATAGGCGATGCAGCGCTCGACGGCCGCCTCGAACGTGCCGCCTTCGGCCCCCACCAGGTCGCAGCGGGCGCAAATGACGAAGTCGGGGTCGAGTTCACGAGCGGCATCGACCGCGGCGCGATACTTGCCCACCGCCTCGGCCAGCGAGATGCAGCGGCGGCCCGACTTGGTGCCGGAGCGCTTCGGGAACTCCTGGTCCTCCATGTGCAGGCCGGCGACGCCCGCCCTCACGTACTCCTGCACCGTGGCGCGCACGTTCACCGCGTTGCCGTAGCCGGTGTCGGCGTCGGCGAAGATGGGGATGTTGCTGCCGTTGGCCAGGCGCCGGGCGGCCTCCACCATGTCGCGCATGCTCAGAATGCCCACGTCGGGCAGACCGAACAGGTACGCCGACACCTGTGACCCCGACATAAAGAACGCCTCGTAGCCGGTCTCCTCGCAGGCCAAGGCGTGCAGCGGGCTGAACCCGCCGGGGATCAGCAGCAGTTCGGGGCGGTTGAGGGCGGCGCGGAACCGTTGGGCTTTGGCGGACATGGGTGGGCTCCTCTTATGAAATAGGCCGTACGTAGGTTCGGGCCGGCACCGATGCCCCTTCGACGGGGCTCAGGACAGGCTTCGACAGGCTCAGGCAACGGTGCACTCCATGCTGGCATCGCAGTGGCTCCTACTCCTCGTTTTTCATCGGTGTTGGCGGGCGATGGCCCATAGGTGGTCTCAGCTTGGCAATGGTAGCTAACGTACGGCGTCGTTCACATGCTCAGCGTGCGACTTCCTCAAGCCACCTGTCTACGAAGCGGTCCAATTTTTCAAGCTGTTGGGCATCAATCGGCCGCTGGTCTATGCACTGAGTATTCCAAAGGCCAGACTGTCGGATCGCCACGGCGGCAGCGTAGCGTCCTAGCCAGTCAGCGGAAGGCTCCCCCAGTGGCGCTTGCGCCATTAGTGCAATCAGACCACTCTCTAGTGCCAATCGGTCGGCAGCTTCATCGACCCGAAAGCACACGAAGGTGAAGTGGTCGCGGAGGCTTCGGCTCACCTCTTCCTCTACCTCCCGGTAGGTCGGGCCGTCCTGTTTCAACCAGCTTTTGAGACGGGGGTCCTCAGGATCCCGCTGGCGCATGATGGCGCCGCCAAGGTGCTTGCGAAACACGCTGCTGTTCTTGTTGCCGCCCAGGTTGCTTGCCGGACCGTAGTGCTGGCGAATGCGGGCCCTGAAGTTACCGTCGCGCCGATGGGTGCCGATGCGGACGATGCGGTCCCAGGTGTGGCCCCCATCGGTGACCGTCTCCCCCTTTTCGTAGAAGACGTAGATACCGTTGTGCGGCCGCATCCAGCTCTGCGTCTGCCAGGTGTGGCGTTCAAGCTGGTTCAGTATCTGGTATGCCCGCCGCGTGATCGAGTCCATGACGGTGTCGGTGCGTTAAGTGGCGGTGGCGGGCCGATAGCCGGTGGCGCCGGCGTGCGTCACCGCCTCGACCCACTGTTCGGGCGTCAGCAGCGGCGTCCACGTGTGGTGGGTGGCGGCGCCGCCGGCCCCGAAGGCGATCGCCAGCGTGGCGGCGGCCTCCTCGCTGGGCATGTCGATGATGGCGACGAAATGGATGGGGTCGCTGATAGCGTGCCAGGCGCCGATCAGCTTACCGCCCAGGTTCTCCACTGGGATGCGGGTACGCTCGGCACGGTTGGCCGGCTCTTTGACCTGGGCGGCGAGGGCCGCGGAGGTGTACTGAGCGGTGTAGAGGTAGAGGGGCATCGGGGGCCTCCCAAGAGGTGCTGCGGCTAGGATAAGCCGGTTCGTGCAGGATGGGAAACCTGGAGGGGCATCTGGCGGCGCTGGCTAGATGCCCCTCGCCATGACCTGGCCCGTGGTGATCTGCGGCGGGTTGGGCGTTAGGGCGCTCAGGCCGGAAGTTCGCCCTACACCTTCTCGGTCACCTCGTACACCAGGGGGATGCCGCGTAGGAGCTGGGTCTGGGCATCGATGGCGGGCAGGCTGGCGAAGATGGCGCTGGTGATGGGCAGCAGGAACCACTGGAATAGCGTGACGATGGGGAACCACGGCTTCACCGTGGCCGGCGGCTTGGGCCGCAGTAGCATGTCGAGCCCGATGACGATGATGAACGGGCCGAGGCAGGCGGTGAGCAGCATGCTCACGAGCTGCGGCAGGCCGGCGAACGGCGTCAGCTCGGCCAGGCTGGGGGCCAGCAGCGTGGGCACCATGCCGCCCAGGCTCAGGATGAACCAGTGGGTGGACCACAGTAGGTGGTTCTCCACCAGGCCGAAGGTGCGGCGCACCCGCTTGAACCACGGGATCTCCGGGTGGGCCAGGCATTGGCGCAGGGCGTAGGCGATGTCGGCGGCGCCCCAGGCGTGGCGCTTGGCCTGCTTGTAGCGCATGATCAGGCTGCCCTTGTAGGTGGCGGCCTTCACGCCGTCGGACCCTACGGGCAGGAAGATGGGCTCCACCTCCACCGCACCCTTCAGGGCGAAGAAGCACTTCAGGAACATGTGCCAGTCCTCAGGGATGACGTCCACGTCCCAGTAGCCCACTTCATCAGCCATCTGCATGCTGAGCGTGTAGGTGGAGTGGGGGAACACCTGCCGGTGGCTCTTACAGAGGTCGGCCATGGTGTTGATGCTGGAGAGCACGCTCACGACCCGGATGGGCATGGGCACTTCCCAGATGTTGTTGTACATGAACATGGGCGCCTGCCAGAAGCGGCGGTGGCGGTTCGGCTCGGTGCAGAACTTGTAGGTGAGGCAACTGAAGTAGTGGGCGGGGAACAGCGAGTCGGCGTCGCAGCTCGTGACCGTCATGGTAGCGATGTCGTAGCCCATCTGGTCTACCAGCCGGCGCTTGGCCTCGATGGCGGCCCAGTTCTCGTTGGGCGACTTGCCGGGCACCTCGCCTGCGATGTTGTGCGGGTGGTAGGTGGCGAAGATGTTGGCGAAACTGCCTCGGAACTCCCGGATGAGGGTCTCGGCCTTCTCGCGGGCAGCATCCTCACGGGCCTCCATTGCCAGCACGGCAGTGACCTGTCCGCGCGCTTCGGCCTGGTCGGCGAGGTGCTGCAAGGTGAGCCGCAGCTTGTCCGTCAGTTCGTTGTAATTGGGGATGAGGACGACGTGGTGCACCTGCTCCCACGGCACGAACACCTTGCCGTCGTCCAGCGCCTTCTCGTACTCGGCGCGCCAGTTGGTGCGGCGGGCCTCCTTCAGGCGGCCGTAGCCCTGGATGGCGTGGTAGGCGGCGCTGAACGACCGGCTGAACCAATAGAGGTCGAACGCGATGATGGCGAGGGCGAGCGGGCCAGGGAACAGCAATGGACCCCAGAAGAGCGTGGACACCAGAAACCATGTGAGCCCGCCCGGCAGCATCTCGAACACCCGCGTCAGTTGGTCGCCGCGGGCCGCCAGCAGCCGCTGCCCCCACGAGCGGGAGACCAGACGGTCGGCAATCAAGACGGCGGCCGCACTGTCCTCCAGGGGTTCGGCCTCGGCGGCCCCCGCTACCGGGCGGTCGGTGGAGTTCCAGAATGAGATGTTCAACGCTGTGTAGCGCTCCTTTCATCGGTTCCCGCGCCCTGGGGGACGAGGGATGCGGCAAGGTTGGTGGAGCTGGGCGCCCGCTGATACAGCACGGCGTTGCCCAGCGTGTAGATCTCTACGTAGTCACGGTCGAGTTCGGCCCTCAACTCGGGGTACATGGCCTTGTTCTTGGTCCAGAGCACCAGGCCGGGGTGTTGCCGCTTTACCTGATCCACCACGTTCTTCAAGCCCGACGGCATCTCATAGGCGAAGTAGGACACCACGTAGGGGGCGGCCACCCGGGCGTTGGCCAGGTCGTACAGCCACGGCTCTTCGCCCCAAATCAGCATGGGGTCGCCGGGCTTGGCCAGCGCCTGCATCAGCCGGAGCAGGGTGAAGTTGCGGTTCACCCGCTGGTCAAACGCGTCGTTGTACTCTTGGACGGAGCGCTGACCGCTGACCAAACCCACAAAATTTTCGTAGTAGGCGCCCATCTTGTCGGGGGCGGCCCAGCGCACCCAGGGCACGTAGATGGAGAGGAACACGGAACTGGTGAGCACGGCCACGGCGGCGACACTGGCCAGCCGCCCGACGGTGAGCGTGAACGGCTTGTTCCACTGCACGGTGAACGCTGGGATGGCCAGCACCATCAGCGGTGGCAGCGCCTCCAGCAGGTAGTGCGGATAGGGGCGCGAGGTGAACAGCGCTCCGAAGATGCCGAACGCCAGCCACACGGCGGGCAGTGTGCAGGCAAAGCGGGCATGGCTGCGGGGACCGCGCCCCACCCACCACGCCAGCGCCACGGTACCCGCCAATAACGCAGCCTTGAACACCATGGCCGCGGCCGGAATGCGGGTCTCACGCTGAACATACCCGAAGTAGTACCCGAAGCCGGCGAAGAGGAAGTCGCCCAGCCCGCCCAGGAGTTGCAGCACCAGCGCCGTGACCGCTATAGGGATGGCGAACCCGGCGATCACCTTGGCGGAGGGTCGCCGCCACTGCGGGGCGAACAAGGCCAGACTGACGACACATGCCGCCATCTCCAAGCCGGCCACCTGTTTGATGAGGAACGCCACGCCGAACGCTAGGCCTGCGCTGAAGAAGCGCCGGTCGGTGGCAAGCAGCATGGCTAACGAGACGGGCAGCACCATGAACACCTCGGCGTTCGCGAGGTTGCCCTCCACCACCGGCAGGCTGGCAATGAACCCATACACCAGCGCAGTGACCGCGGCCGTCTTCGCGTTCCACAGCCGCCAGGTCAGGAAAAACAGGGTGACTTGGGTCATGAGGACCGCGGCCGAAGCGCCGAGCTTCACAGCAAACACGTCGGCGTTGCCCACCGCAATCAGGGCGGCGTACAACAGGTACATGCCCGGCGGCCGGTTGTCCGACACGTCGGTGTAGAGCCGGGAGCCGTGCAGCATGGCATTGGCGACCGCGGCGTAGATACCCTCGTCGTCATACCAGGGGGGCTCCAGCAGGCTGGGCACCCGCAGCAGCAGCGTCACCGCCAGGATGGCGGCCAATGCCAGATGCTCGCGTCGTAGAACGAACGGCAACCTCATGGCGTCACCGTCACTTCATAGGTCTGCAGGGTGGCCACCGGGAGGGTGCTGGCGCCGGCGGTGAGTTGGACGGTGAGCCGGTAATTGCCCACCCGGCGCGGGGCAGTGAGCGTCAGCGGGACGTAGGTGGCGGCGCCGGCGCCCACGGGCAGCGGCGCGTCCTGGAAGCCGGAGGCCCCGTCGTCGGCGGGGCGGCCATCGGGCAGCGTCCAGCGGGTGATGACCCGCAGTGTACGCGCCCCGTCCCAGTCCACCGTGCCGTCGTTGTGGACGGTGAAGCCCACAGTGACGTCGCGGCCGGCGCGCGCCAGACCGGGCGATGACCATGGGTCGAGCGTTGCGGCGAGCCGGGTGTCGGTGACGGTCACCGGAATTTCGAGGAGCCGGTGTTCCGGTGAGGCCGAGGCAAAGGCAGTGGCGCCGGGGGCCACCATGTCCACCTGCAGGCGGTAGTCGCCCGGACGGGAGGGGGTGTCGAGCGGGAAGGTGATGTCGGCCGACTGGCTGGCGTCGATGGTGCGGGGCAGCGGGCTGGCGCCGGTCGCGGCGGGTCCCGACGGGGAGCCGGGCTTGGGCAGCCAGCGGTAGGCCAAGCTGACGGCGCCATCGCCCAGGCGGGGCCAGCCTGACGCGCCAGCGTTGAACACGCGCACCGTTGCCTTGAGTGAGGCGTCGGGGATGACGGCCCGCGGGATGTCGTTGGAGACCCAGGCCACCGCAGCGGCGTCACCTGCGTAGGGCGTAAGTTGGAGGCGCACGGTGTGGGCGCCCGGCGGCACCGTGCCGAGGTCGGCGAAACGGTCCTGACCGGTGGCGGTGACGGTGAATGGGCGGGCGACGCCGTCGAGCGTCACGCCTGCGACGGCCATCGTGGCCGGCAGCAGCAGCGCCATCTGGCCCATGCTGTCGTGCGAGACGCTGTATTGCGCCACCAGGGTGTCGCCGAGCATGCGCTGGCGGTACCACAGCGAGCGCCCGGAGGCCGGCTGCATGAGCTGCAGATAGGCGCTGCGGTGGCCCAGCCGCGGGTTCAGTTCGAAGCCTTCGCGGCTGAGTTTAACCCCAAACGCTCCCCGGACCACCGCCTCGCTCACGGTGCCAGCGGCGCCGGCGTACTTGTGGCTGCCCTCCATTTTATTGGTGGAGGGCACCTGCCATTCGCCCACGTCGTTGGGGTGGGTGGCCCAGTCCTGCGCTAGGGAGGCGAGGTGTTGCCAGGCGAGCGCGCTGTAGCCGGCCTCGAACTCGGCGGTCATCTGCACGCCGCCCCACCAGTCCCACTGCCCGCCGTTCTGATAGCGGCCCGACTCATATTGCAGGTGGTGGAAGAAGAAGCCCTGGAAGTAGGGAGGGTCGAGCGACAGGCCCGGCTTCAGCGAGGCAGCCCGCAGTCGCGCCCGTTCCAGCGCTACCAGCACGGTCGAGGTCTGCTGCTGGTCGGTGAGGCCGGCGTACACCGCCACCGCATTGCCGATGGCGATGATGGCGTCCTCGTCGAAGTCCAGCGGCACGGGGGTGAGCTGCAGGTGGATGCGGTAGTAACCGCGGTCGGGCATCCACAGCAGGCGGTTGGTCGCGTCTTTGATGGCGGCGGCGGTCTGCTCCCAACGGTCGGCCATGGCGGGCTGGCTCGCGGTGCGGTTCATCTCGGCGAGTTGGCGCAGCGCCAGGTAGGTCCATGCCTGGTCGTAGATCGAGGCGGTCCACTGCTCGCTGATGGGGTCGGCGATGGTAGGGTTGACACCGCCCTGCCGGCGCACGTCACCCCAGTCGGTGGTGAACGAGCGCTTGATGAGGCCGGTGGCGGGGTTCATGCGCCCCTGCAGCAGGGCATTGGCGGCGCGGTTCATGCGTTCCAGCACCGTCACACCGTTGATGTCACAGGTCAGCCAGTCGGCGCCGCCACGGATGGAGTAATAAAGGTAGGAGAGCTGGATGATGCTCCCCTCCTCGTCCGACACGGAGGTGGTCTTGTCGCCCTTCCCATCGCGGCCAATGTAGCCCGGCAGCGCGCCCGGCCCCGGATACGGCGAGCGGCTAAACTCGGCGTTCTGTGCCACCGCGGTGAGCTGGTGGGCCAGGAACTGCTCGGCCCCCGCCCGTAGGAAGCTGTCGCCGTAGAGGTACTGCGCAGCCTTGGCGATGGTGGACATGTCGCGCCCGTACACCTCTTGGTACAGCTCACCGGGGAGGAAGGCGGTGTAGCCGGGGTCGATGTTCGGGAACCGGACTGCGTTGAAATCGAGCACCGAGGCGACGGTGCGGCTCATGGCCGTGATGTCGGGTGCGCCGTCGATGGACCACGAGAGGGAGGCGGCGGGCGGGAAGGCTTCGCGCACAGTGGTCTCGCCGGTGGGTGGGTAGCGAAAAAGCTTGGTGCCCTTGGGAGCCAGGGTCTCGGTGGGGGTGCAATTGGCCGCCAGCGGGGTGGTGGCAGTGAACGGGACAGCGCCGCTGAGGTGAGCCGCGAAGACAGGCGCGGGCAGCCCGGCCGCCAGTACGGCAATGGGCAGCCACCGGAGCAGGCGGCGGGACGGAGAGATCACAGTTAGGTGTGCTGTACTACGTGGTCGTACTCGGTTGCGGAACCGGCGCCGGGGGGTTCGGGCAAACAAAAAAGGCACACCTCGGTAACAAGATGGCCTTCCATACGCCGCCGAGGTTAGCTGTCGGGTTAGGGTTGAAAGGTACCCCTCCGCCGCAATGGCGGATACACCCCATAATTGGGTCCCCCGTTCTCCCCGATGGAGACTAGGCGTCTACTATTCAGTTGGGTTCTGGCTCAGTGTAGGCTCGCCTCACCCCAGTGTCAACGCGCCGTATTCACTCATCTAAAATGGGCCTGCGCAGGGCCGCATTGTCGTAGAGGTGGGCATCAGCGCTGGTCGCCCTTCGTCAAGCTCAGGACAGGCTTCGACGAGCTCAGGCAACAGCTCAGGCCAGTCCGTCGACCGGCCGGTTCAGCACCTACACGAACAGCGGCTCCATGTTGAGGCGCTCCACCATGGCCTGCATCTCAGCGTCGGTGGCGGGCTGGTCGAAGGCGGCGGCGGCGGCCAGCACGTGGGGCAGCAGGTGGATATCGCCGACCGAGTTGACGAAGATGCCGGGTCGGGCCAGCGCCCAGTGGATGGCGGTCGCGATCTGCTGCGGGTCGTCCAACGGCTGGTACCAGGTGGAGGCGGTGCGAGTGCGGCCCATCCACGGCCGGTAGGCGATGGACTTGATGGTCTGCACGGCGATGTTGCGCTCGCGGCAGGTGGCCTGCAGCGCGTTGAAGTTCTCGGCGTAGTAGGCGTTCTGCATGGTCAGGTAGTTGTAGGGCAGCAGCACCGAGTCGAAGTCGAAGCGGGTGAGGCTGCGGCGGTGAGTGGCCGCCACCTGGGTACCATGGCCGGTCACGCCGATGAACCGCACCAGGCCTTTCTCGCGCGCCTCTACCGCGGCCTCGACCACGCCGCCGGGGCTGAGCGCCTGATCCCACTGGATGGGGTCGGACAGGTTGTGGAACTGCCACAGGTCCACGTGGCCGGTGCCCAAGCGGTCGAGCGAGCGCTGCAATTCCTCCATGGCGTCGGCCGCGCGGCGCTGGCCGGTCTTGGTGGCGACGAAGTAGTCGTTGCGGTGGCGCTTCAGCAGCGGGGCCAGGCGCAACTCCGCCTCGCCGTAGCTGGCGGCCACGTCGATGTGGTTAACGCCGTACTGCTGGATGAGGTCGAGGGTGCGGTCAGCGTCGTCCTGACTGACGCGGGAGAGCGCTGCCGCGCCGAACAGGATGCGGGTGCTGGTATGGCCGGTGCGCCCGAAGGGGAGGGTGGGGATGGGCATCGCTGCTTTCCTTTCGTGTTTGCTGGCCGGCACGGTTAGCGGCCCCAAAGCTCCTTGGAGGCGATCTGGGCGCCTTCGGCCATGGCGGCGAGCTTGGCCCAGGCGATGGAGCCGTGCACGGTGACGCTGATGGCGCTGGTGCCGAAGCCGCAGTCGGTGCCGGCGATGACGTTCTCTTTACCCACCACATTGGCGTAGCGAACCAGCCGCTCGGCCACCAGTTCGGGATGCTCCACGAAGTTGGTGGAGGAGTCGATGACGCCGGGGATGAGGATGGTGCCATCGGGCAGTTTGGCGTCCTTGAACACCTTCCATTCGTGCTCGTGGCGGGGGTTGGCCCCCTCGAACGACAGCGCGCCGCAGCGAGCGCGAGTGGCCACCGTCAGCACGCTGGCCAGCGGGATGTCGCGCACGTGCGGGGTCTCGGTGTTGCCCCAGCACAGGTGCACCCGGATCTGCTCGGTGGGGATGCCCTCGGTGGCCATGTTCAACGCGTCCAGGTGCATGGCCGCCACCTTCAGGAAGTCGTCGTAGGTCTTGTCGGCGAATTCCGCCCGGTTCCAGGTCATGGCCAGGTCGGGGCAGTCGAGCTGCAGCACGAACCCGGCGCCGGCGATGGCCTGGTACTCGGTCTGCATGGCCGCGGCGATGGCGAACACGTACGCTTCGTCGGTGGGGTAGTACTTGTTTTGCAGGAAGGCCGAGACCACGCCGGGCGATGCCGCGGTCATGAACACCTCGGCCGGGTGCTTGCCCTGCACCGCCGCCTTCAGGTTGGCGATGTCGGACTGCACCTCGGCCGTGCCGCGCCAGGTGATGGGAGCGGTGCACGCCGCCGGCTTGATGCGCGAGGCCGTGGGTGGGAACGAGCCGTAGAACTCGGGGAACATGGTCTGTTCGGGCGTCGGCTGGCGGGGGTCGGCCTCGCCGTCGAACCCGGTGAGGCGGGAGGTGACATAGGTGGAGTAGGCCACCTTGCTCACCTCGCCGTCGTTGATCACGTCAACGCCCGCCTCGATCTGCCGGCGCACGGTCTCGACCACTGCGTCGGGCACCAGGGCGGCGTACTGGGGGTTGCTCATTGCCTCGCGTTGGTCGCGGGCGTACTCCAACTCGCCCAGGGCCTTGGGGCGCGGCAGACTGCCGGTGTGGGTGGTGAGCATGCGATCGGTGCTGCGCTTCATGGCTGCCTCCTGGGTGTGGCGGTGGATGTTCCCGCGAGCGCCCTAAAGCATAACGGAATCGCTGAAGGGGCACACGCAACGCCTCCGGCGATTCACTGCCCGCACCCCGGCAACGTGAGCCGTGCCGCTACAACTGGACTTCGCGCACATGCTCCAGCAGGTGCGCCCGGAAAGCCCCCGCCGCGGCCGAAAGCCGGTCGGGACGCCACACCAGCACGTACTCGCACGCAATGGGAAAGCCGTCCACTGCGAGAATGCTGAGGTCGCCCGCTGCGGCCTCGCGATGCGCCAGGTTGGTGCCTACGGCGGTGATGCCGAGTCCGGACTTGACGGCCTGCAGGCTGGCGCGCGAGCTGCTGATCTCCCAGCCCACTTCCAGTTCGACGCCGGAGTCGTTGAGGCGGCGCTGCACCAGGCTCCGCAACAGCGACGGCATGGGCGCCAGCACGAACTTCTGTCCCGCCAGCGCCGAGACCGGCGCCCGGGCTTTGCCCGCCAGTGGATGGTCGCGCCGCGCCACCAGCACCAGCCCGAAGCCCAAGCCCGACGGCTCGACCTCTAACCGCGGGTCGTCGACCGGGGCGATGACACAGCCGAGGTCGATGCGGCCGCGACGCAGGCGGTCGAGCACCTGCGATTTGACCAAGGCCACGGTGCGCACGTCGATGTGGGGGTATGCGGTCTGAAAGCCCATGTAGAGCCGCGGCACCACTTCCTCGCTGAAAATGGCCCCCGCCCCGAACTCGACGACCTGGCGTTCGGGTTCCACCGCCCGGTCCATGCGGGCGAGGGTGTCTTCCAAGCTCTGGATGGCGGTGGTGCTGCCCTCCGCCAGAATCTGCCCATTGTTGGTAAGGCGGATGCCGCGGTGGCCGCGCGAGCGGATGAAGAGCTGCACCCCCAGTACGCGCTCAAGCGTGCGCACCTGCTCAGAAAGCGCTGGCACCGAAACGCCCAACGCTACCGACGCCTCGCGCAGGCTCTGAGAGCGCGCCGCCACCAGGAACACCTGGAGTTGATGCACCGTCAGGGACGCCAGCGGACTAAATGGCATGCAGTCTCCTTGCAGGAGGAACCCGGCGGGGGTACTCGTTGGTGCAAGTATGCCTTGAAGGGGGCGTGAGCGCCACAGGTGGGGCCTGCGGCAGGCCGCTCCTCCCAGGGGCGGCTCGGGGTCGGCGCCAACACAACCCTTGTAGCGCCTGCATAAAAGCGCTACCGTGATCGCTGGCCCCTGCTTACCCATCACCATGTCCAACATCCGTCTCATCTGCGTGCGCCCTCTGCTGCTGCTGTGCTGTGGCCTGGCAGCGTTGTCGGCGTCCTGCACCCGGCCGCTGCCCGTGCGTGCGCCCGCCGCGCCGGATGGAGTGGCCGTGTACTACGGCAGCGCGACCGTAGATGGCGCCCCAGCCAACGACGGCATCACCATCGCGGTGGAGGTGAATGGCGCTAACTGTGGGAGCGGTGTGACGCGGGGCGGCCAGTACCAGTTGGTGGTAGCCGCCGAGGGGCAGTTCAAGGGCTGCGGCCGGCCCGGCGATGTGGTGGTGTTCGCGCTGGGCGGGGTGAGCGAGCCGGGCAGCAAGCCGTTCGACCAGCGGGGCGCCTTCCAACTCACTACCCAGCGCCTCGACCTCACCATCCGCACCCACTGACCAGCCCACCTATGACGGTCTCGCCACCCGAACCGTCCGCAGCCCCCACCCCCGTCCCAACGGCCCCCGGCCGTTGGTCGCGCCTGCGCGGCGTGCGGGCGCACCGCGCCATCATCGCGGCGGTGGGCGCTGGCCTGGTGTGCCTGGCGCTGGTGCTGCGGCTGGCGGTGCTTGCTAACGCCGAGTGGACGATTGACGGCGATGAGGCCGTGGTGGGCGTGATGGCCCAGGACATCCTGAGGGGTGCGCGGCCGGTGTTCTTCTACGGCCAGGTGTACCTCGGATCCCTGGAGGCGTACCTGGTGGCGCCGCTGTTCGCGCTGTTTGGCGTGTCGTCGGTGGTGCTGAAGGCGGCGCCGATGCTGCTGTCGGTGGTGCACGTGCTGCTGGTGTACTGGCTGGCGGTGCGGGCGTTCAACCCTTGGATCGGCGCCGTTGCCGGCCTGCTGGCGGCCGTCCCGCCGCTGTACATCACCGTCAACGCTGGGCGCGCGCTGGGCGGCTATCCCGAAACGCTGGTGTTCGGCGACCTGCTGCTGCTGTTGGCGGTAGTCGCGGCGCCCGGTAACCGGCTGCGGCCGGCCTACTTCGCCGCGATGGGGCTGACCGCCGGCGTGGGGGTGTGGACGCACCTGCTGATCGCCCACTATCTGCTGCCGGTGGGGTTGTTCCTGCTGGTGCGCGAGCCGTTGTTGCCGCTGCGCCTTAGCTTCTGGATCGCCGTGGCGTGGGCGCTGGTGGGTTCGGCGCCGCTGTGGCAATTCAACCTGGCCAACCACTGGGCCACCGTGGCCTACTTCGTCAACGGAGCCGCCGAGGCTGGTACGGTATCGCTGCGAGCGATCCTGATATTCTGGCTGCAGGCGCCCCTCTCGTACGCCCTGGGCATTGCGCATCCGTGGGGGCCGTTGTCACCGGTGCTGGGCATGGTGCGGGCGCTGGTGGTGGTGGCCGGGCTGCTGTGGCTGGGCGAGCATGCCCTGCGGGACTCGCACTGGCGGCGCGGCGCGGCGCGGTCGGTCTCGCCGGCGGTGCTGCTGCTGGCCTTCGTGCTGTTCCTGCCGGTGCTGTACGTGGTGACGGGCTACGGAGCATGGGCGCTGCTGGCGCCGGACATCGACTTTACGGGGCGTTACCTGCTGCCGGTGGCGACGGTGGCGCCCATCGTCATCGCCGGATTGGCGGTGTCGCTGGCCCGCACCTCGGTGTTCCTGGCCGTGGCGACGGCGGGCGCCATCCTGGCGGCCAACGCCGGTACCTACACCGGCGTGGACTACAAGATTGTGTTCCAGACGCCCTACTTCTGCTGCTGGGCCCCACTACCCAGCAGTCACACCCAGCTCATCGCCAACCTGAAGGAGCGGGGCATTGAGCTGGTGATTGCGAACCACTGGGTGGGCCACCGCCTTATCTTCGAGTCCGAGCGTACGTTGCCCGCCTTCGACTACTTCGACGTGAAGGCCGCCGGTGGCTCGGACCGGTTCCCCGAGTACGGCGAGTTGCTGGAGCGTGACCCGGCTCCGAAGCTGGCCTACGTGCTGGTGCGCTCGCCCGACGAGGAGCGGTTGCCGCTGGATGACGCCCTGGACGGCCTGGGCGTGCCCTATGAGCGCTGGGTCACCGAACCGTACGTCGTCTACATCCCCAACACGCCGGTGACGCCCGACCAGGTGGTGGCGTCGCTGGCCTATCCGTACTAGCCTTCCGCGAGCCGCTGCAGGCGAAAGGCGCACCGAACCGACAGCGCCGGGGACCATTTTACGGACGGAGCGTCAGTGGGCAGCCTTGATCGGGCGTGGGGGAAGAGGGTGTCAAATCAGGGTGGGCGTAGCGGTTGGCCGGCCCAGCACGCACTCCAGGCGAGGGTGCGTGGACCGGAGGGAAGGTGTGCCGCCGCCCCATTTGACACCTCCACGCCAAACGGGTAGGTTTGCGTTACCGTCCCGCCGTTGTTGACGGCTCAAGAATTATGAGGAGGTCGGCGATGCTCACCCAATCGGATAACGACTACCTGTGTAGGGTCGGCCCAGGAACCCCCATGGGGAACCTGCTGCGCCGGTTCTGGATGCCGGCCATCATCAGCGCCGAGTTGCCCGAGCCCGATTGCGCTCCGCTGCGGGTGAAGCTGCTGGGCGAGGAGTTGGTGGCGTGGCGTAACACCGATGGCAGCGTCGGCATTATGCAGAACGCCTGCCCGCACCGCGGAGCCAGCATGTTCTTTGGCCGCAATGAAGAGAACGGCCTGCGCTGCGTGTACCACGGCTGGAAGTTCGACGTGACCGGCTCGTGCGTCGACATGCCGAACGAGCCGGCCGAGTCCAACTTCAAGCACAAGATCAAGGCCGCCGCCTATGCCTGCGAAGAGTGGGGCGGCGCGATATGGGTGTACATGGGCCCGCCGGAACTGAAGCCGGTGCTGCCGCGCCCCGAGTGGTCGCTGGTGCCCGCCAACCAGCGGGTGGTCAGCCACTACATCCAGGAGAACAACTGGGTGCAGGGCCTGGAGGGCGGCATCGACAGTAGCCACGTCGGGTTCCTGCATAGCACCGTCGCCAGCCATCACGGCGACTACACCGGCGCCAGCTTTGGCGGCTTGGCGGCCATCGATAAGGCCCCGGAGTTCCGGGTGGCTCCCACCGACTTCGGGCTGCTCATCGGCGCTCGCCGCCGGGGGGAGGCGAACCGTGACTACTGGCGGGTGACGCCGTTCACGCTGCCGTTCTACACCGTCATTCCCAACGGCCCCGATCAGACCGAGATGTTCAGCGGCCACGGCTGGGTGCCCATCGACGACGAAAACGTATGGCTGTTCAGCTACTCGTGGTCGCCCAGCAAGCCCATGAGCGAGTTCGGCGAGCGCCCTGGCCACCCTGCCCACTACGCGCCCATGCAGCCGGGCACCCGCCGGCCGCGCCAGAGCCGCGACAACGACTACGAGATCGACCGTGACCGCCAGCGGACCAAGACCTACACCGGTATCGACAACGGCTCGATCCAGGACCGCGCCATCCAGGAGACCATGGGGGCCATCTACGACCGTACCGTGGAGCACTTGGGCAGCGCCGATACCGCCATCATCATGATGCGCCGCCAGCTCATGAAGATGGCGCGCGAGCTGGAGCAGGGCATCGAGCCGTGGGCGGCGTCCCATGGCGAGGCGCTCACCGTGCGGTCGGCGGGGTTCATCGCCGACGCCGGAGCATCGTTCGTCGAGGCCAGCGACCCGATCGTGCGGGTACCCCGCTAGGCACGCACGCGGGCATTCACCTTTAGCCACTTGCGAGGCGCCTTCGGGCGCCTCGCTGTGTGCACATCGCAGATGCGGTGCAGCCGCAGGCAAGGAGGGCGCCATATGCGGAAGGCCATTGGTGTCAAGGTCAACAACTCACGCCAGTTCATGTTAGGTGAGGGACACAAAGACAACCCGGAGGTGTGCGATGGCGAGTTGGGAGGGCAGAGGACTGCTGTTCGCGGCGACAGACCCCGACCCGGCGCACGAGGCTGACTGGAACCGCTGGTACGACCAGCGCCATGTGCCGCAACGGGAGGCGCTGCCGGGGGCGCTGGGCGCCCGCCGCTTCGAATCGGTGGACGGCGGCCCGAAGTATGTGGCGCTGTACGACTTCGAGACGCCGGACACGCTGACCGGCCCGGAGTACCGCGCGCTGTCGCAGCCGCCCATCCTGAACGACGAGGACAGGCTGAACATCGCCCGTTTCGTCGGCCTGAAGCGGGCGGTCATGCGCCAGATCGCACAGGCGGGGTGCGAGCAGCCGCTGCGCAGTGAGGTGGGCGGCCTGCTGGTGGTGGCGCTGGACCCCCAGCCCGGCTACGAGGAGGAGTTCAACGCCTGGTACAACGAGGAGCACATCGTGTTCGGCGCCCGCGTCCCCGGCGTGCTGCGGGTGCGCCGGTTCCAGGCGCTGGAGGGCGAGCCGCACTACGTGGCGCTGTGGGACCTGAAAGACCCCACCATCCCCAGCACCCCCGCGTTCCGGGCGGCGGTGGAAACCCCGTGGACGCACCGCATCCGCAACCACTACACGCGGGCCTTCCGGGGCATTTACAAGCCGCGGTGACCTACTGGACCGCCGTTCGATGGCCTTTTCGGCACGTTTGCGCAGGATTTAGGATGTGCCGTGATGGGGAACATCCTGTAGCGCAAGCGCTGGACTGAGCGCTAGCACTAACGCAGCCTAAACGCTCTGCTGGCCGGGCGGCCTACCGGGTGGGCGCCGTGGTGCGTGCCGCCGGTCCGGCCCCCTCACCCTGCCCTCTCCCGCCGGGGGAGAGGATGTGCGGTGTTGCGCCGCCGCGCCCCGGCGTTCGTCCTATTCGCCGGCCTTAATCAGGTCGGACACGTACTCGCCGATCATGATGGTGGTGAAGTTGGTATTGGCGTGGCTCACCACCGGCATGATGGAGGCATCGGCCACCCACAGGTTGTCCATGCCGTGCACCCGCAGCTTCTGGTCCACCACGGCCAGCGGGTCGGCGGCGGGGCCCATTTTGCAGGTGCCTGCCCCGTGGTGGTAGGTGCCGTGGGTGCTGCGGGCGTAGTGCGCCCAGTCCTCCTGCGGGCTCGGTGAGATGAGCGGGCCGTAGTACGCGCGCATCGACTCGTGCTGGGTCAGGTCGTGCAGGAAGTGCATGGCCGTCAGCATCGCCTGCAGGTCGGCCGGGTCGTCCAGCATGGCGTCGTCGAGGTGCGGCAGGTCGTGCGGGTCGGCGCTGGCCAGCGTCAGGCGGCCGCGGGCGCGCTGCTCCAGCAGGTTGGCGCTCACCGGCAGCATCTGGCGCAGGCCCTGCACCAGGGTGGGCGGCCGCATGAACAGGTGGAAGTCGCCGCAGGGCTTGGCCGGGTCGCTCTTGTACATGATGCGGAAGCGCGGCACCACCCAGTCGGGCTGGAAGTCGGCGTGGCCCTCGTAGGTCATGGTGACCGTGGCGTGGTCCTGGTAATTTTCACCCACGCCCTCCAGCGCATGCAGCACCGGCAGTCCGTGCCGCTGCAGCTCGGCCGCCGGCCCAATGCCCGACAGCATGAGCACCTGCGGGCTGTGATACGCGCCCGCGCACAGCACCACCCGGTCGCCCGGCGCCGTGTGCACCTGCCCGTCGCGTTCGTACCGCACGCCGGTCACGGTGTGGCCGCGCAGGTCCAGCCCCAGCACCGTCGCCTCGGCCAGGATGGTGAGGTTAGGGCGGCCGCGGGCGGGGTCGAGGTAGGCGGTACGGGTGGAGACCCGGACGCCATCGTGGTTGTTGTAGGGCGACTCGCAGACGCCCAGCGGGTCAGGCCCGTTGAGGTCGGGGCACCGCGGCTGGCCCATAGCGAGCGCGCGGTCGATGAACGCCTGCACCGGCGGGTCGGCCGGCATGGCGAAGGTGAACCCCCGTTTCACGTAGATGGGGCCGCGGTTGCCGTGGATCGGGCTATCGGGGAAGTCCTGGTCCGACTCCATGCGTCTGAGCACGGGCAGCATGCGGTCGTAGCTCCAATCGGTGTTGCCCAGCGCCACCCAGGTGTCGAAGTCGTGCTTGACGGGCCGGATGGCGCCCATGACGTTCACCGATGACCCGCCGCCCATCAGCCGGCCGGCCACCTTGTAGAGGGTGCTGCCATCCTCGCGGCGGGTGGTGGGATACATCATGATGTCGGGCGATTCGAGGATGAGGCGGGCCTGGAGGTCGGCCCTGGCGATCATCTCGGGCAGTGGGTCAGGGTCGGGCCCCGCCTCCAGCAACAGCACCCGCCGAGCCGGGTCTTCCGACAACCGGGCGGCCACCGCACATCCGGCCGAGCCGCCACCGATGACGATGACGTCGTAGCTTTGCGTTTCCATGTGTGCCTCCTGTTGGGCCTGGCGAGTGTTAGCGGTGACGAATTGTGGTGCCCGCACTAGCTGTCATTCTGAGGAGTCTGACGACGAAGAATCTGGCGGGGCGGGCGCGCCCGATGCCCATGACCACCTTCTGGGTGCGAGATGCCAGTCGAGCCGCTACCAGGTCACCGACCACCCAGTAGGTATTGGCGCTACTTTTGAGGGATGCTTCGTCGTCGGTCTTCTCAGCATGACATTGGTGTTGGTAGGTGTTACCCGGTCAGGGGTTGAGGGTGGCGGCGCCTTTGGCGGCAACGCGCTCGCCCAGGCGTTTGGCAAAGTCGTCGAGCATGACCGACGCGGTGGCGCGCAGCACCATGTCGCCCAGCAGCGCCAGCCGGCCCTTGATCTCGACCGTGGCGTGGTGGGCAAGCTCAGTGGCATCGGGCGACAGGGGCGTGAGCGTGAGCGTCACGTCGTTGGTCATCGTGCTGTGGGTGACGGAATCGGTGCCGGCTACGTGCACCGAGAGCGACCGTGGTGGCTGCGCATCCACAATCTGGGCCCGTAGCGCAAAGTGGCCGGAGATCGGCCCGACGCTGGCCCGGATGGCGCCCTCGAAGGTGTGGTCGTCGATCTGGCGCACCTCCTCCACCCCCGCCAGGCAGGCCGCAAGCTCCTGTACATCCAGCAGCGTCGCCCACACGGCGGGGGCTGGCGCCGGCAGCGTGGCCTTGCCTTCGATGATCATGCGAGTGGTGGGCCTCCATGGCGGTGTTTCGGTGGTGCAACGGTAGCATACCCGTGGTGTCAACTGCGCCCCGGCTCGGCCGGCAGCGTCGAACCGCAAACGCTGTGCGTGACGCATCTCTAGGGTGGGGTGGCTTCACAAGGCGCGCTGCTATTGCCTGTACCCTGCCTGAGCGCGAGACTGCTAGACGGTAGTTTGATGACACCATGGACGCTGGAGCACTAGAGGGGTTGACCAAGCCAGAGGAACCGGCGCTGCTGGACCGCACGCTGCCGGAAGCTGAGACGCTGCGCCGGGGCTGGGCGCCGCTGACGACCAGCGTTGCGTTGCCGGGGGTAGGGCGATCACCCCGCCGCCGCCGCCTGCTCGGCACGCAAATTATGGCGTTCCGTGACGCCGCTGGGGTGGCCGGGGCCACCGATCCCTACTGCCCGCATCAGGGCGCCCCGCTCGACTTCGGGAAGATCGGTGAGTTCGGCGTGCGGTGTATGCTGCACGGCTGGACCTTCGGGGTGGATGGCTGCCGGTCCGACCCTGCGGCGGCGTTCCGTCCCGCCACCATCCCAGCGTATGCAGTAACCGAGTGGGGCGGACTGGCCTGGGTGAGCCTGGCGGAGGAGCCGCCCGCGTTTGGGCCGGGCACGCTGCCCGCGGAAGCGGGATGGGCATCGGTGCTGAAAAAGGCGCCTGCTCAGGACGTGCTGGCGGCGCTGGGTCCGGCCCCGCAGTGGCACGAGAGCCCATGGGGGCTGACGGTAGTGTTGGACGGGGCGCCCTGCATGGTGGCGCCGGAGGACGGGACGGCCACCACGGTGTGGTGCCTGGACACGATGGTGCGGCAGGTACGGCGGGCGCTGGGCCTTCCCGACCTGGTGTGACGGTTAGGTGGAGTAGTCGAGAAGGAGGTGTCGAGATGACGGCAACCAATGGGCAGGAACGGGAATCGCTGGCGCCCGACCAGTTCGTGGCCGAGATCGAGGCCATGCGGGCGGATTGGCGCAAGCAGTACCCCTTCCGCATTCGCGAGATCATGAACCCCGAGGAGTTCGCTCCGCTGGCGGCTACCAAGCGGCGGGCGCACATGGGGGGCGATATCAACCACCGCTTCGAGGGCGAGCGCTACTTCAACAGCACCGACAAGGCTACCCGCCGCTTCCAGCTCCGCAAGCTGGTGGACGAGGGCGGCCAGGTGACGGTGGGCGGCCCGCAGGTGAGCCATCCCCTGCTGAGCCGTTGGGAGTCCAACGCCTACGGTGTGACGCCCGACGAGGTGGACAAGCTGGAGAAGGGCGACTGCGACCCGGCGGAGTTGGTGCGCCGCGGCTGGTGGATCACCGTGGCCCGCGACAGCCACTTCGGCGTGGGGATCGGCAGCGGCTGCGTGGCCGAGGGCGAGAACAAGATCCACTCGGCGGAACTGATTGCGGCGCTGGAGCGCGACCGCGAGCGCTTCGAGGAGTGGGGTGTGGCCGAGGTGGATAAGGCGTTGCTGAACCGCTTGGAGCACGCCGGCGTCGACATCGACCACGCCAACTTTAACGAGGACGTGGTGCGCAAATTCGTCACCACGCCGGAGTTGCAGGACGAAATGCGCGAGGTCTTCACCCTGCGCCTGCAGATGACCTCGGGCGGCTAACGCCGGAAAGGACCGAACATGGGCGCACAGCCGCCACCGGGGCCCGATGAACTGAAGGCTCCGCCGATGGAGGGACAGGCGTTCGTCCGCTCGTTGCACGCGCAGATGAAGGCCCGCTATCCGGAGCCGCCTATCTTCTTCCAGGCGCTCTACAACAAAGAACTGTCGATGGCCGACCTACAGATGTGGGCCAAGGACCTGTACCACTACTGGGACAACGGTGTGGTCTACAGCACTGCAGCCATCTTCATCAAGACCAACGACGAACCGCTGCGCACCCACATGCTGCGCCGCATGGTCGACATCGAGGGTGAGGACGTGACGGGCGACCTGTCGGGCGCCACCACGCCGGCATGGGAGGAGTTGTGGCTCCGCTTTGCCGAGGGGCTGGGCCTGAAGCGGGACGACGTGCTGGACTGGCAGACGTTCTCGCGCACGCATTACGCCACCACCACGCTGGTGAGTTACAGCCGGTACTGGGACTGGAGCTGGCTGGACGGCGTGGCAACCTTCTACGCGGCGGACCTGCACGGCCAGGCGTACTTCGGCCGGGTGGCCGAGGCGCTGCAGCACCAGTACGGCGTACCGGCCGGGGCGCTGGAGTTCTTCCGGGTGTTCCTGGACGACGTGGCGAGCCACATACCCTGGGAGGAAGAGGCGCTGGCCTATTGGGCCTGCACCACCGAGCGGCAGATCACGGCGGCGCGGGCGTTCCGCGAGCGGCTGGACATCGAGCGGCAGGTGTTGTTCGGGGTGGAGTCGGCGCGCAAGGACGGCAAGCTGCCGTTCCAGGTGCCGGGCTTCGTCATGGCCGCGGGCGATCCCGTCCACTATTCGGCGCCTTAGCCGGCTGGGTGCGCTTTTCGAGCAAATGGAACACCCGCCCCCGAAAGGGGCGGGTGTTGAGCGTGTGGTTACGGGCCATCAAGCGCCGATGTGCCCCAAGCGGGCGTCATCGCCATTCGTTGCGTGCGGAGTGCACCGTTGCCTGAGCCTGTCGAAGGCACCGGTGCTGGACCAAACCCACCTTATGGTCTCTCTTGGTGTGGGCCCCTCTCAAAGCGACCGTCGCTGATGCCTTCGACAGGCTCAGGCAACAGCTTAGGTCAGTTCACGAAACGGGCCTACACCAAGCGACGACCCTGGACCGACCCTCCAACGCGAGCGCTAGTAGCGGTAGTGGCCGGCCTTGTAGGGGCCGGGGGGGGCGACGCCGATGTAGCTGGCCTGCTCGGCGGACAACTCCGTGAGCTGGGCGTCGAGGTTACGGAGCTGCAGGCGGGCCCCCTTCTCGTCCAGTTCCTTGGGCAGCACGTACACGCCGATCGGGTACTCGCTGGTCTTGGTGAACAGCTCGATCTGCGCCAGCACCTGGTTGGCGAAGCTGGAACTCATGACATACGACGGGTGGCCGGTGGCGCAGCCCAGGTTCACCAGCCGCCCCTCGGCCAGCAGGATGATGCGCTTGCCGTCGGGGAAGATGATGTGGTCGACCTGGGGCTTGATGTTGTCCCACTCGTACTCGTTCAGGCTGGCGACGTCGATCTCGTTGTCGAAGTGGCCGATGTTGCAGACGATGGCGTTGTTCTTCATCCGCTTCATGTGATCGTGGGTGATCACCTTGTAGTTGCCGGTGGCGGTGACGAAGATGTCGGCCTTATCGGCGGCGAAGTCCATGGTGACCACGCGGTAGCCCTGCATGGCGGCCTGAAGGGCGCAGATGGGGTCGATCTCGGTGACCCATACCTGGGCCTGCAGGCCGCGCAGCGCCTCGGAGCAGCCCTTGCCCACGTCGCCATAGCCGGCCACCACCGCGACCTTACCGGCGATCATCACGTCGGTGGCGCGCTTGATGCCGTCTACCAGCGACTCACGGCAGCCGTAGACGTTGTCGAACTTGCTCTTCGTCACGCTGTCGTTGACGTTGATGGCGGGGAACAGCAGACGGCCCTCCTGCTGCATCTGGTACAGCCGGTGCACGCCGGTGGTCGTCTCTTCCGACACTCCCTTGATGTCCTTGGCGATGTTGGCGTACCAACCGGCGGGGCGCTTCTTGATGGCGTCGAACAGCGCCCGCTCCTCCTCGGTTTTGGGGTGGGCGATGAGCGACGGGTCGGCCTCGGCGCGCTGGCCCAGGTGCACCAGCAGGGTGGCGTCGCCGCCGTCGTCCAGGATCATGTTGGGGCCCTGGCTGCCGAACTGCAGGATGCGGTGGGTGAACTCCCAGTACTCGTCCAGGCTCTCGCCCTTGTAGGCGAAGACCGGGGTGCCGCCGGCGGCGATGGCGGCTGCGGCGTGGTCCTGCGTGCTGAAGATGTTGCACGAGGCCCAGCGCACGTCGGCCCCGAGCGCTTTGAGGGTCTCGATGAGCACGGCGGTCTGGATGGTCATGTGCAGCGAGCCGGCGATGCGGGCGCCCGCCAGCGGTTTGGTGGTGGCGTTCTCCTCACGGATGGCCATGAGGGCCGGCATCTCGGCCTCGGCGATGTTGATCTCCTTGCGGCCCCAGCCGGCGAGCGACATGTCGGCCACCTGGTAGTCGTTGAACGTTGCAGTCATGGAACAGACCCCTTTCGTGGAAGTCGGTTACTCGGGGCGGCTTAACGACGGAGCGCCCGCACAATCCGTGCGAGCGCCGTTCTTTCAGCTGAGCCTGTCCCCCGCAAACCGGAGAATGCAACGCTCCTCAGCACTGCCAGTATAGCGGAGTGGTTTGGGCGGCGGTCAATGGGGAGATGGGAGCGGGGTGTGCATGTGTCGGATCATCGCTTCACCGCCAACGACAGTGCGGACATGGTCATATCAGCCCACTGGAGCTGCGGTTGCCCGGCGGGAGCGGCCAGGTTCACGGGCACGAGTCCGTGGAATTCTAGGCTAACCAGGGCTTTTGAGCTGGTAAGGTCTAGGTAATTCAGGGTGCCGTTCTTGGTGGCGTTGGCCTGCGCGTGCCAGGCGGTGAAGGCGCTGGCGGACGATGGGGGGACATCGACGACGAAATGGGGCAGCACCACACCGCCGGGTTGAAACTGGATGGTTAAGAGCTTTACTTTCCTGATGTTCTGACTGAAGTCCATCAGGCCAGGGATGGTCACATGGAAGTCCGTTTGACGCCCCCTAGCGTTTGTGGGGCTGGTGATGGTAGCACCCGCAAACTTCTTGTTGACTTCAGACGTCTGGGGGGAAAACGTGATCTTCAAGTACGCCTGTTCTCGGCTGTTAGCTTCCTGGGCTGGGAAGGTGGCCTCAGTGAGGCGGGCGGACTTGAAGGTAAAGCGCTTGATCTCCTTGTAGTCACGATCACTGGCGATGATCACCCCGCTGCGTACGGTGGTATCGGGCCTGTCTGGGTGGTCCAGGGAATCGGTGATCCATTGATAGAAGGCAGGGGGCGCCCCAGTGGCCATGGAGATCTTGACGGTGGCAGGGTTGCCGAAGGTAGGGTCGGTGGAGTAGACCGGACCCAAGTCGCTGCTGCTGCTGGGAGCCAGCCAGCCCATCGGCTGGCCTTCAAGCTCCAACGCATAGGCGGTGGGTGGCCTGGCAGACCCTACTGCCAGGGAGAGCGAGTCCGTGTCTATGAGACCAAGCGACCCAGAAACGCCCAGCACAACCAGGACCGCGGCCCCCGCGAGGAACAGCCGGGCGCGGCCGGTGGTGAGGAATTTGGCGACCATAGGGTTACCTGCCTTCTACATTCCATAACGTTGACTCGGGGCTATAGTATACGGTCGTGCGCACCACCACTGTGATGTATGGCACTTGACGGCGAATCAGGGTGGCGGTGATGGGACGGCGGCTGGCGAAGCTCCACCGGCCGCCCCCTCACCCTAGCCCTCTCCCAGAGGGAGAGGGAACCGGATGCACGCCTTTAGTAGTGATGCGCCATTCCTGCGAATGGTGTGTTCTTGGTGGCAAGATCGTGGCTGCGCGGATTCCCTCGCCCTCAAGGGCGAGGGAATCTTGGCCGGTGCATCGAGGGTGCGGCGTACGTGACGGGCGGCCTGCCGCAGAGCTAACCCCCCCTCTAGCTCCCCTAAGTACCTAGCTCAAAACGGTCTGGTTGCGCACTGCTTCAGGGGCATGAGCGGTAAGGCTCACCCCCAAACCCCCTCAAGGGGGTTCAAGGTACCCCTGCGGGGTGAGTGAAAATGGGGGGGCACCCCCCCAACCCCCCGCGCCGGGGGCGCGGCCGCCCCCCCTGGCCCCCCCTGCCGAACCTGCACAAGCCGCTATGCGTCCTTTTGAGATAAATTACCTAGGCAGGGGGGAGAAGCGGCGACCCGCCAGCGCTCTGACCGGCGACTCCTAACCCGTTCGTGGGGAGCCGGTCGAACCACGGGCCTGGGTGGAGGATTGGGCTATGGCCCCCGTCCAGCCACCCAGTCAGACGTTCTGGCTCTTGAACATCAGCCAACCCAACTCCGCCGCTGCCACCGCCCTGCCGTCCGCCATCGCGCACCGCTTGCTACGACTAGCCACCGGCCGTTGTGTGCGCCAGTGTAGCGGATGTGGGGAGGGGAGGAGGTTCGAAAAGGGGCTGGTTGGGGGTAGACGAGCTTCACCCGCCTAACAGCGTTTGTCGTGTAGGAGGCCGCTATTGCCGATCCGGATTGGGGCGAGTCTACTGATGTTTCAGGTAACTGTCTAATGGAGTAATTGCACATCATTCGTGGTTTGGAGCACCTCGACAAAACGCTCCCTTTCACTCCACGGGATAACAATTGATACGGCTTGCAATGGCGCACGAGCCTCAGGTGTCCAAACCGAGCCTCGCTCGCCTCTATCATCGAGTAATGCAAGGTTAGACCATCGAGGATTGGCCTTGCGAATGTCGTCGAAATGATAATACCATCGTTCGGCCGTGTGCGTCGCTTGGAGCTCATTGGACTGCGAAAGCGGCTGAATCAATAGGTTCTTACCTGAATTAATATGAAACTTTACCCTATGGATTTTTGTTGCACCCGGAACATCATAATCTGGATCATAAGTCTTGCCTTCGCCAATGATCGTAGCTTCAATAGCTTCATCGAATTTGAAGTTCACCCAGGGCCGCCGCTTCTCTATAAGAGCAGCAACTGACATCACGGCTTGGGTGAGCCGGTTTAGGGCACCGCCTGCGTCGGTGGTATCCCGAACCTCTGTCACAAGTTCGTTTACTTCGAGGCGCACCCCGTACCGGGCACTGATCCGGCGCGCATCCTCTTGTAATTTTCGACTGATTGCTAGCCCACTAAGATAAAGATAGGCGAACGTTTCACCCATATCCGACAGCACGAATGATCCGCTCAAGCGTCGCTCAGCGAACACTTCAATGTTATCTCCATCGGGGCGCACGAAAGGAGTAATAAAGGAGCAGGCAGACGGGGTACCATGAGTAACAAACTCAGATCGCAGCGACTCAAGATACTGAGCGACAATCACCCCGCAGAGATCTTTGGTCATGTTTGTCATAGTCGTTAAAAATCAACTGGAAGCCACGGTTGGTACGCGCCTTCCAGTCTTATCTTGCATTCTGTAATAAAATCCAAAAATTCGGCGTTAACATCGCCTGGCTTCGTTATGTCGGCAGGAAGATAGGCATCTATGGAGTCCCCTGCTGCTTCATCATACCGGTGTTTGTGGAGTCCATCAAATCGCTGGCCGTCTCGGTTCGTGTGTCTGGCGTTGGGGCTTAGGCACAAATGGCGGATGTCTATGCTATTGAGGAGGAGTGCGTAACTGCGGTTGGCTGGTCCAACGAAACCCCGTAGTTCAAGCGTCTTGCGGGAGGTTAAGGCTAACACGGTTGCTTCTAACCTCCAGCCGCGGCCCCAAGGCCGCCATCTGAGATTCGCGGTGATGACCTTCTCCTCAGCGAGGAGGGTTGCTATTTCAAGTGTCGTGGGGCGTGCTGTCGGCATTTGCCGCCGATTGTACACCCACAGCTACTCCGTGTAACGGCTGCAACTGCGCACCATCCCTCACCCCTCTTCAATTTGACGCCCCACCCACCCACGCCTACCATGGCAGCCAGTCCGCACTAGCCACCGACACGCCATAGAGCCGCCGCGCCGTCCCCTCGGCGCACCGCATGAACGAGAGGCCGCCATGACTCCCACCGTCCGCACGTTGCGCCGCACCGCCGCCGCCATGGCCGCCGGGCTGTTGGCCGCCATGCTTACCGCTTGTGCCGGTACGCCGCAGTCCGCACCCGCGCCGGCGGGTGGGGCCGCCGCGGGCCGGGCGGCCGCCGCGAAGCCCGCCGTCAACCGCCTGGTGTTCATCGCCGAGCCGCCACAGCGCAGTTCGGTGGAGATGCGCCAGATCGCCGAGCCGAACATGTGGATGTTCCGGGCCATGTACGACGACCCCATCAGCATCGACCCCAAGACTGCCAAGTTCGCGCCTGGGGTGGCCGCTGCCTGGAACGTGGAGCCGGATGGCCAGTCCTACCGGGTCAAGCTGCGCCCCGGCCTCAAGTTTCACGGCGACTACGGCGAGGTGCAGGCACAGGACCTGGTGTTCGCGCTGCAGCGCCTGGTCATCCCCGACTCGCCCCACGGCCAGTCCAACTACTTCCGCACGCTGGTGAAGGACGCTGATGTGGTGAACGACCACGAGGTGGTGTTCCGCCTGAACCGGCCCGACGGCCAGTTTGTGGCTGCGCTGTCCGAGCAGCAGTCGGGGCTGGAGGCGCAGAGCCGGCTGAACTTCGAGAAGACCGGCGTAGCTACCTGGCAGACCGGTCCGCTGGCCGGTAGCGGCCCCTATCAGTGGCTGAAGGGCGAGGAGGGCCAATACCTCCGCTTTGCCCGCGTCGGTTGGACCCACGGCTTTCGCACCCAGCCCGACTTCCCGGAATATGAGGTGCGCTACGCTCGTGAGGCCTCGACCCGGCTGGCGGCCCTGCTGAGCGGCGAGGCGCACATGGCCCCGCTGCCCACCGACCTGCTGCAACAGGCCGAGAAGGCGGGCATGAAGGTCCAGACCTCGGTATTCCCCGGCCTGCGCTTGTTCGGCGAGTTTAAGTGCTGCTTCTTCAAGGACCCCAAGGACCTGGCGGCAGGCGTCATGTACCCCGATAGCCCGCTGATGGACGTGCGCGTCCGCAAGGCGCTGCAGAAGGCGGTGAACACCGACGAGGTGAACAAGGCCTACTTCGGCGGCCTGGGCCAGCCCATGGTGTTGCCGCACATGCACCCCACCCGTCCCGGCTGGAACCCCGACTGGGAGAAGCGCTACAAGGACGAGTACGGCTACGACCCCAACGAGGCCAAGGCGCTGCTGGCCCAGGCCGGCAAGCCCAGCCCCAAGGTGACGTTCCTGCTCACGCCCATCGCCGGGGTGGGCCTGGGCGCCGCCGACCTCTCAGAGACCATTGCCGGTTACTGGCGCAAGGTGGGCGTGGACGTCGAGATCGACCAGACCGACCCGGCCATCACCGACAAGTTGAGCCAGCAACTGAAGTACGACCACCACGTCGACTTCAAGGGCACCGCCAGCAACATCTGGACTGGCTACGGCATCTACAACAGCACGGCGCAGGTGCGCGGCAGCGTGGAGGACCCGGACGTCGAGCGGCTGTTCAGCCAGCTCAAGGGCACCGTCGACGAGCAGAAGCAGGAGGCGTTGTGGCGGCAGGTGGGCGAGGCCACCTTCAAGTCGCATATGGACCTGCACCTGTTCTGGCTGCCGGTGCGCCTGGCCGTCAACCCCAAGGTGGTCAGCGACTGGGTGTTCCCCGGCACCATCACCGGCTCCTGGACCCACGTGGAGAATATCAAGACCGCGAAGTAATCCACGCAGGGCTCGTAGGGGCGGGGGCTCGTCCCAGGGCTCGTCCCCCGCCGCCCCACAGGCGTCCAATACCCTGGGCCGGGACACGAAACCGTTCGTGGTGAGCCCTGCGACACGCTCAGGGCGGCGCTTGTCGGAACCACAGGCCTGGGTGGTGCGACGAAGGTTGGGGCGCCCGCCCTGCCTCCCTCTCCAACTCTCTCCCACGTAGGGGAGAGAGGGCCGGAGCCATTGCCGTGGTTAGGAGCACCCCCCTGCTCACCGCGCAGATGCTGGCCGATCCCCTCTCCCCACGCGGGAGAGGGCTAGGGTGAGGGGGCGCCCGCCGCCCAACGCATACCGAACGCCTCGTGCGGGCCGTCAGGGCGCGCCCCCTGTGTCGGTCGGTGTTCGCGAGGAGGGATGCTTCGTCGTTGGCCGCCTCTGAGGAAAATAGGCCGTACGTAGGTTCGGTCCAGCACCGATGCCCCTTCGACAGTGCTCAGGACAGGCTTCGACAGGCTCAGGCAACGGTGCGCTCTGCGTGACCTGCCGGTGGCGGCTGTCGCCCCTTTTCATGGGTGTTCGTGGGCGACAGCCATGGGTGGTCTCTGAGGAAAATGGAGTCCGGCGGGGACGCAAGCGGGGAAATCGGCGGCGCGTCCGCGGACCGATTGGGGGCATTGCGTAGGGGCGATTCGTGAATCGCCCGTTTGGTATGGCCCCTGGCATCTCGGCCAGCGCGGCGGGGCGATTCGTGAATCGCCCCTACAGGGAATTCCGGCGGCTGTCTGATGAACGGGTTCGCCTCTGACGGCGATCCTGGCCGCTGCCCATCCTCGTCGCACGGGGGCTTGTCCCCCGTCAGCCACAGCCGTCCAGGGTGCACCAGGCGCTGGCGCAAAGCTCCAGCCGGGCGCGCCCAACCGGCCGCTCAGAAACCCCCGGCGCCGGCCGAGAACCCGAAGGCGGCGCTGCGGAGGGGCGGCCCTGCTTGTGCAGCCGTTTCTCCCGCACACCCGGTACCAACGGCTAACATGGCCCGGTACTCTGCCGATTGTTTCCTGTGGGTACCCACCCCCGCTTCGCAAAGCGGGAACCCTGAGGCAGCAGGGGCGAGACTGCCGGCGAACAAACACGATTCCCACCTTCGGGTGGGCGCTCATGCAAGGAACGCATGAGCGACATGCTTGCACAGGAGGCAACATCCCATGAGTTCGGTCATCAACACCAACGTTAGTGCGCTGGTTGCTCAGCGCAACCTCGCCACCAGCGGCAGCGCTCTTGCGAAGTCCACAGAGCGCTTGTCCAGCGGTCTCCGCATCAACCGGGCAGGCGACGATGCCGCCGGGCTGGCCATCAGCGAGAAGCTGGAGGCGCAGATCCGGGGCACCCGGCAGGCCAGCCGCAATGGCCAGGACGGCATCTCGATGATTCAGACCGCTGAAGGGGCGCTCATCGAGACCACCAGCATGCTGCAGCGCATGCGGGAGCTGGCGGTGCAGGCGTCCAACGGCACGCTCAGTTCCACCGACCGGGCGTCGGTAAACACGGAGGTGCAGGCGCTCGCGACGGAGATCGACTCGATCTCCACCCGCACCAAGTTCAACGGGCAGAGCCTGCTCACCGGCGCGCTGTCCACCCAGGTGACCGGCACGTCGGCCATCATCGCGAATGCGGCGCCGACAGCCAACGTCACCATCAGTGCGCT